>Ga0074193_1003272_pt1 | contig 12266 bp, 10 predicted proteins | sample EPASupsiteHSE605_FD_64523 | JGI IMG/M metagenome (GOLD analysis project Ga0074193, IMG submission 64523) | Bioremediated contaminated groundwater from EPA Superfund site, New Mexico - Sample HSE6-05 | ecosystem: Environmental > Aquatic > Deep subsurface > Groundwater > Contaminated ...
CATCTGGTGGATGAAGACACCCGCGCCTTCAATAAAATCATGGATGCGCTTGGATTGCCCAAAGGCACACCCGAAGAAAAAGCAGCACGCAAAGCCGCTATGCAGGCCGCCACACAATATGCCACCGAAGTTCCTTTCAAAACCATGCAGAAAGCTGCCGAAGTGTTACCGCTTTGTAAAGCCATGGCAGAAATTGGAAATCCGAATTCGGTATCCGATGCCGGAGTGGGCGCTCTCGCAGCCACAGCGGGTGTCCGTGGCGCTTTCCTGAATGTTAAAATCAATGCCGGCGGAATCGAGGACAAAGCCTGGGCTGCCGATATCATTGCCAAAGCACAGCAGGTGCACGATGACGCTTTGAAGCTTGAGGCAGAGATTATGCTGCAGGTGGAGAAGGTGATTGAAAAAGCATGAGGCATGCGGCATAAAGAATGGGTCCACGGATTACACAGATTACACGGAATAAATTCAAATTCCTCAGCGACTCCTTTCCGATTTCACTGTTGTCAACAATTATTACTGTGTAATAATCATTGACTGGGGAATCCGTACAACCTATCCGTGGAAATGTCTTCAGTCGCAGGCTGAAAGACATTTCATCCGTTCAAATCATAAGACCTGCTGAGGGTATTTGAATCAGTGGAATCAGTGTAATCAGTGGACAAGAGAAACATGGGCGGCGTTGAATTATTTAGCAAACCCACAAGTTTACAACATTTTGGCGTCTGCTTGACAATGATTTTTGCAAGGGAGCGGTCCCGGAATTCCGCCAGGGGGCGGACAGGCTGTTGGGTGCTCAAGACTCCAACTGCCCGACGTCTGCCTTGCCAGTCAGATAAAATTCCAGGTCAGCGATGCTTTGATGTTAACCCTATCAAGCTGACGCTAAAATGTCGGGCGAAGCACAGAGCGCAACGTTTCACATGTCGCGGATTTGGAAATGTGACATGTGTACAAATGTTATTTTATCGGCGATTGCGGGTTGCTGCCTTAAAAAAGCGTAGCTTTGCATCTTTTTAAAAAAATCCGCAATGATTTCAGCTTCAAATATTTCCATTCGCTATGGAAAACGTGTTTTATTTGACGAAGTAAGTGTAAAATTTACTCCGGGCAATTGCTACGGCATTATTGGCGCCAATGGTGCCGGAAAATCCACTTTTTTGAAAATTCTTTCGGGCGAAATTGATGCGCCCACCGGACAGATATCCATCACTCCCGGCGAACGCATGAGTGTGCTGAAACAGGATCACCATGAGTTTGACAACTACACGGTGCTCGAAACGGTGATTATGGGTAATAAACAGCTGTGGAAAATCATGCAGCAAAAGGATATCCTGTACGCCAAAGCCGATTTCAGCGATGCTGACGGTGTGAAAGCTGCAGAGCTTGAAACAAAATTTGCAGAGATGGACGGCTGGAATGCCGAAAGTGATGCAGCCAGCTTGCTGAGCGCTTTGGGAGTAAAGGAAGAAGATCACAACCAGCGCATGAAGCACATGCCGGCCAAGGAGAAAGTTCGTGTGCTGCTTGCCAGTGCATTATTTGGTAATCCCGACATTTTATTACTTGACGAGCCTACCAACGATCTGGATGTGGCGACCATCAGCTGGCTCGAAGAATTCCTGATTAATTTCAGAAACACCGTGATTGTTGTTTCTCACGACAGACATTTTCTCGATGCGGTTTGCACGCATGTGGCCGATATCGATTTCGGAAAAATTACTCTGTATACCGGCAATTATTCTTTCTGGTACGAATCGAGTCAGCTGGCATTGCGGCAGCGGGCCGACCAGAATAAAAAGACCGAAGACCGTCGTAAGGAATTACAGGACTTTGTTAACCGCTTCAGCGCCAATGCTTCGAAATCGAGGCAGGCCACCAGCCGGAAAAAGCTTCTTGAAAAGCTGGTAATCGATGAGATAAAGCCCAGTACGCGCCGGTATCCGGGAATTATTTTTAAAGCCGATCGCGAATGTGGCGACCAGATTTTGCATGCAGATAATTTGTCAAAGCAATCAAGCGAAGGATTGATGCTGTTTTCGAATGTTTCGTTTACGCTGAACCGCGACGACAAAGTGGCTGTTTTATCGCGCAATCACCACGCTGTTTCCGCTTTTTTCAATATTCTGATGGAGCTTGAAACAGCCGACAGAGGCGCGTTTCAGTGGGGTAGCACCATTTCGAAATCGTATTTGCCAGCTGATAACGATGAGTTTTTCAAAACACCAATGACGCTGATGGACTGGCTGCAACAGTTTTCGACCGTCGAAGACGATGATGCCTATATCCGCGGATTCCTTGGTAAAATGTTGTTTTCGGGCGAAGAATATCTGAAAAAATCAACTGTTTTATCCGGCGGTGAAAAAGTGCGTTGCATGGTTTCGCGCATGATGTTGACCAATGCGAATTGTCTTATACTTGATGAGCCCACCAATCACCTCGACATGGAAACCATCACCGCGTTTAATAATGCGCTGAAGGATTGGAAACATGTAGCGTTGTTCAGTTCGCGCGACCACGAATTCACGCAAACGGTGGCCAACCGCATTATTGAGCTGACGCCCAAAGGCATCATCGATAAACTCATGACCTACGACGAATACCTTGAGGACAAAAATGTGAAGGCGCTGCAGGAAAAAATGTATTCGTAGATTTTGTCAATAAAAAAAGCCGCATTCTAGCGGCATTTTCAATTCAGCTATTTTGCTGTGATCCTGCGCTTCCCGGATCAGTCAAGAGCAATGGTAAATGTTCCTGAATTTCCGGCAGTGCCATTGAATGATTCCTGAAAGGTACCGCTGGTTGCGCTGGTCCAGGTCATCACGTATTTATCCGATCCGCCCACCTGAAACGTGATTTCGGATTCATTGGTGCCGGTTTTCGAATAGGTATATGAGAAGTCGTCGACGCCTGTCAGTGCGGCCATACCGCTGCTGCCGGTGGAGGAGAAATACCATTCGTTGGTGGGACCTCCGGTTTCGGCCAAAGTGAGTGTAAGCTTGCCCCACGAAGCAGTTGCAATGGCATAATCGGCATCCGGATCATCGGTGTCCTCTTCGCAGGAAGGGAAAAACATTGCTAAACTTAAAGATAATGCGATCAGAAGCAGAAATTGTTTCATAGGTTTACTTTTTTTGCAAATATAAAAAGTTTTCAGAATCGCTTACAAAGCATTAATGAATTCTAAATCTTCTTCGGCATTTTGTACACCGAATCAAGATGACTTGAGGCCTGATGCAGAATTTCAAGATATCGGTTTATTTTTTCAACATATTCGATCCGATAATCTTCATGCATTTTTTTTGTGACAAGAGTGATCAATCTGTTTAAAAGCATGGCCACTTTTGAATCGAGGGCTGTAAAACAAGTCCCCAACACTTTGCCCGGATTGGAGAACGGGACTTCGATGACAAACAGTACCAACTCGGCTTCAAATACTTTATTTTTCGATACTTTTGTGAATTCGTTTATTTTTCTAATGCATTCTGCCAGCATATTTGCAAGCTGCAACTGAACCGAAAATCCTTTATGGCTTTTTGTAAATACCAGGTCTAAATCTTTCTTTGTTTTTTCGAATAGTTCAGCCTCTCCAAAGCCTTTGTTGATGTATTGCGATGAAACAAAATCATAAGCAAATTTATCTTTCGTGATTAGTTTTAGTACAATTTCCTGAAGCTCAGCAGTAGATAATTGCTTGATATGCGATATAAATGTTTTGTCAAGTCTTGGCATTTTTCATCTGTTAACCGGCGTTTGTTTTGCAAAAATAGGAGATTCGTTTTAATTGATAGGCTTTTTTTAAAACAATACCGTTATTCCTTGAAATAAAAAAAAATTTTCACGACTTTATGTAAGAATTCTAAAAAAGTGAATTATGTTTGTATCGAAAAGAATTTGGGCGTGTTTTTTTTAGTCGGATTTCATACTCAAAACTGTATTGTATGCGTTGTAAAAATTTTTACCTGTTTCAGATTTTATCAGTCTTTCTTGCGTTGGGCGTTTATGGTCAACCTGAAAATCTGCCGGAAATAAAATCTTCCGAACGCATCATTTCGTATGCCATTGATGGCGATGAAAGCGAATGGACTATATCGCCTGAATTATCGCCCGACCGGCTTGAAATCTATTGTCCGGAAAAAGCGAAAACTGTTTTATTTACCTCCGGAATTGATTCAATACGTTTTCAAATCGGCGATAAAGACACGTTTCGGTTTTATGTATGTTATGGAAAAGAACGCGCGCTCACCGAAGTGGTTGGCTTCAAGGTTATTCCTGACAAAATTGGCGATACCGAAAAACTGTATTATCTGAGCCTTTTCTGGAGCGAAGCAAAGTACAATTTTGTGAATATGGATCACACCCCGTTTTCGTGGGACAGCCTGTATCAGGCTTATATTCCAGAAGTATTGAAAACACAGAACGATTATGAATATTACAGACTGATGCAACGTTTTGCTGCATCTTTGTCCGATGGTCACACACAGGTCAGCGACAACGGACAGTTTTTTGTGTTTACGGATTACATGAAGATTCTGCTACACGATTTTAATCAAAGGGTTTATATCATTTCCATCAGGAAAGGTTGTGAAATAGATTCCACTTTTCTTGGTGCCGAAATACTGTCAATATCGGGTGTTCCACTTGAAAAATACATGAACGACAGCATATTTCGCTACATCAGTGCATCGACGGTCCAGAGCCGTTGGATGCAAGGTACGTATAGTCTTCATTCCGGTTTCAGCACCAGGCCGTTTGATGCGACGGTCAGAAAACGTGACGGCAGCGTAGCCAATATTCATCTGTTGCGAAACGGAGAGAAAACCAGAACAGATGAGGATGAATACTGGGGTGTAACAAGCAACTATTCAGGGAAGCGCGTCGATCTGAAAATGCTGGACAACGACATTGCATGGCTGAGCATCAATAGTTTTAATGAAAGTGTTATTGATCAGATTGCGGAGCAGGTTTCAGCAATCAACAAATCGAAAGGCGTTATTATCGACCTGCGCAATAATGGCGGTGGAAGCACCGAAGCCGCATGGTACCTGCAATCGCTGTTGTCGAAAGAAAAATATTTTTTGAATTTCGGCTGGGAGACGCGCGTGAATAATGGTGTGAGAAAAGCCAACGGCAATTGGATGGATGAGTACAAAGAATACTATTTAAATCAGGCAACTGAAAAAGTAAATCCGGATACGATTTTTATTTCCGATACCATCAACCGGATTACGGTTCCTGCAGTCATTCTTATTGGCCGATATACGTTTTCTGCAGCCGAAGATTTTCTGATCAACATGTATGAAGTTCCCGGCAGACCACTGTTTATCGGCAGCGAAACCGGCGGCTCAACCGGCTCTCCGCTGGTGATTCCAATGCCCGGCGATGGTTACGGCAGACTCTGCACACGCCGTGTTTGTTTTCCGCAAAGTATGAAACCGTTTCTGAACAAAGGCATTTCGCCCGATATTATCATTGAACAAACACTTGACGATTATCTGTCCGGAAAAGATGTTGTCCTTGAAAAGGCTGTACAGGTTTTGAATTCAAAGAAATGATCGGATTGTTTCTTCGAAGCTCATGGATCGATACACATCTCCAAATCTGAGTTGAATACGACGTTTCTCAAATAATTTCGTGTTTTTAAACGTCGCTCGTATTCTCACATACGACGATTTATCACGTTTTACGTGAAGTCGTCACATCGCCGCAGGCGCACATTTCCACATTTATCTCGTATTTCTTCCGCCGCGGCGGAGCGGGACCGCATGCCCTATGCCGCCTGCCGCATGCTTTAGCACATCATCTCATTAGCAAATCAGCACATCGTATTTCTTATTTCGTATTTTGTCTCTCGTATTTCCAGCTAATCCCGCCCATCAGCATAAACCCCGGCTGCGACACATTCGCATGATCAATAATTTCGGTGTTGAACAGATTGGTTGCATTCACTGAAAAGCGCAGTTGCTTCCACTGATAAAACACGCCTGCATCGGCCATCCAGACTGGCTTATAAGGTACTTCGTCCAGATACACTCCTTCCGAAAACGGCGTGTAGCCTCCTGCACGATCCTGCCATCCCAGCTGCCACGTGAATCCTGCATCATCGGTAAAGCGGTGCGTGGCTTTGATATCGAGCTTATGTTTCATGTAATCGAGCACATACTGCGACACAAATCCCTGGCTCGATTTGTTGCTAACCAGAAATGTGTAATTCACACTGACCCTCTGCAGAAAAAATTTCTTCCCGAAAAATTCCGGCAGCATTGTAAAACCGCCCTCAATGCCGCTTACATTCACTTCGGTCAGGTTTTTACATGCCCAAACGGTGGCTGAATCGTCGCGCACCCAATCAATCATATTGATGCCGAAGCGTTGAAATCCGGCCACTTCGGCCAGTATATTATTTTTATTCCACTTGAATCCAGCTTCCACACTGGTTGCTTCTTCGGGCAACAGCAGCGGGTTTCCGATGTTGGTTGGTGATGAATAATATAAATTCGTAAAATTCGGAAGCCGCAAACTGCGGTTGGCTGTTGCAAAAATCCGTAAGGGTTCGGTTATCTGAAAACCCAGATCAATTCCGGGATACACGCTTACATCGTGTTCGAGATAATTGCTGAAATACAACAAGGCGCCACCCGAAACACTGAATTTTTTCGTGGCAAAACGATGTTCGGCCATGATGCTGAAACCGTTTCTCTGCGCCGATTTTGTGTAGTATGCACTGTCGGTGCCAGCCACCTGAATCGGATCGTTCATAGTAGTTCCGAGTACATTACTAAAAATATGTTCCATGCGGAAATCGGCTCCCAGTGAGGTCTTGTGCTTATTCCACGAAAATGTTTTATGCATGGTTGCACCGGCCACATCGGACAAATGATAGTTGTGATTTTTATACCACGATGGTGGATTGTTGCGGAACAGTTCGAAGCGATCGTAGTGCCGGCGCCAGTAAACATTGGCTTTCCACGACTGTGCATTGGTGTCGGACAATCCTGCAGCTGCAAAAATAGTGGAGGTTTCTTCGAACTGATTTGGAAATTTCGGCGAATAAAAGCTGTTGGCGCCAAAGCCCTTGCGCACGTAACCGGCCTGCACATCGGCTTTTGTATTACCGATTTTCGTATTCATCCGATAAAACGCATTGGCTTTTTTGTAGTCGGTATTTTCGGTATAGCCGTCGGTTGTGCTGCCACTCAATGACAGCATGTGATAAACTTTTTTTGTTTTGAAAGGCAGATTGGCAGCCAGTTCGGCGCTGCCATACAAACCACCGCGCAGCGACACCGATGGCAAAGCTTTTTCGGGCGAAGACGTTATAATATTGATGGCGCCTGCAAATGCATTGGGACCGAATATGCGTGCTCCGGAACCCTGCAACACTTCGATGCGTTCAATGGCACTGACATCAACCGGAATATCCATATTGTGATGACCTGTCTGCGGGTCGCTGATATTCACGCCATTGAGCAATATCAGTACCTGGTCGAAGGTACCGCCACGCATCGAAATATCGGATTGAGCGCCTGTGATGCCGCGTTGACGAATGTCGACTCCCCGCACATATTCAAGCAGTCCGCCCAGATCGGTCACCGGCGCCTGTTGTATTTCTTCGGGACTGATCACATGAACCACGCGCAGCAGCTCGGATTGCACAGTCGGTGCTATTTGCGCGCTGACAATAAACGGTGTGAGCGAAATTTTCTTAATGCTGTCGTTTGGAATACTGTCTTTATTCACCTGTGCTATTGCACTTAAGTGTATCAGCAGGATTGAAGCGAATAGAAAAACATTCGTGGCTGACTTTGCTGAAAATGAGATTTGATGCGGCTTTCGAAAATAATTCATGGCGGGGGCGATCTTGAAATTTCGGGCAAAGGTAGAAATACATTGGAATTTAAATGTTAATAATAGCTTTCATGTTTTGTCGTGCATATTTCATTATTGCATATTTTTGTAAAAATCACATAGCAAAATCATGAATTCAAAAAAGGGAATAATTGTCCTGTTGGCTACCACTTTTCTTTGTTTGATGGTCGGGCCAATGTTGGGACAGAATACACCAATGTCAAAAGCAGCAAAGCATATTTCACAAAACCTGGCTCATCCCGGGGCTATTGCCATTGATTCGAATTATTTTGTTGATTGTGGCGAAATTGCAAATGTTGATTACCGCGAATTTCTGTATTGGACCACGAGGGTTTTCGGAGCTGAAAAAACAGCATGGTATTATCCCGACACGACTGTATGGCTGCGCGAAGACAGGATGGCGAAACTTTCAAATTGGTACTTCCGCGGACCGTATTATCATTACAGACCAGTTGTTGGTGTTTCGTTTGAGCAGGCTCAGGCGTATATGAAATGGCGGGCTGACCGTGTTTTTGAGAACTGTCTGATTCAGGAAGGCATTCTGGAAATTACGCCCAATCAGGATTCCGTTCATTATTTTTCAATTGAAAATTATTTTTCAGGTAAAATCAATGGGGTGCAGACCGATTACAGTATACCACATCCTGTTTATTCGCTGCCTTCGTTGGAGGAATGGGAAACAATCTGCCTGAGGGCCAGAGAAATCAACAGCAAAAATTACAAAAAATGTTGTAGGAAAAGATTTGTCGATTGTGTTGACGGAGATTCGCTTGAGATTGTTTCAAGTGCAAATATGTATTATAAAGACGGTAAATGGCAGCCCGAAATCGGCTTAAACAATGTATGGTGGTCCAGTAAAAATGTGTTTTTCAATCTTCAGGGGAACGTGTCGGAGTTTTCTTCTACACCAGGTATTTCGCTCGGTGGAAGCTGGAAAAACACTCCTGAAGAAATCCGCGCGTCAGACACATTTATGTACGAGGGACCAAATGCCTGGACCGGATTTCGCTGCGTACTTCATTGGGAATACCATAAGAAGCCGGATTGATCAAGTTGCTTTTTTATCTGTTTCCCAGATGTATTTTCAGACAGTTAAAATCACCTTCCGCCATTCATGCGGGTATTGATGTCGCGCGCGTTCGTTTTTTCTTTGCTGGTCACATATTCGGTAATGATGATGTTTTTAAACCGGTAGGTTATAATGCGTGCCGGATCTTGTGGCGCTACAAATACCTGTTGTGTTTCACCTGCACCAATGGTCAGTATATCCGTTTGCTCCTGTCGTGAATTAACCAGGGCCTTATTGCTGTTCCGGCCTTCAATTACATAGCTGATTCTGTAACGGATGCTCTGCTGACTGCTGTTTTTGGCATTCAATACGCTGCCATCCTCGCTATATACTGTCAGACTGCCTGAAACGGCAGTACTTTGAGCGGGGGCGACTATAACTAAGGTGAAAAACATAATAATGACGATGTAGCATTGTTTCATATAGACAAAAATTAGTTTCAAATATAGTGAGTAATTGCTTTCAAAACAAATTTGAAATGTTAACTTGTATGAGAAATTGCATTAAATCAGTTAAAGGCGTTGTGTTTCTTAATGAAAATCAGGCTTATGTGGCACTGAAATCACCTATGGCTGATGTATTAATAACCAACAGCTAATAATAGTTGATTTTATTCAACATATTCAATCACAAAATGATGCTCCATCAGAAATGGCAGGTCAAGACGTTTCTCGTAGAGCAAACCTCTTTCTTCAATCATAATTTTTTCAAACGGAAGTGCGTTTAACGAATCCTGGTCAAAAATAAAAAGCCATGCATCGTTGTTATTGTTAAGAATTTGTTCCCAGCATGAGTAGCGGCCTACTCCACGAACAAGGCTGTCTCCGGGTTTGATTCCATCTGAACCATCGTATTTTGGATTGTTCGCAATATCACGGGAATTGGGATATTCCCAGTAAATAGCAAAATGAATGGTTTTCTGGCTGTTGTTTTTTACGGTCAACGAATGATGCCCATCACACACTTCGGGTCTCATACATTTAAATCCGCATAACACTGTCAGAAGTAGAAACATTGCGATGATGAGTGATGTTTTCATTGTTGTTTTATTTTATGAAAAGACGCGCATTTTTATTAAATGAACTGTTATTAGTTCCGGCAATATTCATTTTTCAGAATCGGGTCTTGTTTTACATTGAACTGGCAACGGGTGGTGAACAATACCGTCCGGAAATCACATCAAGAACAATCCTGTTGATGCGTTGTCCGATGCATTTCTCCGGATTAAAGCCAGGAACAATTACTGGCCAGGTGTTTTTCAGAAAATATTCGCTATCCATGAATGACGAAATATTGGCACTGGTGATAATTCCGCTTTTTACCTGAAAAGTGTATTCAATGCTGGCATAGGCTTTTTCGCGTAACCATTGCTTATCGGTTGTCAGGTCGCAAGTATCAATTTTTATTTCAGGAGCCTCGTGAAATATATTATTATTCATATCAAATAATAAAAAATAAGACATTTGATATTTCCCTGAATCACATTTGTTGATTTGCACCAGCACGCTTGAATACTTACTGGAATCGTCAATCCCTGTCCAACGAAAAAGAGAAATCATTTTACCTCTGCTAATAACAATAAAATCATTATCGAAGCCCATTCCCCAGCGTTCTGATTTCGAAATATAGTGAATCTGGTTGGTTTCATTACTCACCATCGTTAATTTTCGTTTTCCGTTTTTTTCTTTTATATAGATTTCAAAAGGGGTATTGTCCAATCGATGATATTTCAACCTGATAGGAAACAAACTATTATTTTCGGCTATGGGAGTTACTGAAATGAAATCAAATGATGAATGCTTGTCTCTGATTACATGTTCATTCTGAGACGTTGAGCCCAATGAAATGCAGCATAATACTATTGCGAGCAAGAATTTGTTTTTCATACCTGGCGCGTTATTATTTTTAATAAACGCTGAAGTTGCAATTATATGATCCTGATTGAGAAACATAGTTCAGCTTAGAATGTATTTGATTTCCTAAGTCATTTAGATATTTGGAAGTCCCTCAAAAATAGTGAAAATTCCGATTTCAAAATTCCGAACCTATATTTTTCCATTTTCCACAGTCCCATATCCTAAAAAATCAGATATTTGCACCACTTTAATAACCAAAATATACAATCATGTCCGGAAAAACTTTTGCCGAGAAGATTTTCAATGCCCCTGCGGGGAGCATCGTTTTTGCGAAACCTGATATTGTGCTGTCTCACGACAACACCGCCAGCATTGCCGGCACTTTTAAAAAAATGAACGGTGAGAAGGTTGCTTATCCCGACCAGCTTCTCATTGTGCTTGACCACAATGCGCCGCCCACCACATCGGGGCTGGCAAACGATTATCAGGCCATCCGCAACATTGTGAAAGAGCAGGGAATTAAGAAATTCCACGATGTTGGAAAAGGAATTTGTCATCAGCTGATGGCACTGCACGCCCGCCCCAAAATGATTGTGGTTGGCTCTGACAGCCACAGTTGCACTGCCGGTGCCTTCAATGCCTTTGCTGCCGGAATCGACCGCACCGAAACGGCAGGTCTCTGGAAAGCTGGCGAAACCTGGTTCCGCGTGCCTGATTCAGTGAAAATTACGCTGACCGGAAAACTCAACAACGGCGTGTATGCAAAAGATCTCGCTCTCTGGATCATTGGTATGATTGGCAGTGCAGGAGCCGATTACATGTCGATTGAATATCACGGCGAAGGCGTCAAAACATTGACGGTTGCCGATCGTATGGTACTGGCCAATCTGGCTTCGGAAATGGGCGCCAAGAATGCTGTTTTCCCAGCCGACGAAGTGCTCGGAAATTATTTCGGACAAAAATTCGAAGGTCTCTGGGCCGATGCCGATGCCAGATATACCCGCGAAATCAACATCGATCTTGCTACCATTTTCCCGGTGGTTTCTGCTCCGCATAATGTCGACAATGTGAAGGCTGTGAGCGAAGTTCAGGGCACTGAACTGCAACAGGCTGTCATCGGAACCTGCACCAACGGCCGTATTGAAGACCTGCGCGAAGCCGCTGCCATTTTAAAAGGCAATAAAATACCCGAATTCTTCCAGCTGCTGATTATCCCGGCTTCGCAGGAAATTTATACACAGGCATTGCACGAAGGTTTGATTGAAATATTTATGGCTGCCGGCGCCAACATTCTGACGCCTTCATGTGGCCCCTGTCTCGGAACTGGACAAGGTATCCCGGCCGACGGATACAATGTGATTTCGACCGCCAACCGCAATTTCCTGGGTCGTATGGGAAATAAAAATGCCAACATCTATCTGGCTTCTCCCGCTACTGTGGCCGCTTCGGCACTGGCCGGAAAAATCACGGAT
>Ga0074193_1003273_pt1 | contig 12263 bp, 13 predicted proteins | sample EPASupsiteHSE605_FD_64523 | JGI IMG/M metagenome (GOLD analysis project Ga0074193, IMG submission 64523) | Bioremediated contaminated groundwater from EPA Superfund site, New Mexico - Sample HSE6-05 | ecosystem: Environmental > Aquatic > Deep subsurface > Groundwater > Contaminated ...
GGTGAATCTCGGCTATCTCAGCCAGATCTACCCGACGGGGATCCGCCACTATTAATTTAACCCCGTTACGAACCGCCTGCTTGATCTGCATCCCAATCACCGGATGATTACTATAGGTGTTCGATCCATTTATAAAAATGACCTCTGCCTTCTGCAACTCTTGGATGGAGTTAGTCATGGCCCCGCTCCCGAATGCTGCCGCCAGACCGGCGACAGTAACTGAATGTCAGAGCCGGGCGCAATGGTCAATATTATTGGTGCCAAGCACGGCCCGGGCAAATTTCTGCACCACATAATTCTCTTCATTAGTGGTTCGAGCGGAGGCAACTGCCATAAGCGAATCCGCTCCGTGCTGCTGCTTGATTTCAGTTAAACGAGCAGCTACTAGATCCAAGGCTTCCTCCCAGGTAGCCTTTCGAAATTCCCCATTTTCTTTAATTAGGGGATCAGTTAACCGATCCGGGTGATTGATAAACTCCCACCCGTAGCGTCCCTTAACACACAGGGCCCCCTTATTAACCGGACTCTGGTTTGGCGAACGATCCGAGGTTACCCCTACTACTTTATCGTCCTTAACGTTCAATTCCAAAGTACAACCTACTCCGCAATAACCACAGGTAGTTAAAACTTTTTTGGTTTCCCATCTCCGGGCTTGACCATGTTCTGGTCGATTAGTCAGGGCCCCGGTAGGGCAGACCATCACACACTGTCCACAAAAGATACAGGTGGAATCTGCATAGGTCCCATCAAAGCCGGCGCAGATACTGGCCTTATGTCCCCGATTATCCACATTCAAGGCATTAGCTCCGGTAATCTCCTCACACGCTCGAACACACTTGGTACACATGATACATTTGTTATAATCTCGAACGATAAAAGGATTGGGATCGGTTATCGGATAATCGTAGGTACCCCCGGTCTCAAATCGGCTATCCCGAACTCCGTAACGATAACAATAATCCTGCAAACGACAATCTCCGGATTTATCACAGGTCAGACAGTCCTGCGGGTGATTAGCCAAAAGCAGTTCTAAGACCATTCGCCGAGCCTCCATTACGGCTGGGCTTTCCGTTTGGATAACCATGCCTTCCCCTACCGGGGCTATACAGGAGGCTTGCAGATTTCGCCAACCCTCAATCTCTACCAGACACATCCGACAAGAACCCACTAGTCTCAGGGCAGGGTCATAACAGAGGGTAGGGATCTCGATCCCTAGCTCCCGAGTTAGCTCCAGGATGGTCATGCCCGGTCTAGCCTGTACTTTTTGGCCATTTATCGTCAGGTTAATCAATTCTCATCCCTCCTTAGCCGGTCCTCAAATTCACTCCGGAAATGTTTGAGTAAACTCAGCGTCGGGGTTGGAGCCGCCATACCCAAGCCACAGAAAGAGGCTTTCATCATTAAATCCATCAGTGATTCTAAATCCTCCAGCTCTTTAACCCCTGCTTCACCGGCAGCAATTTTTTTGAGTATTTCATGACTGCGAAAAGTCCCCTCTCGACAAGGAGTGCACTTACTGCAGGACTCGTGTTCAAAAAATTCGGCAATGGTAGCGGCGATTTCCACCAGATCCCGTGTTTCATCTAAAACAAAGGTCGCCCCAGATCCTAGGGAGCCCCCAGCTGCAGTCATGGAATCCAAATCCACCACTGTATCTAACTGTGCTTCCGGCAAAAAAGCCCCGGAGGTACCCCCTATCTGTACCGCCTTAAAACTCTTACCATTAGCCACTCCCTCACCAAATCCATAAATAATATCTCTGATCGTTGCCGAAGTAGGCACCTCGCAAAATCCCTTTTTAGCTACATCCCCGGTCAAGGTAAAAATCTTGGTCCCCGGGTATTTGGAAGCACCAATTTTTTTAAAAGCCTCCGCGCCGTGTTCAATTATCCAAGGTAGATTCGCTAAAGTCTCTACATTGTTAACCACGGTGGGCCGACCCCACAAGCCGGCTACTCCCGGGAAAGGTGGCTTAAATCGAGGCTCACCCCGTTTTCCTTCCAAGGACTCGATCAGGGCCGTCTCTTCTCCGCAGACATATGCCCCAGCTCCCATGCGTACTTCCACTGTAAAGCTAAAATCCGTACCCAAAAGGTTAGTTCCCAGCAGGCCGGCCATTTCCGCTTGAGCAATCGCTTTTTTTAGCCGCTCCACAACGTATGGATATTCCCCCCGACAATATATGTAACCTTTACTGGCCCCCACTGCATAGCCGGCAATGGCCATTCCCTCCAACACCAGTTGAGGATCGCTTTGCATAATTATTCTATCTTTATAAGTCCCGGGCTCACCTTCATCGGCATTACATATGATATACTTCTGATCAGCCGGGGTGTTCAAGCTAAATCCCCATTTAACCCCGGTGTTAAATCCGGCTCCGCCCCGACCCCGCAAACCAGAATCTTTAACCTCGGCAACCAGTTCTGATTGGGGAATAGTAAGGGCCTTTTTTAGGGACTGATATCCGCCTCGATTCAAGTAATCCTCGATTTTTTCTGGATCAATAAGACCGTAATTTTTTAAACAGATCCGAAATTCTTCAACCATTGCTTAACCCCCTAATCTCACTGCTGCTGTTTATAGCCGGCCAGAATCTCTTTTACTTTGGCTGGATTCAGATCACCATAAGGTTTACCATTGATAGTAATGACTGGGGTCTGTTCACAAGCCCCGACACATTCCGTAGGTTCTAGGGTAAACTGATTATCCTTAGTTGTTTCCCCTAAGCGGATTCCCAATTCCTTTTCCAAAGTCTGTACCACTTCCGCCGCTCCCTGCACATGACAGGGCGCACTCTTACAGATCCGGATGATAAACCGGCCCCGGGGTTTAACGGAAAAATAAGAATAAAATTTCGCCACTCCGTAAGCCCTGGACTGGGGTATCTTAAAAGCTATGGCTAACTGTTTCAGAGCGTCCTCGGGAATATAAGCGTATTCCTCTTGGACCGCATGGAGAGCTTCTATCAAACCGCCCGGCAAATCCTTATACCGCAAGGCAATATCTTGTACCTTATCCACGTTGATTACACCTCCTTATTGCTGATTGCTGATTATTATACAACAACAATATTGTTTGTTCTATAGTATTTAGGCTTGTTCTATAAATAACTTACGTTTACTTCATCTTTCATTATTCAATATGGAAAAATAATTTAACATAGACTATAGTTGCCCTTAGATAAAGCATATATTCTCATGGGTCTACCAACGCTGATGATATCTTTATAAAGTAAGCTAATTAATAGTAACAGACCCCGGTCAGCCTTCCCTTTCCCTGAAAATTTTAGCATGAGAACTAGCAACAAACAACGCTTACGTTTTTCAAACACATAGTCTTAAATATAATAGTTTCATACTATAATGAAAAAGCTGAACCACAGCATCCAAAAATGGAGGGTTATTCACTTGATACGCACCCAACAAATCACCCGAATTGCTCTTTTCCTAGCCCTAGCCTTGGCTATCCAATTCATGCGGTTTCCACAGCCGATTACTGGTCCAGCCATTAATGCCATTTTATTTTTAACTGCCTTGATATTGGGTCCCTATGCAGCTCTGCTTATTGCGGTCCTGACCCCCGGCATCGCCTTACTAACCGGAATTATCTCTCCCCCCATTGCCCCTCTGGTACCTTTAATTATGTTGGCAAATGCCATCCTGGTCCTAGTTTTTGGCGGAGCTTATCGACTGGTCCCGATTATAATCGAAGGTCTACGTCCTTATATATCAATTAAACTACGTTATAATTCCTGTTCCTTCTGGTTGTTGCTAAGTAGCGTAGGATTAGCTTCCCTTACAAAATTTGGTTTCTTATTGTGGACTACGCAACACCTGGTCAAATGGTTATACCAAATTGGCTGGCTAAAAATTACTATTCCTGAAAATGCCTTATTGGCATTTCAACTGCCCCAACTCTATACCGCCCTTGCGGGTGGCCTCCTGGCAATCATAATTTATCGATATTTACCAGAAAAATTACTAACATTGCATAATAGTTCAGAATGAAAAGCCCCGGATTGAAACAATAAATTTTTCTCATAAGCTTCAAGAAGCAGAGATAATTTTTCAGTCCAAGGTTAAACACAGTAAATATTCCTAGACAAACAGCAAAAAACCACCCTCTACTAGACACTAGCCAAAGGTGGTTTTTTTATCTCTATGGTTTAACCCACCAATCTATTTCCTTATACTTTTGTTGTACCTCTTTCAGTTTATCTTTCTCTACCAAGAATTTCTGTTTGGTGCTCACCAGCCACCCCTTGAAGTGTTCTTCTAGCTCATGCGGCCAGAAACGGCAGTAATCGGCAGCAGAGAGGTCCGGAAGATTATTCGGTTTTAGTGTCCCTCTGGCAGCACAGATAGGGCATTCGACTTCTCCGTCGGGAAGCAACCGAAATAGGTCCGAACCACAGTGGATGCACTCCCGAGGTCCTTTCGCGTACTCTTGTCCGGTAAATAGGTTGATTCCCAGGGACCTGGCGTGTTCCAGGTTTAGGTGATTAAGCAGGCTTTCTCCTGGCAGGGCTGCCTGTACCATCCAGCAGTCCAAAATTTTCATCTCCAACAGCCGAGGTAAAGCCAGAGATGCCGCACGGCTGTAACCATTCCACCGCTGCTGTCCATAGGAAATAGCGATTACGCAAGGTTTACCACGGGTATATGCCGCGTGATTATTGGACCCGAGTAGGCGATCCGTAAGCATTTTGTAGTAGCCATGAGGCCCAAGAATATAAACCGGCATGCCGATTATTAAGGCATCTGCTTCTTTTATCTTGTCTATGACGAACTTGAAGTCGTCTTCCACCTTACACTTGAGCTCCGGCTGAAGGCAGCGATAGCATGCCTTGCAAGGTTCAATCCGCAATTCCGTAAGTCTTATCATTTCCCTGGTACATGGTTCCGGGATTTGGCTCATAATCTCCTTGACCAATAGTTCACTATTCCCCAATCTTCTCTCCGAAACCACCAGACCTAATACTTTTTTCAAGCTAACCCCCCATTTCGCCCCTTCAATTTTTTACCTGGTCAGATCCGCAATTTTAGATAAGGTGACCAGAAAGTCGTGAAAGCGCTCGGCCCCAAGTCCTTCGACGATTCGACACTGGGCCAGCTCCCACAACGAAACCACCTCCTCTAGTTTTTCCCGGCCCTTTTCCGTCAACGAAACCATTTTCTTTCTCCCATCATCACTCCCTTTTGTAACAAATATATATCCACTCTTTTTCAATATTTTTAAGTTACGCGTAACTGTTGTCTGGTCCATTATTAACAGTTCAGACAGTTCCGTGACTGAAATATTTTCATACAGAGATATGTTAAATAGCAGTGAAAACTGTGTTACCCGCAGTTTACTGGGTTTAAGGGTACTATCGAAAAACTGGGTAACTGCACGGGAGGTCCTTCTTATATTACCGCAAGCACAATGCCGACCTTTAGCTTTATCCAAAATCATATATTATCTCCCCCAAGCAGGTAATCATGTATATACATATATTAATACAGATACCTAAAACGTGTCCAGCATATTAATCCTACTGCAGTTTAATTTAATCCCCAATTTTATTAGGACAGTAAAATTTTCTTGTAACCAGCATAAATATGTATTAATATAAGCAATGTTAATAATAATAGTAATAGTTATCACTAACAGAAAGGGGGTTTAAATATGCGGAAAATAATCTTAGCCTTCCTAATTCCGCTGTTACTAATCAGTTTTATAATTAGCGGCTGTGATCGAAGTACTAACTCTAATAATGAAGTGCCTATTACAGCGGACAACCCTGAAAAACAACTTACTATTGTCACCTCATTTTATCCCATCTACATAATGACCTTGAATGTGACCAAGGATATTCCCGGAGTTACGGTCTTCAACCTGACCAAACCGATAACCGGCTGCCTGCATGACTATCAGCTGACTCCAGACGACCTTAAATGTCTTCAGAACGCCCAAATCTTTGTGGTGAACGGTGCCGGAATGGAGGCTTTCTTAGATAAAGTCATCAAGCAACAACCAGGCCTAAAAACTATTGAAGCCAGTAAGGGGATTCCTCTGATTAGAGGAATCGGTGAGGAAGAAGATAATCCCCATGTTTGGGTGAGTGTAAGCGGTGCCATTCAGCAGGTGCAAAACATCGGTGAGCAGTTGGCGGTTCTTGATCCGGAGCATGCGGATAGTTACCGAACCAATTCTGCTGACTATGTTAAAAAGCTTGATTCTCTGAAAAACAAGATGCATCAAGCACTCGACAGTGTAAAAAACCCTGATATCGTAACCTTCCACGAAGCGTTCCCATATTTTGCTAAAGAGTTCCAGCTTAACATTGTCGCGGTTGTGGAACGGGAACCCGGTTCTGAACCTAGTGCAGCGGAACTGGCGGATACTATTGAGATAGTAAAAAGATCAAAAGTAACTGCGCTCTTTGTAGAACCTCAATATCCAGTTAGATCCGCCGAGGTTATTGCCCGGGAAACTGCCGCCAAAGTATCCACCTTGGATCCGGCAGTAACCGGCCCTAATGAACCGGATGCCTATCTTAATATCATGGAGAAAAATCTAATAATTTTACAAGAGGCATTAAATTCATGATTAAAACAATAACTAAAATCAAACCCCAAAGTCCGGCCTGCGGTTTATGCTGCACTAAACTGGAACACTTTGGGGTAAATCGAGGTAAAACCGAAATCTTAAAAGATGTTAATCTGCATATCCACTGTGGTGAGTTGACCGCCCTGATAGGTCCCAACGGGGCGGGTAAGACCACCCTTTTAAAAGCGATTCTAAACGAAATACCCCACTCCGGAGAACTGAAATTTTTAGATGCCAAGGATTGCCGTACTGGACATCCCCTAGTGGGATATGTACCGCAGCGACTGGACTTCGATGCCGGTTCACCAACGAGTGTCTTGGATCTTTTTGTAGCGAGCATTTCCAATATGCCGGCCTGGTGGTTAGCCAACAGACGACTACGGGAAAAAGTACGGGGAAGTTTAGCCCGGGCACAGGCGGAGCACCTGCTGGACCGACGCCTAGGGGACCTATCTGGGGGAGAACTGCAAAGGGTTCTTCTGGCCTTAGCTCTTGAACCGATTCCGGATTTGCTGCTTATGGATGAGCCGGTTTCTGGGGTTGACCAGCGGGGAATGGAACTTTTTTATCGTATGGTATCCAATTTACGACAGCAATACGATCTATCGATAATTTTAGTTTCCCACGATTTGACTTTAGTGGCCCGCTATGCAGATAGGATCGTATTTCTAAACCAGACGGTTTTGTCCTCGGGAACCCCCCAACAGGTTTTCACCGATGAAAAAGTGGTGCAGACTTTTGGCCGAATTCCCCTGATCGATATGAACCATTGCTAGTAAACAGGAAAATCTAAAATTCCTAAATAGAGACGACAACGGAGGAAAACTTGAACCATGGAAATCTGGTATTCTTTAGTAAATCACCTGTTGCCTTTCGAGTGGTCCCAGCATATTTTTATGAAAAATGCCCTCCTAGCAGTACTGTTGGTAAGTCCCCTTTTTGGCATCTTAGGTACCCTGGTGGTAAATAACCGGATGGCTTTTTTCTCAGATACGATTGGCCATTCGTCCCTAACTGGAATCGCCATTGGGATAATCTTTGGTCTAAGTGACCCCTTATGGGCGATGGTGATTTTCTCCATCTTATTAGCCGTTACTATTTCTATGGTCAAAAATTCGGTTAAAGCTTCTACCGATACTATAATTGGGGTATTCTCCGCTACGGCTGTAGCTTTAGGAATTGTAATTCTCTCTCGTGGCGGCGGATTTGCCAAATATTCCAACTTTCTAATCGGGGATCTGTTGAGCATCACCGCCCGGGATGTGACTATGTTAGCCCTGTTACTGGTTGCCATCATCGCGCTATGGATACTAATGTTTAATAAACTGCTGTTGGTTAGTGTAAATCCAACCTTAGCCCTCAGTCGCGGCATCCAAGTACGATGGTTAGACACCTTCTTTTGCGTAGTTATGGCCATAATCGTTACTGTTTCCATTCAGTGGTTAGGAATATTAATCATTAACTCCCTTTTAGTTTTACCGGCCGCTGCGGCCCGAAATATCTCCAGAAACATGTTCCAATACCATTTGTATTCAATTTCCATAATTTTTATTGCCGGCCTGGCTGGCTTAATCTGTTCTTACTATTGGGGGACCGCCACTGGGGCCACCATCGTCTTATTTGCCGCCCTATTATATTCGGGAACGCTGCTAACCAAATTTCGATTAAATTGAAGCAGTTAGCGTGAGCCGTCAGTATAATGACTCTCAATGGAATCAAACTGTTAGGTGCAGTTCAAAAGCAGCAAGAGCCAATAAGAACTATATATAACTAAACAAAATCAATCAATCTATTTAAACTTAGGAGGTTGCCCAGGTGGAAAATAATCAGCCAATCGTCGGAATCCGTTCTACCAAGCAGCGCCAGGCAATTCTAGATGTTTTCTCGGATGAACAGGTGCATTTGTCCGCAGATGAAGTATATCTCCTGGTAAAACCAACCCAACCTAATATTAGTTTGGGTACTATTTACCGCAATCTCGACCTCTTGACTAGAATAGGGGCCCTAACCCAGTTCATCCTTGCGGACGGTACCCGCAAATACGAAAAAACATCTAGTCATCATCACCATCTGGTGTGCATCAACTGCGGGGAAACCAAAAATATCCCTGGCTGCCCATTAGACCGTGAAATTAAAGGTTATTCAAAAGAGAATGAATTCCACATCGTTCGGCACTCCTTTGAAATCTACGGTTATTGTTCCAGCTGTCAAACGAAGTAACTCGAATTAACTCGAATATGTTTAATTAGCAGATTCGAGGCAGCAATTCGCCTTCCAGCATCCCTAAAATACGTTCTGTACCCAGGGAAGTCTCCAGCAAAACCAACCCTTGGGGAGTTTCCTGGACCTGGCCAATCACGCAGGCATTCCTTCCTTCCGGCAAATCCCGTAAAACTTGCAGCATTTCCGCTAGCTTGTGCGGGGCAACTATAGCGATTAGTTTTCCCTCATTAGCTAAATACATCGGATCCATCCCCAACATCCCACAGCCCCCTCGGACCGCAGCGGAAACCGGGATTCGTTCTTCCTCTACCCGCAGACAAACTGAACCTTGTTGAGCCAACTCGTTTAAAGTAGTAGCCAGACCTCCCCGGGTCGGATCCCGCATGCAGCGAACGCCTTGAGGGTCTACCTGTAACAAAGCTTGGGCCAGGCGACTGACGGGCCCGCAATCACTTTGCACCGGGGTCGAAAAAGATAATCCTTCCCGCTGGGCGAGAATTGCTAACCCATGCTCACCCAATAGTCCACTGACAATTACCTGGTCACCCGGTTCAATCCGCACGGGTGACAGATTAACCCCCGGTGGTACCAGACCAATCCCGGCTGTGTTGATAAACAGCTTATCAGCCTGCCCCCGGCCGACAACCTTGGTATCCCCGGTTACAACCTCGAGGCCAATCTGTTCAGCTGCCCGGTGCATGGAATCTACTATCCGCTTTAAATCATCTATAGGAAACCCTTCCTCAATAATAAATCCCGCACTCAGATAGCGGGGAATCCCCCCACTAACCGCCAGATCATTAGCCGTACCATATACCGCCAGGCAGCCAATATCCCCTCCTGGAAAAAATAGCGGGTCTATTACAAAAGAATCAGTACTAAAGGCCACCCGACCTCCCACCGGCAAATCTAAGATCGCCGCATCTAACAATTGGTCTAATCGTGGATTACTTAAACGAGACCGAAATACCTCATTGATAAGTTCATTGCTCAGCCGCCCACCGCTGCCATGAGCCAGAACAATACGCTCCATTTATATTTCTCCCCCTTAAACTGCTGCGTTACTTTCTGCCCACCCCAAAACGATAGTAGGCGGCACAGGCACCTTCTGTAGAAACCATACACGGACCCACCGGCCGCAAAGGGGTACAAGCCTGTCCAAACGATGGGCAATCTCCGGGTTGTTTTTGTCCTTTTAAGATGGGCCCACAAAGACAAGGCGGACCCTTTTTCCGTTTCCCGGAATCAGTGGCAGCAGTAGTCCGAACCCCAGCTAATTTTTGCTCCGTATCCCATGCTGCAAATTCGGGCTTCAAGGCCAAACCACTATCCGGGATAACCCCCAATCCTCTCCACCGAGCTGAAACCGGCTGGAAAAAACGCTCTAGATAGGTCTTGGCGACTTGATTACCTTCGGGACGTACGGCTCGGCGATACTGGATCTCCACCTTCCAATTACCAGAACGGTGTTGATTAAGAATCATCAGGATGGCCTCTAAGATATCGCTGGGCTCAAAACCGGCGATAACGCAAGGACGATGAAATTCTTCGGAAACAAAATAAAACGGCTCCATGCCTAGAATAGTACATACGTGTCCCGGATTAATAAAAGCATCCAGCCTTACTTCCGGATCGGTTAATAACGCCCTCAAGGCCGGGGGCACTACTTTGTGTAATGAAAAGACCGAGAAATTGCGCAAATCCTTCTGCTGAGCCTGTTCTAACACCACCGCCGTGGTAGGGGCAGTAGTTTCAAAACCGATTCCCACCATCACTACTTCCGAATCAGGGTTCCGCTCCGCAAGTTGCAGAGCATCCAGCGCCGAATAAACCACCTGTACGTTAGCTCCCTGACTCCTTTTTTCCTGGAGGGTGCTAACACTACCGGGGACTCTGATCAAGTCACCATAAGTGGCAATTATCACCTCGGGTCTTTCAGCCAGATTAATTACGTCATCCAAATCAGCAGTATCCGTAACACACACTGGACAGCCCGGACCCGATAACAACCGGATATTGGCCGGCAGTAAATCTCGAATTCCACTTTGGGCAATAGCCACGGTGTGGGTACCGCATACTTCCATAAGCACTAAAGATCTTCCAATTGCTTGAGCGGCCTTTTCTATCTCCACTAAAAGCCCTTGAGCTCGTTCTTTTTGTACCCGATTAAGCAATTTAATCATCCACCCCTTCGGGACCAAACTCTTTATCTGCCCATTCTTCAAAGAGAGCCAAGGTTTCCTGGGCCTCCTTTTCATCTATTAACTGAATTGAAAATCCAGCATGGATCAAGACAAAATCCCCGGGCCGCGCTTCCGGAGTCAAGACAATACCTACTTCGCGAGTATTACCCGCAATGTCAACGGTGGCCATGGAATCTTTAATCTCAATTATCTTAGCCGGAATAGCCAGACACATTGCACTTCCACCCCTTTGCTAAATAACTCTATAATTCAAACTAAATCCAGATCCAGATAAATTTGGTTATCTATCTCTACTACTGTGAAAATCGCTTTTAATAGCATTTTATCTATTTTAGCAGATATCTCAGCATTTCTTAGTTACTACCTCTTAAAATAATGGCTTCCCTGGCAATAACGGCCTGACCCAGGGAAAGTCCTCCATCTCCGGGGGGAACCAGTTGCTGGGTCAACACCCTTAATCCCACGGCCGGCAGACGTTCCAGGAGTCCGGTTAACAAAATCCGGTTGTGAAATTCCCCTCCACTAAGTGCCACTTGATCAATCCCGGTCTCAATGCTAAGTGCTTTACAGGCTAAGGTAATACCCTCTATCATTCCTTGATGAAAACGAAGAGCCATCAAGCTGCGGTTTTCTCCGCCCTTTAAATCGGCTAACAGTTCCCGCCACATTGGAGTTGGGTCTAACCAGTACTTAACCTTCATCTGTTTCTTAAAATTATTACTATTATTTAATCTGTTATTAAATTCTGACCCTTCGGGTTCCCCACCGCCATTTACCTCCCCGGGCCAAGTAATCCGCGGAGTTTCCCACTCTTTAAAGGTAAGTGACTCATTAGTCTGTGCCTCCGCCAAACTGATCAAAGGAAAAGGGTAAGGCCTGATTAAACCGATTCTATCCCTTAGACCGTCCGTCCTCGCTAAACTAAAAGCCTGATCCGCCAAGGTTTCCAACTCTACCGCGGCTTGTCCCTCATACCCAACCTCTTGGCATACCCCTAAAAGTGCTGCCACTGCATCAAAAAGCCGACCGCAGCTGGAAGTGGTCCAGGTATTAATTCCCTTTTCCAATTGTTTAATTAAGATTGCCGATTCCTCAACCGACAATCCCAGGGGTATTTGATTTGCCCATTCTTTAGCCAACTGTTCCCCAAAAAACTGCCAAAGATAGGTTAAGGCCATCCGACCAGGGCGTCGTATACTGGCCTCTCCACCGGGTAATGGCATAGGACGCAGACTGGCGAGTCGA
>Ga0074193_1003274_pt1 | contig 12263 bp, 13 predicted proteins | sample EPASupsiteHSE605_FD_64523 | JGI IMG/M metagenome (GOLD analysis project Ga0074193, IMG submission 64523) | Bioremediated contaminated groundwater from EPA Superfund site, New Mexico - Sample HSE6-05 | ecosystem: Environmental > Aquatic > Deep subsurface > Groundwater > Contaminated ...
CTTTTAATCAACTTTGGCGATCATCAATTGAGTTACAAGCGATTTGTAGTTTAGAGCCAAAATGTATTTATTCTGTGTTAATCTGTGTAATCTGTGGTTGATTAACTGAGTACCTGAATAGTCACAAAAATAACAGCAAATTTGCGATTTAAAAGTTCTTATTAGGATAATCAAGAGCGCTGTTGACAGCCAATCCGATTTGAGCCGGTGGTTTCCTTCGCTTAGGGAAGGTCAAAGCAAAGAAAGTCGTTGCCGCTGCCATGAGGATCAAAACCATAATTTTATCAGCTATAAAATCAAAACCCAGGTTCTTTACTGTGAGCAAACGGAACCCTTCGGCCATCCAGGTATAAGGCATCGTTCGAAGCAGTGTATTAATCACTGCCGGGATATGGGTACTCGGCCAGGAATAGCCCGAAGCCACAAAAATAGGAACCGAAATCAGCATGAGATAACGGGTGACCAACAAAGAATTCGGAGAATATACCGAAACTGTAAACCCAACCGAAACAATAATGAGATCAAAAAGCAAACCCAGTAAAAGGATTAAACCTACCGAACCTTCGATCTTAACGTTCACAAAACGTGCCGCAATCCACATTAAAAAACCGAAGTTAAAGAAATTAGCAATAAAATAAGGCAAAGCTTTACCTATGAAGATCTTCCACTGAGGGACCGCCGCGCCAAGAAACTGAAGCCAGGAATTCTCTTCCTTCTCCCGAGTCACTGTCAGACCAATTCCCAAAAGCCCGATCTGCTGAAGGATCATAAGTACTAAACCCATATAAATGAAGGTAGCGTAACTGAAGGTGGGATTATACCAGACCTCAAGACTATAGGAAACTGTATCCATGACGTTGACAATCTCTTGCTTCGTCATTCCCAGTCCACTTAAGTAAGCGGCCGTATGCTCAGCACTGAAGGTATTGAGCACTTGCTGAAAATACTTGCGCGTATTGAACCCGTAAATCAGATTTGAGCCATCATAGACGGTCGAAATCTGAGTCAGCTGGTGCTGCGCCAATTTCTGAGAATAGTCTGCCGGAATGACAACACCTGCTCGAACCAGGCCATTTTTCATGCCTGCTTCCAAGTCAGCATAGGTACTCACTTGCGTGATCACCTTGAAATTAGGGGTATTCTCAAAAGCCGACACAACCGCGCGGCTTTCCTGAGAATGATCAAGATCAACAATCCCGAGCGGCACATGCTGCAGGATAGCGGAAACATAGACCAAACCAAACATCGAGGCATACAAGAGCGGAACGATAAATAATATCGCCAAAAGAACCCGCTCACGAAAAATACGCATGATTTCATAATGAGCTATGTTTAAGATTTGTTTCACATCAATCACCCCTTATGCGGAAAATCGCGAACCATTAAACGCAATGCCGCAACACTATAGAAAAGAACAGCCATGAGACCCAAGGCCCAAAAATAGTGACTCATAAATCCCCAACCCGGATTTTTAAAGGTTAAAAAACTTACACCCTGAAAAAACCAAGTCTGCGGCAAAATCCAGACAACATGCTGAAGCCACTGGGGCATGGCTTGAAGCGGCCAGGTGAAACCGGAAAGCAAAAACGAAGGCAGAGCTATAATCATTCCGTAACGTGAGGCATTGACGGCATTGGGGGAAAGACTTGACATCATCGTGCCTAAACCATGCAAGGCCAGAATAAAAATTAAGGTAAACAAAAGAAAACTCGACCAGCCGCAGGCCAGAGGAAGTTTAAAGACCACAAAAGCGAGAAAATAGACAGGTAACACAGTCAGCAGCAAAATGCCAATATGCACAAGAGATTTACAGAAAAAAAGCTTAAACAATGATATCCCCGAAGTCCTAATCTGATACCAGCTGCGCCGCCCATTCTCACCAATTATCGTCATACAAGAAGCCAGAGTACAGCACTGCTGCCATACGTTCAAAGCAAAGGCTAAGACCAGAAAATAAGCGTAATTGGCCGTGGGATTAAACCAGGCTTCTTCAGGAAAGGCAATAGACTGATAGGCTTCTTGGGCCTGATTTGGTTGAATTCCCTTAGCAATTAAGGTTTGAATTCCGACTTGAGCTCCTAAAGTTCGGGTAACTGTCAGCACAGCACTGGAAGCATTGGTCGCATAAATTATGTTCATACCATCAATCAATACCGCAACCTTAGTCTGACGCTGCAAAGCAATATCTTTGCCATAGTTCTCGGGAATTACCACGCCAACAATTACTTCGCCTCGTTTAATCGACTCCTCCAACTGACTAAAGGTATCGAAATGGGCAACGACCTGCAGGTTTTGGCTGTTTTTTAAATCTGTAATGACTTGACTGCTGGCGCTACTCTTATCTAAGTCCACGATGGCTGTTGAAATGTTTTCAATCCGCTGAGAACTATAAACGCCGGCCATAAGCAACAGACCTAGCAAAGGTCCGACGAGTAAAATAGTGCGCAGACTTTTGTCCCGCCACATGTAAAATAATTCACGCTGCATAATCGCCAGACACTGTCTAATCATCATAGCGCCCACTCTGTTCTGCGTAATAGTTTTCCTGCCTGTTCCATTCCGCCTGAGCAGCTTCCGGATCATAAATGGTCATCTCTCCACCTTCCAGCCAGGCTACTTTACTAAACGATTGTGAAACGGCAAAGTTACTAAAGGTGCTGACACAAGTTCCGCCTGCAGCTAAAAATTCCTCCAGCTCCTTCAAGATAAGATTACGGGAAAAGAGATCGATATCCTTAATCATTTCATCAAGAAGTAATAACTTTGGCTGATTGAGCAAAGCACAAGCCAGAGATACCCGCTGCAAAACACCGATATCCAGGGAAGTTACCGGTTTCGACAAAAACTCCTGAAGTTGAAAACGCTCAATCATCTCACGCACAGCGGCCCGAGAGGCTTTTTTTAAAGCGGCAATAAAATCGAGATTTTCCACCACCGTCATGTCCCGGAACAAACTGCTCTCTTGAGTCACAAGCCCCAGACTCCGCTTGAACTTCTCTGTTTTGTTTACATTCAACCCCAAGATTTGAACCTGACCCGATTTAAAGCGATCGATTCCCGCTAAAATATGCACTAAGGACGTCTTCCCTGCTCCCCGAGTACCAAATATGCCAAAGCATTCTCCAGGCTGAACTTCAAATGAAATTCCCTTAAAAAGCAGTTTGCGGCCTATTTTCTGCTCAAGATTAGTAACCCTAATTACAGGCTCCATAGTTACTTAGCCCCCTCTAGGATTTTGACTTGGGCAGTCATCCCCGTCTTAAGCGCTAAATCTTGGTTGGGGATATCAATCTTGACCTGGAAGCTCCGAATATCATGTTCATACTGTTCATTGATCGCTTTCTTGACGGCAAATTCACCGGCCCCATTAATTAAGACGACCTTACCTTTAAATACTTTACCGGGAAAAGCATCCACGGTAATTTCCGCTTCTTGATTCAGCTGAACACGCCCGATCTTTGCTTCGCTGATGTAAACGTTCACATAAGGGTGCGTCAAATCCGTAATCTCATAGACCGGAGTACCGGCATTCAACATTTCACCTGCCTGAAGGTACTTCTGAGTAATGAACCCGGACATCGGAGAAAGCAAATGGGTATTACTAAGATAAGCATTAGCTTTTTGGACAGCCCCTTCGGCTTGTTTAACCGTTCCTTGAGCTGCCTGAGACTGAGCCTCGGCAATGCTCACATTCGCCCGAGCCGACGTAGCCTGTTCAAGAGCAGCCTGAGCTTCCTGCAACTTGCTCTGCGCCAAATTATAAGCATTCGTGGCATCATCCAACATCTTTTGCGATGCAGCTCCACCCTTAACTAATTCTGTGGCACGGTCGAAGGACAGTTTAGCATCTTTGACCCCTATTTCCGCCTGGGCAACTTTGGCCTGAGTCTGAGCTATCGTACTTTCCGCCTGCTGACTCGTCAAGGGAACCGCATCAGCTGCCCGCTGAGCATTCCCTACCGCTGCATTATACGCTCCCTGAGCGGATACAAGATCAGAGCTTATTTCCTGATCTTCCAAAGACGCTATTTCCTGACCGACTTGCACTTGGCTCCCTTCGTCAACAAGCGTCTTCTCTAATTTGCCGGGAACCTTGAAAGAAGCCATCACATTCGTCGCTTCAATAATCCCTGTTGTCGAAAGACTCTGCTCGGCATCAGCTGCAGCTACCTCATGCTGATAGAAATACCGATTAAAAATAAACAGACTGGCGATAATAATTCCCATAAAAACGATAAAAGTCCCTATTTTCTTTAAGTTAATCTTGGCTAGGGCATCCATTCTCTATTCCTCCTTATTACATAATATACCATTAAAAATAAGCGCCAGAATATGCTGCAATCGTGCTTCATGCATCTTCTCAGAAAGCAGATCTTCCTGCCAAAGAGGCTGAACAATCTCACGCCGATTAAAGTAGGCCAAACATAAAGCCTGAACACTAAGAATGACCTGCCGGAAATCCATGTCCGGCCGAATGTACTTGCGCTTTATCCCATCCTTAATAATGTCGCCGAATTCTAACTCTACCAAATCAAAAAATTGAGGAATCACCTTGCCTGCATATCGACCCCTATTGAGTGCTTCCCAACTGATCAGCCGAACAAAAGACTCATTCTCAGCTAAAAAGTAAAAGTACGTCCTGATTGCCCTAGTCACATTCTCTTTGGGATCATGCCCTAAATTAAAAGCGTTTTTGCTTAACGCATAGATTTTGTGGTAATTGTAACGTAAAACCTCCACATAGAGATCTTCTTTGCTGCCATAATAATGATAGAGCATTCTTTTATTGATCCCTGCATCCTCAGCAATCTCATCGATCCGGGAACCATCCAGTCCTTTCTCGGCAAAAATCTTCGTTGCAGAATTTAAAATCCGCGCGCGGCTTTCTTCGGAGCGATGTTCCCGACCATCCCCTTTTTTAGGCATCAATTTTTCGTTATTACTCATGGGGTACCTCCCACTCTAAAGTATGTAACTAGTTAGTTACTTTTCTAATATATATTTTAGCGCGGTCAAGCTTAGTATGTCAAGGATTATTGTTCCAGATATTAAATAAGCACGCCGCTATCTCATTTAAAGAACGACCAGTGAACTCGCTTACGCTAAAGCTAAACATCGGGGACAACAGATGGGAATTCTACCCCACCTGAAGGGTACGAAGAAGCTACCCCCCACTTATAGAAGAACAGACATCCTCCTGATTTCTTGTTGATTGAATCCGTCGATCGGCTATGATAAACTGAATGTAAAATAATGTTACCCAAGCTTTTTTCAAACATGACAACGCCCACTAAATCCAGAAAGGAGACCTCCATGAATTTTGAAGTATTACAACACCAATTATCTCAAATCAAAGAAATTTCCATCATTAGCAGAAATTCAGAGATCGACGGTGTAATCTGCCATGTCATGGGTATGGTACGCCGTGACGATCATACATTGCAGATGCTGATTCTGCAATATGATGAGGCATATCGGGAAAAGCTGGAGGAAGCAGAAATTGCAGATTTGACCGATACTCATCCGGGATTGATTACCAATCGCATCGAACAGCGGGGCGACAGGCGTCTGGTACCAACCCTTCGTTTTGGCAGCGTGGAAAAGGTCTGCATTGGCGACTCGGAATTAACGACCAATGAGAGCGGCTGGAACAAATGTGGCACCGAGCAGTGGGATAAGGTAGCGTTGTTTACACAATTTCTCTTAAGCGGCTGGAACTCGGTGGGTATTGATACCAAGGATATTAACACCATGTTTCTGACGAATCTGACATTCGATGGTGCGTATGACACCATACCAGCGTTTGATACAGAAGCACCCATCCGTTTTTGCATGCGCCAGAACAGCACCCGTCATCTGGTGGAATTGCCTATGACTTTGGCTGTCGGAAGCGAGTACCCAAACAAGCTGTACTTTACGGACAAGGTAAACGGAGAGCAGCATTGGGTGCAGATTAACAGAGTTACCCTCTGCGACATGTGGGCGGAAATGTCGCAAACATTTGATAATCTCCGTATGAAGAAACAATTTTCCATGGAGGAACTGGCCCGAAGTAAAGCGGAATTTGAGGAACGCTTTTCTAAAATGTGCCCCAAAGGAATGTGCTATTTGGTTATTGAGTACGAGTGCGAGGAAGATATCTCCCTTCAGTTTTATAGCAAACGGTGGCTGGATATGCAACCAATCCATAACAACAGTGCTATGGGCTTTTTAATGAAATCAGACGAACCCACGGGAAAACTGGGACTGAAACTAAAATCTGCTATTATTCAGGAGCCAATGGCGGCGAATACCGTCAGCATCGAAGCAGAGTTGTTCGAATATAATCAAATTAGCAGATCGGATGATATCGTGATAGCTTAGAACGCATATCATGCAAAGATGTCGTATCTAACACAGCAGGTCTAATACGCTAAAAAATAAGACACTAACCCCGAAAGGTCAACATCTTATTTTAAGTGGTTGGTTATTGAATCGTTTTAAATACAAAGTAGTAGGGTGCCATTCCTCTAAATACATAATCCCCGCTTTTCCATTCATAGAACATCCTATAGGTTGTACCATTTATCTCTTTTACTACACATTTGCTTGCGGTTTTCACTTCTCTATTAATAATCATACCTTTAGTCCAAATTGATAAAGAAGATCCTGTTAATTCGCCTGATGTTGCTGTAATAGTCAATTTACCATTTTCATAAATAGCGCTCAAACTCTTTACTACTCTACTCTACTAAGATGATAAAAGTCATCTCTTGCATTCTTTTACAAGAGATGACTTTTATCTAGTTCATACTTGAAAATTGACAGCATGTTTTCGAATGAAATCTTGAAAGCTCATACCATCGGAATTCACCTGATTATAACGTTTCCTTACGGCTTCAATAACCCAGAGCGGAAGGGCTTTTCCATCAATTAAGTGATAGTATTCCATATATCCTTCTTTCAAGTATTTCCACCTGTTATCGTTTCCTCGTTCCATATATTCAGAGACATCAAGAAGCTTGGCTCTGCCTTCGTTGAGGAGGATGTTCTTTAAATGAATGTCTCTTGGGTTTAATCCTCTCTTAAAGGCGTAATTTCTAGCATCTTCTACATCCTGTATGACCTGTTTGGGTATATGAATGCCTTTTAACAAACAATCATACAGAGTTATACCCTCCTCGAAACTTATTACAAGAAAATTCAATCCACAGCCATAGTAAACAGGAAAATACCCTGAACGACCAAGTTTTAAATATACCTCTTTTTCAATTCCTATCTTTCTAAGCTTTTCAATACGAAACACCTTAAAAGCGTAGCGTGGTGCATAAACACAACGAAATACTGCAGCGTCCGTACCCACCCCTATGCACTGGAATTCATTAGAGTTCCCCTCTACGTTTACAAATTCATTTTTTCCATTAGATATAACTTTAACCGTACTTAATTCTTTCGTTGCAATATGCCACGTCATTAGATCACACCCTTTACAACAAAGTCAATTAAATGGGGAATGATCGCCATACTCCCTCCAATGTCTTTGTGCTTATTTATAAGCTTCAAACGTCTCGTAAAAATCATGTTCAACTTCGCTAATGCTTGCATACCTTTGATCGACACCCATCAGCCTTTTTAAAAGTGACAGTTCTTTAGGCTGCAACTGTAATTGCAATTCGTCATGCCAAGGGCGCTTCTTGAAGACCTTGAGTTCAAAAGAAGAGTAATACAGGTGCAAAAGGAAGTCTCCCAAAAATGCGAAGTCCATATCTGCCCTGTATTTCTCATTATCAATCCAACGAGCAAGACCAAAGTCGACAAGGTTTACCTTTTGACCATCATACAATGTATTTGGTACTCTTAAGTCTCTATGGACTATGCTCTTTGAATGCAAGTACTTTAAAATTTCGACAAGTTGGCGTCCTACTCTGTAGATCTCTGCTCTTTCAAACACGTGTTGATCAAGATAAATAATGTCCTCGAACGTTTTACCTACCTTAAATTCAAGTACATAGCCGTAGAAGTCATCACGGTCAATCTTTTTAATAAACTGAGGAACGCTCTCATGCTGTAAGCTCCTTAGAATTTCTTCCTCAAACCGGGCCTTTACCCCAGCTTTTTTCAGCATCCCTCTTTTTAGTTGCTTGAGAATGTACGATTTCTGATCCTGAGAAACCTGATAGCAGATACCAAATCGGCCTTCTCCAATAGTTTTCTCGATTGTATAGTCAGCAATTTGCTCAAACGGCTTATATAATTTGTCCCGTCTAAATAGGCTTAAGACCATGAACTCTTACGGCGGCGATGACTTGATGGATGCCTGTTGTTGCGATTTGACCAGGACCGGGAATGCCTTTTCGAACCGGTCAAGGCCTCAAGGATTTTACCAAGTATTCCTTTCGAGCCATGCTGCCGTTTATAATGCCCTCCGCCATGATGCGGATCCGGGTAATGTCCTTTATTTTTTGATCTTGAAAATGAACTCATAGTCAATCCTCCTAATAACAATCGTTATTTAGTGTCTTTCCGTTGAATACAGCGACTCAGATAATACCAAGGCTGTTTGTGAAAATACCTACTATAATTTTCATTTTTAGACACCCATTAATGGTAACAAGTCAGAGTGATTCATATTGTGCTTGTATTTACTCCCACAAAAATAGAAATAGAGGAAAAAGAATATATGAACAATTGATACTTTAGAAAAGCGCCTTAATCGCATATTAAACAAAACTAAGAGAATAGTTGCTAAAACAACTTTATTCAATAATTTTTGTGGCATCCTAAATAGTTTATTAACAAATGGCCTAAATTTCTTGGGTAATTTTCTTAGATATTCGACTAGTTTGTAATAGTTATTTATAATAACGCTAAACGAACTTTGATCTTCAGAGTTCTCAACTAAGCTATGAGGCATATACACGGTCATTAACGAAAATAGTAAAAGGCATATTATAAAAAACGATTTATTCTTATGTATGAAGCTAATCCACAGCGAATTCACGGATACCACCTCCAAATTAACGAAAATACCTGTGGGATTATAATTATATCAGAATTATAATCCCACAAGTATTTAATCATGCTGCCGAATCTTGCGCTAGCCCACCCCCACACACTTTGTCGAAGTGTATCGCCTTCTCTATTACTTAAGATATCAAAATTCTATATTTTTACTCCAATTATTTACATTATATGTCAGGCAAATTTATTTGTCAACGAATCTTAACTATCATGCCGCAGGGGCCCTTTAAATCCAGAATGCTAATCTCACAGATTCAGCAGTTTTCAAATATGGTATCAGTCTTGCAACCATGACGCTTTATCTATAATTGTATCATATTTCAGTTTACAATTCCAAGTATGGAATAGCCGTTGAGTGGACCCTAAAAAGACTCCTGTCGCTTCTAGGACTACAACCAGGCCCAACAACTCCTTTATTTTAGCGAACGGAAATTTCCGTTGGCATACTTACTCGCCTATTTCGTCTTTGATTTCGTCTTTGATTTCGTCGCGATCCGCTTCTTGAACGCTTCTTCTTCGCCCTTTACGATTACCCAACGCTGCCCTGATCGACGGGCGAATACTTACCTTAATATCTTCCTCGCGAAGGCTACCGTGAAATATGCCACTAGAAATAATCCTATAAAAACTTCTGCATAGGCAATCCAGGAGATATTGTATTGTTTCAGGCTCTACCGTTTAAATTACTATTCCTCCAGCATCCCTTTTTATGCCATTCATCTAATTGCTCCGAGAAGTGAAAATGACCTATCTCCTGTATTCCATTAAACTGCATGGGGTATTAAGTTAAATATATAAGAGGACAGATAACACAAGCCGAAAGTCATATAACTTCCGGCTTGTTCGCTTTTCGAAAACCTAACCAGTGACAGCAAAAAATAGCCCTTTCGATACATCTCAAAAACGATCCCAACAGGTACACTGACATTATCAATCATTAGTGTCGCTTAAAAAGCAAGTAAGAAAAATACCCAAGAAAGGAGAGATTAACAGTGAATCGAACAAAAAAGAACTTCCTACTTGACCTCCTACTCTTTATTACGTTAATTACAGTTACAATCAGTGGTCTTGTGCTTGACAAGCACAAGACTGGCTTTATGTTCTGGGGAATTGCCAGATCATCATGCGTCCTGATTCACGCGGTATCAGCTCTAACGATGCTGGCTGGGACAGCTATCCATCTGAATTGGCATTTTGACTGGATAAAGACAGCTTTCAAACACAGCAAGCGCTCAGTTCCTGCCCGGATCCGCCACAACCGAACAGTAAACCTCTGGCTTTTTGGCTTGCTAGCAATACTTGAAGTGTCTGGTTTGCTCATCTGGCCAATGGCCGGTAACCTCACCGAGGGAACCCCTCTGACTGATATCATTGTCCTGGGTTTAGCCTATCATGCCTGGAGATCTCTACACAGCTGGTGTGCGGTCCTAATGTTTATTTTCATAATTGTTCATCTGGGCCTTCATTGGAATTGGATATGTTCAATAGTCAGGCGTTTCATAAGCTCTGGCAGTGACCGGATTGCAGATAAGACAAAATCATAATATTCCTGTAGCAGTGAATTAGGCAAAGTACAGGCACTACAAAGATTTTTATGACTTATGATTTCTAAGGTATGTTTAAGCTTTATATATAGCAGTTCGGAAAATACGTTCTTTCATCAGACATGTTGAACTGGGTTTTTTTAGGTAGTATACTGGAATCGAAGGAGAATTTCTGGCCTATGAAACAACAAGGACAATACTGGCCTGATAAAGGACGTCTGCTTATGCCCTCAATAATACATTGGTTTGGGGTTGCCCAGTACTTAGGGGTTGTTGGCATATACTTCTGCTATAAAATAACTGGTTATTACCGCTTCCCTTCACCCTGGCTGGGTGGAACGATGCTAATATCTGGCATCTTGATTTTGGTTGCCTTTGACAGCCAGGAGTATCGGTATCAAGCGCAAGAGAAGGAACCTGACCGACTAACCGTGGCAATAATTCAAGTTTCGCGTGCTGTTGTCATTGTGTTGTTTAGCTATAGTGATGGTTTGGGCTTAATTCACAGCGCTATACTTCTTCCCGTCATATTTTTTACTTTCTTTTATTTATGCGGTCGAAGCTATCACTTAACTGGTCTGGTCTGGATGCTCTATCTGATTGTTCGTGTTCACCTGTTTGCAGATAGTAACCTTAACCTGTCCTGGCCTGGTCAACATAACGACATGACCAGGGACTATATCTTTGTATTGATTCTGGCCTTTATTCTTACTATGGCCTATCAGGCCAAACGGGAGCGGGCCAACCGGCTGCGGGTGGAAAAACTCCTAAGTGAATTGGAAACCTCGCACCGACAATTACAAGACTATGCCGAGAAGGTCGCTGAGTTGGCCACCATCGAAGAGCGCAATCGGCTGGCCCGGGATATTCACGATTGCTTGGGCCATTATCTGACTGTGATTAATGTACAACTCGAAAAGGCAATAGCCTTTCGGGATCGAAACCAGCAGGAAGCGGATCAGGCAGTCAGGGATTCCAAGCGTTTGGCCAGCGAAGCACTACAGGACGTCCGTCGCTCGGTTAGTGCCCTGCGTAATACCCAGGAAACTTTTCCCCTGATTCAGTCTGTAACCGGATTGGTTAATAATTTGCGAAGCGGCAAACTGTCTATAGAGCTAGAGATTGAGGGGAGTGAAGAGGGTTTTTCTCAGCAATCCCTAATGACCCTATACCGAGCAGCCCAGGAAGGCCTGACCAACATTCAAAAACACTCTCAAGCAAGCTGCGCTGTGGTAAGCTTTAAGTTTAATGACCAGTTGGCCAGTTTATGCATTGTCGATAACGGTCAAGGAGTTGATGCTGATATTCTAGGTGCAGATGGGACTCATTTTGGTTTAAAAGGAGTGCGCGAACGCCTGGAATTAATTCATGGTTCGCTGGAACTGGAGAGTGCACCCGGTAAGGGAATGAAGCTTTTTATTACCGTACCCAAGAACCCGCTGACGCAAATAGCCTGGAAAAGGAGCATTGTATGACCAAACAATCACATAAACCGATCCAAGTACTGGTAGTTGACGACCAACAACTTATGCGGGATGGGCTGGCTTCCCTCCTAAGTATTCAGGAGGGAATAGAGATCGTGGGAACTGCAACCAACGGACAGGAGGCTGTCGAAAATGCGCTTCGCCTGTTACCGGACGTTGTCTTAATGGATGTACGGATGCCTGTCATGGACGGAATTACCGCTACCGGTCACATTCGCCAGCAGTTAACCGCATG
>Ga0074193_1003276_pt1 | contig 12256 bp, 11 predicted proteins | sample EPASupsiteHSE605_FD_64523 | JGI IMG/M metagenome (GOLD analysis project Ga0074193, IMG submission 64523) | Bioremediated contaminated groundwater from EPA Superfund site, New Mexico - Sample HSE6-05 | ecosystem: Environmental > Aquatic > Deep subsurface > Groundwater > Contaminated ...
CTTCCTGCAATGCCACCATTGCCTGAGCACTTTTAAAGATGGAACCCGGAGGATACAAGGCCATACAGGCACGGTCGAAAAGGGGTTTTCTCGGATCTTTCAGCAGGTTTGCGTAGTTTTGTCCACGAACACGCCCAACCAGTAAATTGGGATCATAACCTGGGCTACTGATCAATGCTAAAATTTCTCCGGTAGAAGGATCAATAGCCACAATACTTCCCCGCTTATTTTGCATCAGTTTTTCTCCATATTCCTGTAAATCAGCATCAATTGAGCTGTAAAGATTTTCTCCGGAGATTGCTATTGTATCGAAGGCTCCGTTATGAAATGCTCCCTTTTCACGATTATGTACGTCTACCATAATGATACGCATGCCTTTACGTCCGCGCAATACAGGCTCGTAATATTTTTCCAGACCATTCATGCCAATGTAATCACCAGGATGGTAGTAAGGATCTTTCTCAATAATTCGGTCATTAACTTCGCCGATATATCCAAGTACGTGTGCCGCAATAGGCTTTGGGTACTTACGAAGAGTACGCGGCTGAACATAAAAACCTGGATATTGAAATAACCTCTCCTGAAGGGTTCCGTAGGTTTCCTTTGAAATCTGTTTTACAAGGATAGATGAGGTAAAGGGAGAATAATCGCGGGCTTTTTTTAAATTTTTAATAAAATCTTCTTTAGTAATTCCCAGCAGATGACAAAATCCGAGTGTATCCATTTTTTTAACCTGACGCGGAATTACCATCACATCATACACGGATTCATTATACACAAGAAGCTTCCCATTGCGATCATATACCAAACCTCGCGCAGGGTATTGGGTAATATAGCGAAGAGTATTCCGATTAGCCTCAAGTGTATAGGAATTGTCAATCACCTGTAAATAAAATAAACGGGCAAGATAAATAAATCCTACTGACAGGAAGATTAATATGATGGTTATCTTACGTTCGCTATATGATTTTTTCATTTTCTTGATAAAACACTGCTGATAATCAATACACTGAATCAGAGCTGTTGAACTTACAAAAGTACAAGAGAAAAAAGGATTTCACAACTTAAAAGAAAAAAGAGCTTTTATAATTATTCTAATGAATGTTTAGTACTTTCTTACGATCTTAAACTTTTCCCGATCTTTACTGTTTATTTCAGGTAACCATACGCCTGTAAGGGACTTTAAAGAATTTATGTTATATAGTACACGAATATCGAAAGAGGATTTTGAACAGCTCTGCATGATCGACAAGCTTTTGTATCTTCTTGAAAAAGGAGAGGAGCTTTGTGTTAAGCAGAATGATGAGTTCATTGTAAAACTCTTTCTGATGAACGATTTTTTTGTCGAACTTTGGTACCAGCCTTCAACCAATAAAATTAAATGCCTTGATGTACTTGATCCGGTTGATGTTCAGTTAGTTTATGGTAACCAAATTGATATTTCCGATATTTTTTAAGTATGAGTGAATTTCTTCATCCAACGCAAATTTCCATTTCTGACTTTGATTATATTCTTCCCGACGAACAAATTGCTTTGTTTCCGTTGCTTCAGCGTGACCAATCGAAATTGCTGGTACTGAAACAGGGAAATCTTTTAGAAGATTGCTTTTCAAATCTTCCGAATCATCTGGAACAAGATGATTTACTATTGTTTAATAATACAAAGGTTATTCGTGCCCGTTTGCTTTTTACAAAAGAAACAGGCTCTACGATTGAAATATTTTGTCTTGAACCGATTTTTCCGACACCGGAAATACAACTGGCATTTCAAACCAAGGGAAACTCTGTATGGAAATGTTATGTTGGAAATAACAAGCGCTGGAAAGAAACTTCTCTTTTAAAGAAGCTCGAAATCAATAATCAACAAGTTGAGTTAAAAGCAGAACGCCTTAAAGATGTGGACGATGCCTGGTTGATTCGTTTTTCGTGGGACGAAGATCTTACTCTCGCACAAATTATCGAAGCTGCCGGAAAAATTCCATTACCTCCATATATTCATCGTGAAACCAACGAAGCTGACAAAGAACGTTATCAAACCATTTATGCAAAGCATGATGGTTCAGTGGCGGCACCCACTGCCGGCTTGCATTTTACGAAAAAAGTGATGGAGAACCTTTATTCGAAAAGGGTTCAATGTGATTACCTTACGTTACATGTGGGAGCAGGAACTTTCAAACCAGTATCAACCGAAAAAGTTGGTGATCACCAGATGCATGCCGAGCAAATTATTGTAAAGCGTTCGTTGGTTGAGCAGTTGATTGATGTAAAACGTGTAATTCCGGTAGGAACTACAAGCATGCGTACACTCGAATCGCTTTTCTGGTTTGGTGCAAAACTAAAAACAAAACCACTTTCATTTTATACCCAGCTTGAAGTAGAGCAATGGGATGCCTATTCGTTTCCCGATGCGGCAAAGGTTGATCCCAAAGATGCATTGATGCAATTATTAAAATGGATGGAAGAGCAGGAAAGCGATGAAATTCACGGATATACGCGTATGATGATTGCTCCGGGCTATCAATTCCGACTGGCAAAAGGAATCATTACCAATTTTCATCAGCCTAAAAGTACATTGCTTTTACTTATCTCTGCTATGATTGGAAATCGATGGAAGGAAGCCTATCAATATGCTCTGGAACATAATTTTCGTTTTTTGAGTTATGGTGATAGCTGCTTATTTCTTCCGTAAGGAAAGTAGCGTATCATCCAGATTCACTGATTTTTCGCAATAACTCCGGATGGAGAATCCGAATAGCCTTCCCATCAATATCAATTACATTATCTTTCCTGAACTCCGATAAGATCCGAATTACATTCTCTGTAGTCATATTGATTAGTTCAGCAACTTCTTTACGAGAGATAGGAAGCTCAAATTCTGTTTTTTTGTAGATGCTTTCTGAGAAATAGAGGAGTATGTAGGCTATTCTTCCACGAAGATTTTTACTGTTAAGCTCAAAGTGAGTAACCAGCAACTGATCCGAAATTTTACTCATACTCTCGATCACTTTTAAGGCGAAGTTTCCGTTTTGACGGATAAGCTGCCTGATGCAATTCATATCGATGGTACATACTGCCGAGTCTTCAATTGCAGCAATAGAGAACGGATGCTGTTCATTGGAAAAAACTGACAAAAAACCGACAAAGTCAAAAGGTTGTGTAATTCCTAAAATTTGCTCAGAACTTGATTTTTCCTGTTTGTATAATTTAAGTAATCCTTGCTTCAGGTAGATCAATCGCGAAACAGTTTCTCCTTCACAAACAATAACACCTCCTTTTTTTACAATTAATTGTTTTTTATGACAATTCAAAAAAGCGAGTTCTTCCTCATTCAATGCACTGAATAAGATAGATTTGTTAGGACAAATCAAGCAAGAAATGCACTCTTTTTCTACAGGGTCTGCCTTCATAGTTGCTCTCAAAAGTACGAAAAATAAAAATTGAGTTACCGCTTCTCCGATTTGTTTGTTTATTAAGCTGTTAATGGATTCAATGAGAGCATTTATGGGATAACTCGGATTCATGTAGAATTCATTTTAGTGTAGTTTTTTCAAGTATTACTTTTGTTGTTAATATCTGGTAATAACTCTTTTTGTTCAATTTCTGAGCTCGCTTTAGCTTTGTCGAAAATAATCCATAATGAATAAGAAAGTAAGTGTAGCCCGGCTCTCTGTTCTCTCAAACACATTTTTGATTTTACTAAAATTTATTGCCGGAATTATGAGTGGTTCCGTAAGTATTATTTCTGAGGCCATACATTCTATGATGGATTTATTGGCTGCAATTATTGCCTTTTTTTCGGTGAGAGTGTCAGACAATCCTCCTGATGAGAAACACCCTTACGGTCATGGGAAGTATGAGAATATATCGGGTGTAATTGAGGCTGTTTTGATTTTTATTGCTGCCGGCTGGATTATTTATGAAGCTGTTAAAAAAATATTGAATCCATCTGATATTGAGCAAATTGGAATAGGGTTTGCCGTAATGTCTGTTTCGGCAATTGTAAATATTTTGGTATCCCATAAATTATATAAAGTTGCGAAAGAAACAGGTTCTGTTGCATTAGAGGCAGATGCCTTACATTTAAAAACAGATGTTTATACTTCAATAGGAGTTGCAATAGGATTGGGACTAATCTATTTTACGGGCTTATATTGGCTCGATCCGATTGTTGCAATAGCTGTTGCCTGCTTAATTATAAAAGAATCATATTCCTTGCTGAAAAGAGCCTATTCCCCTTTGTTGGATGTATCTCTTTCAGAATCAGAACAGAATGTAATTAAAGAGATAATTTTGGAATCAGGATATGAATATCATGATTTACGGACACGAAAATCGGGTAATCAGCAATTCGCCGATTTCCATTTAATTATGCCTGGAGATATTACCTTAGAAGAGGCACATAATCAATGTGATATATTGGAAGAAAAATTGCAGAACCGGATTCCGGGAATTATGATAAATATTCATACAGAGACAATCGAAAATAATTAATAGAAGACTGCTGTAAATAAAAGCCTTTTTTGCATATATTTGTTAAGTATATAATCCCCTTAACAAACAACCTTAAATCAAAGAAGGAGGTATATTATGAGCTTATTATCTACCCAGTACATGGGTATCGAACTCAAAAATCCTGTAATTGTTGGTGCCAGCAATATGGTAACCGATATCGATAAGGTGAAAAAAATGGAAGATGCAGGAGCTTCTGCAATTGTCTATAAAACTCTGTTTGAAGAACAAATTCAGCTCGAAAATCTTCAGCTCGAGGAAGAAATGAGTGAGTATAGTGAACGTAATGCGGAAATGCTTCGCTTGTTTCCAAATTTGGAACATGCGGGTCCTCAGGAGCATTTATATCATTTACAAAAAGCCCGTGAAGCAGTAGATATCCCCATTATTGCAAGTTTAAACTGTATTTATGATGAAACCTGGACTGAATATGCCAAAATGATTCAGGAAACAGGCGTGCATGCACTGGAACTTAATTTCTATACAACCCCTCAGGATTATGATCGCGATGCACGCACCATCATCGCAGAACAAGTTGAAATTGTTAGTCAGATTCGCAAAGTGGTGCATATTCCGATTAGTGTAAAATTGAGCCCATTCTATGTAAATGTACTGAATGTATGCTCACAAATGTATGCCGAGGGTGCTGATGGTTTTGTACTGTTTAACCGTTTATTCCAACCTGATATTGATCCGGATACAGAAAAACATTTTTACAATTATAACTTGAGCAATGTCGATGATAATAAACTGGCAATGCGTTTTGCAGGAATTTTGCATGGAAATATGCGTGGTTATATTTGCAGTTCAGGTGGAATTTATACCGGTTATGATGCGATAAAGATGATACTTGCAGGTGCTGACTGTATTCAGGTAGTAAGTACTCTTTATCAAAATGGTATCGGACAAATTACAACCATTCTTAATGATATAAATGAGTGGATGGAAAAGAAAAAATACAAGAATATTGATGCGTTCCGTGGTAAGTTGTCAAAGAAAAACACCAAAGATCCATTTACCTATAAAAGATCACAATACGTTGATATTCTGATGAAATCAGAAGAGATCTTCAAAAAGTATCCGATAAGGTAGGTTCTTAGCAAACTTTTCGGAAAGATACAGGGCTGATTTAATGGATGATGTTTGTAAAAAGACAACTCTTAAATCAGCTCTGTTTTTTTTTAATTCTTTTTACGGTAACGAACTACAGCAAAGCTCATGGAGCAAAAAGCATAAATCAACAAAGCATAAAACTCTTTTGAGATTTCGGAAAAACCAGAGCCTTTCAATATGACCATACGAATTATCTTAATAAAGTAAGCTATCGGGTTAATCACATTAAGGTTTTTAGCCCAATTAGGCATACTGTCGATAGGCGTAAACAATCCGCTCATCATGATAAACACTACCATGAAAAACCATGCAATAAACATTGCTTGTTGCTGGGTGTTGGTAAGAGTGGAAATGAACAAGCCTAACCCTATAACAGCCACAACATAAACCAGTGTTACTCCGAAAATCAAAGGAATACTTCCCAGAATATGAATATTGAAAACAAAACGGGCAACAGTAAGCCCCAAGGCAAGTTCAAACAAGGCGATAAAGCAGAAAGGCAATAACTTCCCTAGTAAAAACTGGAATTTACTGATTGGTGTAACATTGATTTGTTCAATGGTTCCAATTTCTTTTTCTTTTACAACGTTCATGGCAGAAAGAAACATACTGATAATGGTAACCAATAAAACCAAGATGCCGGGAACCATGTAGGTTTTATAATTTAGCTCCGGATTATACCAATATGAATAATTTATGTTGAAAGGTTCGGTAATAGTAACGCCACTTTTCTGTTCCACAAAGTTTTTATTAAAATCCATTGCAATAGAAAATGAGTATGCCTGAATTATTCCGGCAGCACTACTGTTTATGGCATTTACAATAAATTGCAATGGCGCAGCATTTTCTTTAATAATATCTTTTTCAAAATTTTTCGGGATAATTAAAACAACATCTGTTTTATTTGTTCTTAATTGATATTCCGCTTCTTTATAAGATTCTGAATATCCTGAAATTTTGTAAAACGGGGAGCTTTGATATTTCTGAATTAACGTTCGAGATACAGAGGTATGATCTTGATTCACAATATGAATCCGGATGCTTTTTATGTCAAAAGTTGCAGCAAACGATAGCACAAGAAGTTGTACCACCGGCAAAATAAATATCATAGGTAGCATACTCCGGTTTCTGAAAATTTGCCGGAATTCCTTTTTTAGCATGATGATGATTATTCTCACGTCTTTATCTCCTTTTTTATGCTAAGCGAATTTTAAACTTTTTTAAACTCAGGAAAATAAACAGAACAGCAAATCCCACCAGGATCAAAGTTTCTTTCCAGATGTATTCTATTCCGCTACCTTTTAGCATTATATCTTTAATGATAATGATGAACCAGCGCGGTGGCATCAGATTGCTGAACAACTGAAGAGGAAGTGGCATATTCTCAATTGGGAAAATAAATCCGGATAAAAGAATTGTGGGAAGCATCAGTGCGAACATGGAAATCATCATAGCTACCTGTTGTGTTTTACTGACAGTTGAAATAAATATTCCTAACGAAAGTGCCATAATGATAAATAAAAGACTTTCGGTTAATAACAAGGCCAGACTACCAATTATTGGCATTCCGAAAACCGTAACGCCTAAAGTCAGAATAATAATTGCAATCATAAATGAGATAAAAACGTACGGAATGACCTTTCCAATAATAATTTGTAACGGTTTTAAAGGCGAAGCCAAAAGTATTTCCATGGTTCCCAGTTCCTTTTCCCGGGCAATAGAGATAGAAGTCATCATTGCCGAAATCAACATCAGTAAAATGGTGATAATACCGGGAACAAACATATACACGCTCTTCATCTCTTCGTTATAAAGCATTTTTACTTCTGGGTTTAGTTGGTATGGAAGCCTTAACTCCCGATACATTTCCCGTTGATAATCACTGATAATGTTGCTCGCATAACTGGTTAAAAGCTTGGCCGTGTTTGGATCTGAGGCATCCGCTAAAAGTTGGATATTTGCTTTGTGATCCTTTTCAAGGTTGGATGCGAAATTTTTTTCAAAAATCACAACCAATTTAATGTTTCCTTGTTTGAAAACTTCAGGAATTTCATTTTCATTTTTGATTGATGATGCAAGCTTGAAATAACCCGAAGAAACAAGTTTTTGAATAATCTGCCGTGTTTCCTGATCGTGTGATTGATCAAGGATTGCAATGTTTGCATCTTTAATGTCAGTTGTAATGGCAAATCCGAAGATAAGAATTTGTACAAACGGCATTCCGAAAAGGATTACCATGGTGCGATAATCTCGGAAAATATGACGAAATTCTTTGATAATGAATCCAATAAATGCTTTCATATGATTGTTTTTTGCCGGTTTTATTCGCTGTTTTTTGCATTACGGGCTAGTTTGAGAAAAACGTCGTTCATGCTTTGAGCTTCAAATTGTTGTTTAAGTCCGGCGGGTGTATCCAGAGCCATAATTTTCCCATCAACCATTATGGAAACGCGATTGCAGTATTCGGCTTCGTCCATATAATGCGTAGTTACAAAAATAGTGATGCCTTTATGAGATGCTTCGTAAATTAAATCCCAAAACTGACGACGTGTAATGGGATCAACTCCTCCGGTTGGTTCGTCCAAAAAAACAATGGCCGGATTATGAAAGATGGAAACCATAAATGCAAGTTTCTGCCGCCAGCCTAAAGGAATATCACGGATAAGCTTATTTTTAGCATGATGGAGTTCAATGCGGTCAAAAAGTAATTGCATCCGTTCTTCAATTTGTTTTTTTGGAAGGCCATAGATGCCACCGTAAAACGCAATATTTTCTTTCACCGTAAGATCTTCGTAAAGAGAGAATTTTTGGCTCATGTATCCAATATTTCGTTTAATGAATTCGGTTTGCGTATATGCATCGTATCCGGCTACATGTATTTCTCCGGATGTTGGTTTAGAGAGACCACACAAAATACGTATTGCGGTGGTCTTTCCGGCTCCGTTTGCTCCTAAAAATCCGAAAATTTCACCTTTCTTTACTTCGAAATTTAAGTGATCGTTGGCAATAAACGATCCGAATTTTTTAACCAGATTTTTAACAACAATAACATTTTCATTGCTTTGCATATTATTATCTTTCGTTTTTATTGTTGAGAAACGTTTAATACCAATTACTCTCTCTCAATAATAGGGATTGAAAAAATTGGAAGGCTGAAAAACTTTTTTTTCATCTTTCACTCCTCACTTTTCATCTTTTAATATATTTTGATTCATCTGCTCCATGAAACAATCTTCAATATTTGCCCGTGTTTGACGAATCACTATTTCCGAATGCCCTTTTTCTTTCAGAAAATCCTTTAAAGCAATTTCTGTATTGTTAAAATTTTTTCCGGGTGTAAAATGGAGAAATTCTCCAAATGGATGCACAGAATGAGTTTGTTTAAAGGTTCTCAAATCGAGCAAAAGCTGATAGAGATTGGCTGATTTTACTTCAAAAATTGGAAGAGGAAATGCATTTACAATCTCTTTTGGGGTATTTACACTCATTATGTTCCCGTTTTGAATTAATGCAATGCGTTCGCAAAGCGTTGCTTCATCCATATAAGGAGTAGAAACCAGAATGGTGATATTTTCTTTTTTCAATTCGCGAAGCATTTCCCAGAATTCTTTACGCGAAACAGCATCAACACCCGTTGTAGGTTCATCCAGTATTAAAACAGAGGGTTTGTGTATTAATGCACAACTTAGAGCAAGCTTCTGCTTCATACCTCCCGAAAGAGCACCGGCACGACGGGTTTTAAAAGGTTCTATCTGGCTGTAGATAGGTTTTATAAGGTCGTAATTTTTTTCGAGTGTGGTATTGAAAATGGTGGCAAAAAAGTTTAAATTCTCTTCCACCGACAAATCCTGGTAAAGAGAAAATCTTCCCGGCATATAACCTATGTGTTTACGAATTTCCTTGTAATCTTTCACTACATCCAGACCGTCAAGAGAGGCAGTACCACTATCAGGTAAAAGCAATGTGGTGAGGATACGGATAAGACTGGTTTTTCCTGCTCCATCCGGTCCAATCAGCCCGAAAAGCTCTCCCCGTTTTACACTGAGATTTATATTTTGGAGAGCTTTAACAGATTGGTAGTTTTTAGATACGGAATGTGTTTCTATTGCGAAAGTGCTCACGTGTCTTATTTATTTAATTCTTGTCCAGTGAGTTGTGCGGCCGAGCCCCATCCACGATTTGCCAATGTACCCTCTTACCTTTAATGTATTCCGGTTTTCGAGCTGGATGTAACAGTTGTAAGTACTTCCTGATTTTGGATCGTAAATGCTGCCATCTTCCCATTCATTTTCTCCATTGAATTTGAAGTTTTTCATCACTACAAGTCCAAGAATAGGTATATTCCGTAATTTGGTTTCCGGGTTCTTTTTGTCAACTTTAGGTTTCCCGGTTTCTTTATCATTTGGTTCTTTTAGCCAGATAATCTTTCCAAAATATTGATTTCCATTTTTATAGATTTCAATACGACCTTCTTTTTCTTCGTTTAACCAAACACCAACAATATCGTCTGTTTTATAAGATTGTGCGATCAGGTTTACAGAGGAAACCAGTGAAAGCACAAAAATAAAGATGAGAGATTGCACCTTTTTCATGATTCCGAAATTTAAGATTAATGAATAAATTTTACTTCGGCAGGCATTCCGATTTTCAACCGGCCATCGTTTTTAACGAGCACTTTCACAGCATAAACCAAATTAATGCGTTCTTGTTTGGTTTGAATAATTTTCGGAGTGAATTCGGCTTTGTCAGAAATCCAACTGACTATACCTGTTGTTTTCTCCATTTTATCTTTTCCTGAATCGAAAAGAATTTCTGCATTAGCTCCTATTTTAACGGATGAAAGCTGGTCTCCACTCACGTAAACTTTTAGTTCCATTTGCGATAAATTTGCAAGCTTAAAGAGTGCTTTCCCGGGTGCTGTAATTTCACCAGCTTCAGCATATTTTGTTAAAACCGTACCTTGAACGGGTGCAGTGATTCTGCATTTTGAGAGAGAGGATTCTATCTGACGAAGTTGTAAATCCATCGCTTTTAATTCTTGATTTACGGCAGGAAGTTGAGTCTGAGTTACGTTGAGTTGACGTTTCATAACATCTACAGAACCATTAATGTCATCAAGTTGTTTTTGGGTTGCAGCTCCATCGGAATACATTTTTTGAATGCGGGCCTGATCTTTCAATAGATTCTCTTTTTGTTTTTCCTGAAGTGCAATCTGAGCCTGAATATTTTCGATTTTTGTAGCAGATACGTTTCTTTGGGCAAGAAATTGATTGTATTTTAAAGAAAAATCAACAGTATCGATTATTCCTATCAAATCTGCTGCATTTACCTGTTGTCCTTCATTAATATTAAAGCTTAGAATTTCACCGGCAACCTGTGAAGAAACAGTTATTTCCGTGGCTTCAAAATTTCCGTAAGCATCTGATTTTTCATTCGATTTATTGCAGGAAACCAATAAAATTCCTGCAAACAATATGTATGTAAATGTTTTCATATCTGTTTAATTGCTTATGTTTTATTTCGATTGAATTTCAGTTCCTGTGTTTTGTAAGTAATCATATTTTGCTTTGAGGAGCTGTATTTTATGTGTTTCAAGCAGGATGGCCGCCTGTGTTTCAGCATTGTGATCCTGTACATAATCAGAAGAGGTTAAAGTTCCATTATCGAATTGTGATGAAGATGCTTGACGAATACGCTTACGAAGCGAAAGAATTTCCATGTCATTTTCAATGAGTAGGTTAAATTTTTCGAATTCAGCTTTATCTCGTTGCTGATTTGCCCTTATTCCTTGTTCAAACGCTTCTTTTTGTTTCTGAATTAATTGCTTTTGAAGCTGGAATGTTTTCACTTCTTCTTTCGTTTGCCCCCAGTTCCACAGAGTCCAGCTTAGTTTTGCTCCAATTAAATAGTATGTATCAAAATCGGATGAAAGCATATTCAGCCCCGGACGACCGTAACCTGCCTGACCAAACCCATATAAACGGGGATAGCTCTTGGTTTGCACTACTTTCCCTGTTAAGTCGAGCTTGTTTTGCTGAAGGTTAAAAAGTTCAAGTTCTGGACGATTTATTGTTGATGATTCTGATGTTACTGGCATTACAGGAACCGTAAACTGAGTATTTTCCGTAAGATTCATACCTGTAAGTTCGTTTAGCATGCCTAATTGCCCTTTCCGATTTTCGTTCAATTCGCTGATATTTTGTGTAAGCTTTAGTTTTTCAGCAATAAATGCATCTAACTGACTTTGAAGCAATACTCCATTTTTTACCATCGACTGAGCTTTGATAATTTTTTCGTCCAGCACTTCCATGCTGTTTTTCATTATTTTTTGGTTTTGTTGAATCAGAAGAATGGAAAAATAGAGTTGGTTTATGCGATCACGAATCTTATAAAGTTCAACTTCAACCGATTGTTTATCTGTTTCCAGAGAAGCTTTTTCTACATTTTTTTGTCGTTGAGTAGAAAATCCGTCAAAAATCAGTTGCTGAACATCAAGTGAAGCTTTGTATTGATCTTTTGCCATTTCAGGAACGGTAATAAAGGGAAGCTTTATCGGAAGTTCTGTAACATCCGACTGATAAGTGGCCTGGGCATTTAGGGTAAGGGTTGGTAAATAGTTTTTACGTAGAAGAGA
>Ga0074193_1003277_pt1 | contig 12253 bp, 9 predicted proteins | sample EPASupsiteHSE605_FD_64523 | JGI IMG/M metagenome (GOLD analysis project Ga0074193, IMG submission 64523) | Bioremediated contaminated groundwater from EPA Superfund site, New Mexico - Sample HSE6-05 | ecosystem: Environmental > Aquatic > Deep subsurface > Groundwater > Contaminated ...
CAATCAGTTCTCTTGTGACTAGTGAATACTTCATTCCCTGATGACCCATTGCCAGGCCGTCACATACAGCGATTGCGGGGTAGACAAGGGGAGTTCCTCCAGCCATGGCCACACCCAGCTTTACGGCATCCACAATTTTATCCAGATTTATGTGCCCTGGGACAATATCATTTTTGGAGCTGACTATGCCGATTAAGGGCCTTTCTATTTCCTCATTGGTTAAGCCTAAAGCGTGTAACAAGGCACGTTGTGGGACACTTTTGGTTACTGCATCACTATTCATCATGCTATTAACACCTCTTTAATTTTATAGTTGTATGATTACATTATAAAATGTATGATGTCCAATGTCTAGGATAATATTATGCTTATTCTTCAGCAATTCCAAAGCCTCTCATGGCATGAATGATATGGAGTTTCATAGCGGTTTTCGCCCCTTCAGCATCTCGTTTAGCTAAAAACTCCATGATCATCCGATGGTCATTTAAAGTATTCTGCACCATTTCCTCCTTGGAGTCAGATAAAAGGACGCCTTTGTCAATGGCCTGATAAAGGATCGGCATCAGCCGGTTCATGAATTCGTTATGGGTTGCCTTGGCGATGGATTTATGAAAAGCCTGTTCAACCTCGGTCCGATCCTCTTTTTTTAAGATTAGTTCTTCTTCCAGCCTCCCATAGTAAAGAATTCGCTCAAGCTCCTTATCTGTGGCGCGTTTGGCCGCATAATAGGCTGATTGTGGTTCGAAAATCAGGCGCATTTCATACAAATCCTTGACGTCAAGTTGGAATGTTGCCAGCTCATTTAGACAATATCCTTCGGTTAACTCCTGATTATTTTTCACATAGGTTCCTTTTCCGCGGCGAATTTCCAAAACGTTATGAGCGATCAAGATGCGAATGGCTTCTCGTAGTGTTGTGCGGCTAACCTGTAGACTTGCAGAAAGTTCGTTTTCATTGGGTAGTTTATCTCCCATTACAAACTTTTTATCTATGGAAATCATTGCCAAAATATCGTCCGCTACATTTTCAGCAAGGCTCCTGCCTGATTTTGGCATGGGCGATCCTCCCATCAAGAATATAATTATCATCATATCATCATACAGTACCAGACATCATTTTTCAAGAAAGATGTCTGATGTCTTATAATAAAACAAAAAAAACCTTACCCATTACTGGATAAAGGAGAATAACCTGCGGCGGATACTAAAGAACGCATCGAGAGATCTATCGTCTGATGCATGTAAAATTCAGCCGGATAAACTTAAGGCGTCCTGTGTTTGAAGCGGGCATCTTAAGTAATCGGAGATTATGTTATGTACAGAACTAAGGCCTCAGCAGCAATGCTGGGCCTTTAATTATTAATCCTGATTTATCTCAGCAAGAGAGCTATTCTTTTCCAGGAAAGCTAACCCTTTTAATGTAATCTTGGCAGCATCAAGTATTACCATGCGGGCAGGGTCTCCTTGCCCCCTAGGCACAGATGCTCCTTTGATTAGGTCATCATCTTGAATTTGATCAATTAAGTCCCTAAACTCTATTAGACTCAAGTTGAAATCTGTAGATTTCGGCAGATTTCCACCTTTTTTTATATCACTTAAAATACCATAAATAACTTTTTTCTTATTCAAATGCTATTCCCCCTTTGCGTCAAACTTTATTCGACAAAATTAAATGATATTCCTGCAACATTATGTGGTTATTTTTTGGTGGGCATAGAAAAAGCTCAAATCCTGCTCTTAACTCGATTTTTTGATCAGGAACGTATTTCAGTAAAGTTTGAATTTTGATAGTTTCAGTTTGCCCATTTCGTTTATAATTCGATCCATGTGGTTATTAAATATTTTTTATGCTACTCATTAGGAGCTTAATCGAAATTTAAGAGAGTGGATATTTTTTGTTTAGGCGAAACTTAACGTGTATCTTACATATCCTTAGCAGTAACCTTACAGTCTTATGGTATTGTAGATCATAATACTGTAGGTTAATGAGATAATTTGTCAAAGGAATTGACTTTATGCTTAAGAGATTATTGAATTTTTCAAGTGTTCGCAGTAAGACATTTCTTACTATTTTGCCATTAATAATACTGACCCTAGTGGTTATGGCGGCAATGAGCTATCAGTATTCTGAGGCCATGCTGGACACGGAGATCCAAAATAAAATGACTGCAAAGTTACAGGGAACAATCAATGATATCGAGAAACAACTCTCCGAACATAGTACTTTAGTGCAGGGTCTAGCCAGTACATTGCAATCTGCAGGCAATAGTTTAAGTAAAGAACAGTATATTAGTTTACTCGAGAAAACGGTAGCAACAAGCGATGCTACGTTTGGTGCCGGAGTGTGGTATGAACCTTATACCTACAAGCCTGACTTAAATTACTTTGGGCCTTATGTCTACAAGGATAAAGGTGAGGTAACCTTTACGGAAGAATATGCTACTGAAATATATAACTATCCTGACTGGGGTTGGTATTTAATTGGCAAGTACTCCAGAGAGAGAAGTGTTTGGACAAACCCCTATTATGATCCCCTTACGAAGGTCACTATGCTAACTAACAGTGCCCCATTTTTTGATAAACAGGGAAAATTTCTGGGCTTAGTTACAGGGGATCTTAATTTTGATACATTGCAGAGGTTGATTAGTGATATTCATATAAACATTAAGGCCGATGTTTACTTGTTGAGTAATGATGGGCAGTATTTGGCTGATTCAGATCCAGATAAAGCAATGACAATCAGAATTACGCAAGATCCTAACCCGAGCTTACGTGAAGCAGCTAAAACTATGTTTAATGGACACGAGGGAATGTTTTCCTACTTTAGAGGAGGAGCGAGAAGGTTTTATTATGCACCCGTTCCAGGATTTGACTGGACACTGGCAATTGATGTGTCAGAGGCAGAGCTATTCTCTCCGCTAGATGATTTGCTTTACCAAATGATTAAGATCTTTGCTTTAGCCATTGCGGTCGTAGTGACAGCCCTGTTTGTATATAGTCGTTATATCATCAACAATATTAAATTGGTCAATCAATTTGCAACAGCAATCGTTCAAGGTGATCTGCGCAATAGTCTTGAGGTTCGATCTAAGGACGAGTTTGGTCAGATGACGGAGAACCTTAACAAGATGATGGAAAATCTTAAGAGTATTAATGAAGAGTTAGAGTTGAAGGTATCACTTCGTACTGAAGAGCTCACTGCGACTAACCAGGAGTTGATCGCAATGAATGATGAGATACTAGACGCCAATGTTAAATTAAACGCTGAGATAGACCAGCGCCTCAAGCTCCAGCAGGAAGTTCAAGCAAAAAATACAGAACTGTCCGTTGCGATGGAAAATTTGAAAAATACTCAATCGTATCTCATTCAATCCGAAAAAATGGCATCTTTGGGCGTTCTTGTTGCGGGCATCGCCCATGAAATTAACACTCCCATAGGTGTAAGCATTACCGCGGCTTCCCATTTTCATGAGCTTGTCCATGATTTTAAGAATGAATTTAATGTGAGTTTCCCCGACAAACAAACGACTGATGAATATCTTTCGGACATGGTCGAAGTATCATTAATGATCGAGTCAAATCTGAGTAGAGCTTCTAGTCTTATTAAAAGTTTTAAGCAAGTTTCGGCCGATCAGTCGAGTGAAGAGCAGAGAGTTTTTAACATTAAAAGTTATATTGAAGAGGTTATCTTCAGCCTTAGGCCTCAATTAAAAAATACAAAGATTAAAATAGTGGTAATCTGTAAAGATGACATTCTGATTAATAATTATCCGGGAGCGTTTTCTCAAATACTAACTAATTTAATAATAAATTCACTCACTCATGCCTTTGACTTAGCAACTGAAGGTAAAATAGTTATTAAAGCAGAGATGGATGAAAATTGGTTGCTAATACACTACTCGGATAACGGCAAGGGAATCAGTAGTGATATCCTCCCCAAGATTTTCGATCCGTTTTTCACAACAAACCGCAGTAACGGAGGAACCGGACTCGGGTTATATATTCTTTATACCTTGATAAGCCAGAAATTCGGTGGAACTATTGAATGCCAAAGCACTCTGGGGAAAGGTACAGAATTCATTATTAAGTTCAATATTGGAGGATAATATGGATCAAAATACTAATAATGATTTTCAGTCGGCAGTTTCTTCAAACGAGTGGAAGGTCCTGATCGTGGATGATGACCACGAAATCCATGCTGTGACAATGCTAACTCTAAAGAGGTTTAAATTCTTGAACAAACCTGTGAAATTCCTGAATGCCTATAGCGCTAAAGAGGGACGAAAAGTGCTTGCCAAAAATTCCGACATAGCTGTGGTATTCGTTGATGTGGTCATGGAAGAGGATGACGCAGGATTGAAGCTAATCCATTTCATCAGGAAAGAACTGAAAAACCGGCTTGTCAGAATAATCTTGCGAACCGGTCAGCCTGGTATTGCCCCAGAACGAAGTGTCGTTGTTAATTATGACATTAATGATTACAAGGAAAAAACTGAGCTGACTTCCCAAAAGCTAACAACTACTCTGATTACAGCACTCAGATCCTGTCAAGACATGAATATCATTGAAAACAATAGGCACGGTTTAAAGAGAATTATCGAGTCGTCTTCAACCATATTCCGGATTCAATCGCTGCAGGTTTTCGCAAGTGGAGTTCTAGAGCAGATCTCAACGTTGATGAGGATTAAGAGCGGATCGCTATTTGGCCAGATTTCAAGTATCACTGGGGAAACCCTAAATCAGGAATGCAGGATAATATCTTCTACCGGGAAGTATAGCGGCATGGATGGAGAGAATCTATTTAATGATTTGCTGACATATAGGGAGCCTATTGAGGTAATACTGAATGCCTGCCGGCAGGAAGAAAATATATACCAAGATAACCGTTTTGTTATTTTCTTTGAAACGACCAATGGAATTAAGAATGTCGTATATTTTGAAGGAGTCCATTATTTGGATGAATGGGATAGACAACTTATTGAGGTCTTTGTATCAAACTTAATGATTGCCTTAGATAATATCTATCTTAAAGAGGAGTTAGACGAGAACCAGAAAGAAGTTATCCAAACAATGGGAGAAATTCTTGAAATGCGATCCAGCAAAATAAGCAACCATGTGAAAAGGGTCGCGGAGATTGCAAAAATTATTGGGATTGCAGTCAGCCTAAGTAACGATGAACTAGAAACTTTGGAACTTGCCGCAGCGTTTCACGATATAGGAAAAGTTATTATTCCAGATAATATTCTAAACAAACAAGGCAAGCTTACACCTGAAGAATTTGAAATTATGAAGCAGCATTCAACTGCGGGTGGTGCGATTTTAAGCAAGTCCAATCGTTCGTTGTTCAAATATGGGGCAATTATTGCAGAGCAGCATCATGAAAGATATGATGGGACGGGCTATCCTAGAGGTTTGAAAGAGAAAGATATCCATCTGTTTGGTCGAATAATAGCTATAGCTGATGTCTTTGATGCCTTGACAAGCAGTAGGGTTTACAAGAAAGCTTGGACGTTTGAGGAAGCATTTGAGTATATCATAGAGCAGAAAGGTACGCAGTTCGATCCTGATCTAATAGTCAAGTTCGTGGACAACATTGAGAAAATCAGAGCAATATATCAAAAATACTCATGATCTTCAATCCATAAACGATGATGCTTGATCCGCCTTGTTTAACTGCCGGTCGGGTTGAAATTGAGTCTCCTGTTATTGTTGGCATCCATCACGAGAAATGGGCCTTAAAGGAACGAAAGGAATGGCTGATTTTATGGACAAACAAAAATTTAGGGATTCACTCCGCTTAAAAGCGATTATTGCAGTTTTTTTTGTATTGTTATTAAGCTCGAGCTTTATCACATGGCTGAATTATTTAAATGCGCGTCAGGTAATCATGAGCACAATGAACACGAGTGCCGCACAGACTGTTAAGATTAATGCGTATCAGTTATCAAGAAAGCTGGCTGAGAATTCAAAGAATACCGTCAATGAGATTCAAAATGTCACGAAGCAAGTTATCTTCTCTGTCGAAAACCTTGTGCAAGGGTCTCAACAGGTTTTAAACTACATAGAGACGAATGTGATGAAGGACTATGAATTAATGGTTGAGACAGGGGAGCAATACTTTAATGATGCCGAAAAGTTTAATATTTTGGCAAGCGATCTTAGTGCAACGTCTGAAGAATTGGCGGCTTCACTGGAAAGCATCATGAAAGGTATAACTGAAATTGCCAAGGCCAACAGTGAGTCTGCTGAAGGTACACATAACATTGTTCAGAACGTTACCGTGGTAGTTCGCAATGTGAACGAAATAATAGCAATGGTCGATCAGACCAGAGATAGTTCAGAGAAGCTAATAGGAATGGTTGATAAATTTAAAGTGTAATACTCAGCTATTAAACCATTCATGAGACTTTGTACTCATCAAAAAAACACCGCAAAGACTTGCGGTGTTTGTGTTTTATTTGGCAGGGGATGAGAGAGTCGAACTCCCACTGACGGTTTTGGAGACCGCTGTTCTACCATTAAACTAATCCCCTAAAGTTTTTAGCGACGAAGTGAATTATAACGCATAAAAGGAAATGTGTCAATGAAAAATATTATGGGCCATAAAAAATATTGAATTGCTCACAACCATGCAGGCAGGATTTCTGAAGAAAAGCCAGAATAGGCATATTTGAGGAATTATTTCTTTAACCTTTTCGTATCAAATTAAAGAGATTTTTTTGTTTTCGAGACCCCTACTTCTACAAGTAGGGGTGGGTTCTTCGTAAACTTCAGGTGGGGTAGAATCCCCATCTGTTGTCCCCGATGGTTAGCATTAGCTGGCCGAGTTCACTAATTCAAAAGGAGGGAGGGGTAGTCGTGAGGGTCGATCTACACGTTCATACTCATGAATCGGATGGTTTACTTTCTGTTGAAGAGGTTATAAACCTTGCCAATATTAAGAATGTAAAAATCTTAGCAATTACTGATCATGAGAGTACTCAAGGAATTGCCAGGGCTGAAAGCCTTGCGAAACCTTTAGATATCGAAATTATTCCTGGCGTGGAATTACTAACTAACTATCAAGGCCATGAAGTTCATCTCCTTGGTTATTTTAAGGATGTTGATCATCCAGTTTTACAGGCCCGTTTGAGAGAGTTGCGCGATCAGCGAACCGCTTTGGCTTATGAAATGGTTAAATGTTTAAGGAATGATGGTCTCTCCTTGCAATGGCAAGATGTAGAGAGAGAGGTTGGCGCTGAGGGTGCCGTTAGTAAGGGTCACATTATGAGGGCCATATATCATCGGGAAAGTCGACACAGTCAGCCAGATTGGCGTGAGATAGCGGAGTATTTTCGCCCAGGGGGAGTCGCCTATCTACCCTATCAAAAGCATTCGTTCGAAGACGCTGTAGATCTGATTTTTGCTTGTGGTGGACTTCCCGTGGTAGCACATCCCGGGCTATTGTTCGATCCAAGGATAGTCTTCTCCCTTTTGGCTTATCGACCTATTGGGCTTGAAGTGTATTATGGATATTGGGAAAGACAAACAACGTTGATTTCGTACTTTGCGGAAATCGCAGATAAATTTGCCATCTTAGCAACGGGCGGTAGTGATTATCATGGGCCTTTTGGGAAGATTCAGCTTGGACAGATGGATGTTCCACTTGAGGGTGTCTTTAAACTGCAGACCTATTTAACGGTATAAATTACTTATTAACTCACACTGTGAGAGCAATTGTTGTATCCAAACAAAAGGGCTTTCCCGTTGGTGAAATTGTGATGTTTTTTAATATCTGTTCATGGTTTAACATAAATGAAAGAGAGGGTTGAATCATTGAATAAACGAATGGCTATCGCCTTTTTAGCCTTAGTAGTAACCCTCATTGTTGGTACAGCAGGGTTAATGTTAACAGAAGACATCAGTTTAGCGAAAGCTATTTATTTTACCATAGAAACAATCACGACGGTGGGCTATGGAGATGTTGAAATATACTCTGATGCTGGGCATATTTTTCTTGTCTTCCTCATGGTGGGGGGAGTCGGGGTGATGGTCAATTTAACCGGACTAATAACGGCCTTTCTGGTTGAAGGTCAGTTGGGCGGTGTGTATGGGAGAAGAAAGATGAATAAAAAGATTGAACAACTGCAAGATCATATCATCCTCTGTGGAGCAGGACGAGTGGGTAGGCACGTTCTATACAGCCTGCGTAAAGAGGGGGCAGAATGTGTTGTTATTGAACAACAGGAAAATCTGGTTAATCAGTTTATCGAAGAGGGGTTTTTAGTAATCCATAGTGATGCCACACAAGATGAAACCCTAAAAAAGGCAGGCATTGATAAAGCCAAGGGACTTATAACAGCTTTACCAGAGGATTCTTTAAATGTCTTTGTAACCTTAACAGCCAAAGGGCTGAATCCTAATATTCATGTAGTTGCTCGGATGGATAAATTAGAATCTGAGAAAAAGTTATTGCGTGCCGGAGCCGACAAGGTGATTTCTCCAGCCACTATAGGAGGGCTGAGAATGGCGATGTCTATCTTAAAACCTAATAGTATTGATTATATCGAGACTGTTTTTCATGATAACAATATTGAGATGGAAATGGAAGAGCTGAGAGTTGAGCAAGGTTCTTGCCTAGTGGGGAAGACATTGTCAACTAGCGGTATTAAACAGCAAATTGGCGCAATGGTGCTTGCAATCTTACGGAATGACCAGGTTATCAGTAATCCAAGTGCTACGGAAGAAATTTTGCAGGGGGATCTGTTAATTGTTTTAGGTTTGAAAGAACAAATACATCACCTAGAAGCGGTTGCGGCTAACAAAGTTGTAAACTTCGATTAAAAAAGAAGGTCTTCGGATAAAATACCCTCCAAGTGAGAAAACACTAGTTTCGTTGTGGAGGTAGATTTATGCATAATTCACGTTCCGAACTATCAGTCCAAAAGGATATCAAAAAACTTATTCATACACATTTTGGGGAAAGTGGCCAGGGAATTCACGTAGAAGTCAAAGGGGATCGAGTAATGCTTTGGGGGACTGTTGATAGTCTTGTCGAAAAAGATTTTTTTGGCAGTCGGGTGGGTCGAATTGATGGGGTTAGGGAATTGGATAATTCATTAACCGTTGCCAATGACGGAAACATCAAGGATAAAGATATTGAAAAAGGCATTATTGAACGTTTTAAGGACTCTAATTTTCAAGATATCACGACCTTGGGTTGTCGGGTCAGCAGAGGCATTGCTACTCTGCTCGGACATGTCGAGACTCAGAGTACGGAACGGTTGGCGAAACGCATAGCTTCTCAGGTCCGAGGAGTAAAAGAAGTTCGAAGTGAGATTCAATTTTTAGAAAAGGCTGTGGATGACGCCACTTTGGTCAATCGAGTGGAAAATGCTTTAGTTGCATCACCGTGGGTTGATGCCCATGAAATCAAAACTGAGGCTCGGAATGGACTGATTACCTTAACTGGACTGGTTAATACTCAAGAAGCAATGGAATGGGCAGTAGAAACAGCTTATCAGGTACCGGGTGTCAAAGCCGTGGTCAGCGAAGTCAGTACCCGTCACCGATCACAAGGAGATGATTTGTGGTTAACGGAACAACTAGTCGCTAAGCTTGGTCAACATCGTTTAAATTCCGGACAAATTAGAGCTTTCGTCCAGGATGGTATTGCTTTTCTGACGGGTGAAGTGTATTCTGAAGAACACCGGGAATTTGCAGAAAAAATAGTTCAATATATTCCAGAAATACATGATGTTAATAACTCTATCAAAGTAGCGGCGCACTCCAGCAAAGGTTAGATTAGCCTATGGAAACATATCGTTGTTTTTCTTCATAAATACCAAAAAAGAGAGAAGTTGTATTTAGTTAATACGGCTTCTCTCTTCCTATAAAATCAATTAATGTTCAACAAATAAAAATTCATAAAATGGAAGATGAGGAATGAAAAGTAATTATTTCTCTGGTTGTCTTTATGATATAATTCAGGTTGTATTGAATTATGTTTTTATACGATACTGGAGGTAAGCTTAATGGATCCGATCACACATGGCTTAATTGGAATTGCTTTGAGTACCCTTTCGGGTCACACTATGCAACTGAATGATCCTGTTTTTTTAGGTTGCACATTGGGTGCGATGCTCCCTGATTTGGATATTGTAACTCACGTAAAAGGTCGCTTGAATTATTTATTAAATCACCGGGGAGCCAGCCACTCTTTGATTGCGTTAACCGGTATGGCTTTTGGTCTTGGCACAGCTCTATATTTAGCTTTTCCAACAACCTCTTGGACAAGTGTTTTCTTTTGGACGTTGATTGGGACAATGTCTCATGGAGCAATGGATTTATTAAATTCCTATGGCGCTGAGCTTTTATGGCCTTTTTCGCGCAAGAAGATTACTGTGGATATGATTATGCTTACTGATCCCGTCGTTTTATGTTCTTTCTTTTTAGCATTTTTAATTTCATTAAAAGCTCCGGATTTAGCGACAACCTCTTCCCTTGCAGCCATAGCAATCAGTGGATTATATCTGGCATACCGTCACCTGGGACGAATAAAAACTCAAAACCGTTTAACTGAGATCTACCAACTAAACGAAGGGGAACAACTCAAAGTTCTCCCAGCCATGTATCACCCTTTTACATGGAATTTTATCCTGTTTCAAAGGGATTTTGTACGTTTTGGCATTATACGAAACCAAATACCATCGATCTGTCGCGTTTTACCTAAATTCGATGGTGATAATCCTTCTGTAGCAAATGCTCTCGCAGGAAACCTAGCCGAAATATTTAATCAATTCACACCTTATTATCATGTAATTGCTCATTTTTCAGAAGCTGAAGAATGTATTGTTCAGTTTCTTGATTTGCGATATTGGGCTAAAGGAGATTTTATTTATTCGGGAAACGTCTTTTTAAATGAAGATGGAGAAATATTTCGGGAAATCTTCCACCCTTTACCTAATCAAGAAGGGGTTCTGTTGAGTTACTAAATTGACATGTAAAAAACCTTTTGACATTCTCCTAGCTTATCTACCATAATGGATAAGAAGTGTGGAGGTGGATGGAGTGTCAAAAAGAGAGAACGATTCCAGTTCTTTTTGGCTTAAATTAGGTAGTGTATTTCTAATGTCGCTCTCTTTAACCGGGCAGCTTGGTGCCTTTGGACTTTCTATGGGAAAACCGTTTTATTTTCTGTTTACGGTGATTATGGGAAGTCTGGCCTGGTTTGGGCCCTTTTTAGGTTTTGTATTAGCTTGCTTGCTCTGGATTTCCCCGTCAATTTTGGCGTCTTTCGGGTCTTTAAAACCCAATCTGTCAGTTTCCAAATCCAACGCCAGAAATCGCAGAAAAATGAGGACTGAGCAGCAACGTTCTTCACCCGTGAGAAAATCAAAGGATATTCAGGACATACATTCCAAAGGTATCTCTCCGCCTGTCGGTAAACTCGTGAGTTTGCAGGGCTTTAATAAATATTTTACCTCCCCGGAATGGCTGGAAATGAAGGATTCCTCCGTTCAACAAGCTGAAGACTTGGGAGAAATAGGAAGGGATTTTCCTTCTTATTTTGGGTCTGGAGAATCGTTTATCCCAAAGAAAGTTTCTAAAATAACAAGCTTGAAAGGGCTTAAAGATTATATCGAAAATGTTGATCAAGAGGAAAGATTAGAACGAGTAATCCCTCAGCAAGATAACTTGAAGGCAGCGGAGATAACTGAAATACCTACAAAGAGAGTTTCGCCCTTTTCTTCTGTGTTTAAATCTCAGACAGCTCAACAAGAATTCCTTGCCCCATTTAAGTCAGACGGAAATCCTCCTGACCCGAAGGTGCTGGATTTTGTCGATAATCCAGAAGAAGAGACTAAAGCGAGCAACGAAGTGGAGAAGATACAAGAGATTACGACAGAGATTACGACAGATAATACGACAGATGAAAGGCTGGAAGTTCGTCTTGGAGACAAATCTGAGATAAACTTGGAAATTGAATTGGCGAATGAGTATCCTGTGTTAGAAGCGGATTCGAACGAAGGGTTGTTGAAAGAGAGTATAGCTTTGGAAATGCTCGAGTTTGAAGTTCCTGTGGCCGCTGCTTCCGTATCGCAACCAGAGTATGCGGGGCAAGTGGCTCAATTGGTTGTTCAAGTCAAAGATCACTTCGAGGCGGCACAACCCAAAATTGATGGGCAGAACCATCAGGGGGGGGGTGTGGGGAAAAGAGTCGAAGATTGGGAATCTACTGATTTTAATTTAGTAGATCCTGAAGTACAGCGAGA
>Ga0074193_1003278_pt1 | contig 12251 bp, 11 predicted proteins | sample EPASupsiteHSE605_FD_64523 | JGI IMG/M metagenome (GOLD analysis project Ga0074193, IMG submission 64523) | Bioremediated contaminated groundwater from EPA Superfund site, New Mexico - Sample HSE6-05 | ecosystem: Environmental > Aquatic > Deep subsurface > Groundwater > Contaminated ...
ACGATTTGGGTATCCACTCGGAAATGTTTTCGGATGGAGTAATGGACCTGGCAGAAGGGGGTGTCGTGAACTGTGCAAAGAAAACTTTGCATCCTGGAAAAATGATTGTAACCTTTTTGATGGGAACCAAAAAGCTCTACAAATGGGTAGATGAAAACCCTTTGGTTGAGATGTACCCCGTGGACTATGTAAATGATCCGTATGTAATTATGAGAAACGATAAGATGGTCGCTATCAATTCTGCATTGCAGGTTGATGCACTGGGCCAGGCTGCAGCCGATACCCTTGGACCGATACAGTTCAGTGGTGTAGGTGGTCAGGTGGACTTTGTCAGAGGCGCGGCCAGGTCAAAAGGCGGAAAAGCGATTATCGCATTACCCGCAACCGCTGCCAAAGGTAAAGTATCTCGCATCGCCGCAACCTTAGATCACGGAGCGAGTGTAACTACTTCAAGAAATGATATTGATTACGTCGTAACAGAGTTTGGAATCGCAGCACTCAGAGGCAAAACTGTTAGAGAGAGAATGGAAGCTTTAGTTAATATTGCACATCCTGATTTTAGAAGTGAGATAAGAGATCAAATAAAAGCTACCTATTTTAAATAGAAGACCTCGTTATATAAACCTCATTATATAAGAGAAGGAGACTAAAATATGCGTGAATACAGAAAGCATGGCGAAGAGTGTCACTATATCCCAGCAGGTCCATTTAAGGTAAGGCTTCCTTTTGTACACTATAAGTTTGAGTGGGCAGACTATATCCAGGGCCTGATCATGTGCGCCGTTTGTTTGGGTGCTATTCCTATGCTGCAACAAACCTTAAATATGCCCTTTGAAGTAGCCCTGGCCATAGTTGTATTGAATGGATTCTTATATTGCTGGCATACCCTGCTGGGCGATCCGGTTATTCCTGGTTGGATCACACCTGCTATTCCACTGCTGATGGCATACTGTATGACCTTCCCGGAAGGTGCACCAAGAATGCAGGCATTGGTAGCGTTTGAGATGGGACTTGGTATATTTTCGATTTTCCTTGGTGCAACCGGTTTGGCCGGTAAATTTATTGGTTTAATTCCCCCCGCAATTAAGTCCGGTATTATCCTGGGTTCTGGTTTCTCTGCCATTTATATGATCTTTGTTAAAGGCGGAAAGTATGATTTATTCCCAATAACTACTGCAATATGCCTGATTGTAGCCTTTTACTTCCTGTTTTCAAATCACTTTGCCAGACTGGCTCAAAAAGGTGGAATCTGGAGTACGGTTGCTAATCTGGGAATTCTCCCCTGTATTATAGCTGCGATTCTTTGTGCACCGATAGTAGGTGAAGCCAAGTGGCCAGTTATTCAATGGTCATTCTCAGCACCAGCTTTTGGCGTACTGTGGACACAGTGGGTGCCTTGGGGACCTCAAGGCTTTGGATGGCCGTCATTGTCACTGTACCTGAAGTCCATTCCAATGATCATATCTATTTACGTCGTTCTCTTTGGTGACGTTGTTCAATCCCAGGCATTGGTTAAAGACGCTGATATCACCAGACCTGATGAACACATTGACTATGATCCGAGTCGTGCACACTTAATCTTCGGAATTAGAAACCTTATCATGTCGATTGCGGGACCAGACGTTACCATGTGTGGACCCCTATGGGCTGCCATGCAGGTTGTAACTTGTGAAAGATACAAAAAAGGTCGCGACAGTATGGATTCTATCTACGGCGGAGCTGCATCCTTCCGTTTCGGAACCTTTACCGGTTACTGGCTGATGCCGATCGTTGCTATGACTAAACCTATTCTGCCGGTTGCAATGGCATTAACCATGATCGTGCAGGGATTTGTTAGCGTACGTATCGGTATCACGGAATCCAGAAGCTTCAGGGATCTTGGAATTGCCGGTGTAATCGGTGGTGTAGTACTTGCCAAGGGAGCTGCTTATGGATTTGCAGTTGGTATTATATGCTGCTTGATTGCCTATGGTACAGACTTCTTCAAAGGTGATACTGAATTTGGTTCCCTCTGGTCTGAAAAGGTCGAATCGGCTCTTGAGGAAGAAACAAAACTGGCATCTTAATATACGAATGAATAGGCTCCTTCGAAAAGGTGAGGTTTTAACCTCACCTTTTCTATTAAGGATACTGAAAGTGCAATATATAACTTATCGCAAACGATTCTGCATGTTTAGTCTTATTTGGCATTAATAAATTTTAACTTCGTGATAGGATATAAGTTAGGAGAAATAAATGGACAAGCAGGATTTAATAAAAAATGCAGAGTGCTTTGTAGATAAATCAGAAGACAATTATATAACAAACCAAATAGCCATATCGGATTATGCTATAGGAACTAAAATTTTCGAGTCACCAATCTTTGCCTGTGGCGCTGCAGATGATGAGTACTTTACATTATTGAAACAATCGTCACTAATAGGGAAGCATTTTATGCTTCCGAAAGAATGGTTGCCGCAAGCGAAAACCGTTATATCCTTTTTCTTACCGTTTACTGCAGCAGTTAAAAAAGAAAACAGAAGGAACCTGCTATGGCCTACTGCGGATTGGCTTTTTGGACGCATGGAAGGGCAGACTTTGTTAAATAAGTTATGTGTGCATTTGAAGTTCGAATTGATAAATGCAGGATATAATAGTCTTGTACCTGCTTTAGACAAGGGACCACAGTCTAAAAATCAGTACCCTTATCATGAATTATCATTTACAAGCAATTGGCCGGAAAGACATGTCGCATTTATATGTGGACTTGGAACATTCGCGCTTTCTAAAGGCCTTATCTCGCAAAAGGGTATTGCCGGAAGGTTTGGCAGTATTATTACCGAATTGCATTTGCCGCCAGACAAAAGAGACTACAAAAATAGGTGTACAAGGTGAATCTAAAATACCTAAACAGCACAACATAAAGTAAATACTACATTCACAAAAGTAATTCATAAGGAAGGGGATTCACAGCTTGAAGGAGTTTTGGGAAGATTTGAATGAGGTGCAGGGTGAAGATAGCTTAGTCACGAAAGGAGGCCTAAAAATTCATTTTTCCCGCAGGGAGCTTGAGGAGCATTTTGGATTGCTTCTCGATAAACGTCCACTTGAAACCCTGGTCGGGGAAACCGCATACTGGCTGCTGATTCCAGCTTTGGTTTCTATCTATTCTTTTCCGATTATGCTGTATATAAGTAGAAACATGTTTTACAGTATTATGGCTTCTGTTGGACTTATGATGTCTACATCGCTCTTCAATCAATTTTCGTATAACTATGCTGTTAATAATTACCTGGTTAAACCGGCTGTTCATCCGATCGCTAAATTGCTGATCAATTTTATCTTTGCTGTTTTGCTGTACCGAGCGGAAGAGAGCTTATGGTATGTGATTACCCCCTTTATCTGGTGGATCTTAAATGATAGAATACCAATTATTTATCTTGTTTCAGAACTATTAATGATAAAGTTTAAGCAATGGATGTATAACCTCGGTGACCCTGATGGTGTTCTCCGGCAGGCAGGTATATACTGGGCTAAAAAATACGACCTGGAAGCCACTAAGAGCGGCAAAATATTAGGAGTAAAGAATACTAATCCGCCCGGAAAATAGTCCTCGCATCCATAAATATGGTTACATAGATGTCCGCGGAGCAAACAAGTATTTACCGGTACGATAGGGCCTTCAATACCCCGTGCATTAGCAATAAGATCAGGGAGCGAGAGTCACTGATTCAAGATGGTATCAAGGATTCAATAATGTATCACCGGTAAATATTATATTCATAAGCTCTACACACAGGGAGTTGGCTCTGTAGGAGTACGAAAATAATGTAAATAGTGATACGATATTAAATCACCTTTAAATTTGGATTTATAACAGATGCGCTAAATTACATAAATACATTGTAAAAAATAAAAATATATATTGCTTAGAGATGCCATTATATTGGGAAAAGATAAGTGGCATAAGACTGCGGCAAAAAAATATAGGCTCCTTTATTGAGCTTCCTAAATTATTGGCACATACTTTGCAACTTAATTAATCAGAACCCTACTGAAGCGCTTAAGTAGGTTATAATGAAACGAAAGGTGATATTTTATAACAACACCCGTATGGATATTGATTCATATGACGTAAGAAAAATAGGGGATGGGCTCAATTAATAACTTGAGCGAGTTCTCTATTGTTCGGATTTTTAAATAAGGTTTAAACGTAAATTTTAATTCAATAGGTGGGATTAATAATGGTTATAACAGGTTTAATCGTAGTACTGCTTCTAGTTTTAGTGGTCCCTTTTGTCAATAAGACGGTAGAAGAAAATTTGGAACCGTTTCTTTTTGTCATGGGGGTGGCAGCCAGTATAATATCTGGAATAATGAGTATAGAGCTGGTCTTAAAGGCGCTTGAAGAGCCAATAATGATTGCAGCGGCAGTGTTCATTGCAGGTGCGTTATTCTTTCTATTAAACAAACAGTTTCAAAGTTTCATCAACAATGTACTAAATAAAATGCCCGTAACCGTTTTTGTATTTCTTGTTGTGGTTGTTCTGGGACTGTTATCAAGCGTCATTACGGCTATAATAGCAGCAATCATTCTGGTCGAAATAACTTATCTCTTACCCCTGACAAGAAAACAAAAAATAGTCGTATGTATTATAGCTTGTTTTTCTATAGGATTGGGAGCTACTCTTACGCCCATTGGTGAACCGCTGGCCACAATAGCGATTTCAAAATTAGACGAAAGTTTCTTTTATTTATTTGACTTATTGGCCAAATATATCATTCCTGCCGTAATTGCGTTTGGGATTTTCGGTGCCATCTATGTTGGATATTCAAGCAAAAGTTCTGCAAAAGGCGATGCAGCTCTCAGCGATAATGCTGCTGATGAAATTGTATTGGAAGCTGATACATGGAAGACTATTATTGTAAGAGCTCTAAAAGTATATCTCTTTGTTATGGCTCTGGTATTTTTGGGAGAAGGATTTCAGCCACTTATTGATAAATACGTACTAGGCCTTTCTCCGCAGTTACTCTATTGGGTAAATATGATTTCGGCCATTTTGGACAATGCCACCTTAACAGCGGCTGAAATAAGCAAACAAATGACCGATGTCCAGGTTACGGCTATTATAATGGGCTTATTAATAAGTGGCGGTATGCTTATACCTGGTAATATTCCTAATATAATTTCTGCCTCCAAATTAAAAATCAGCAGTAAAGAATGGGCGGTTTGGGGTGTTCCGTTAGGCCTAATAACTATGATGTTTTATTTTATCATTTTGTTTTCCATTTAAGAGTCCAGTCCAAATGTGACGTGAGTAATGGTGTGATAAACGTATAGTCCTTTAACGATTGTCCCATTTAAGAGAACATCTTTCTATTTACTCTCCTTATCAATACTGACCCCAGCTTGTTTGACCGTGTGATGCATGCTGGAGTCAGTTTTTCTATTTTATATAAAAAGGGCAGATAGCTATTTCGTGGGGGAGAAAAATGAAGATTGACTGGAGAAATCAGTGGTATTTCAGCGTTTTTTGTTTTAAGTTCGCAAGAGATTATTGCATTTAGCTCAGAACACCTATTGCTTCATCAATAGCCTGTTTATCTGTTAATACCGGACTAAAAAGATCACCCGTTTTTTTAAGACGTGCAAATATATTCTTAATATTAAAATCAGCCGGAGAAATATATTTTAGTTCCTCCCATCTTAAAGGGGCGGAAACTGGGGCTCCATTACGCGGCCTGACACTGTAAGGAGCAGAGAGTGTTTTGCCGATCACGTTTTGCATATAATCTACATAAACTTTATTCCCCCGGGCCTTTACGCTCCTTTCAATGGTAGCCACTTCAGGCATAGCAGTGCAGACCATCCCGGCAACTTCCCCAGCCCAATTTCTTACCTGTGTATAATCGTATTTGTTTACAATGGGAAGATATATATGAAGACCTTCAGCACCAGAGGTCTTGATATAGGACCTGAGCCCCATGTTATCGAGGAAATCCTTTAATACAAGGGCTATATCAACAATTACTTTAAAGGGACAACCTTCATAGGGGTCCAAATCGAAAACCACGAAATCTGGGTTTAATATAGAATCTTTTCTCGAGAACCAGGGATGAATTTCTAAATAAGCCTGGTTGGCGAGCCAGGCCAGGGTTGCTTTCTCTTCCACCAGAATTAAGTTGTTAGTAGAATGATCTGCTGACTGCCACAGGTAGGTATTTATCCATTCCGGCGTATATTCCGGGGCGTTTTTCTGGTAAAAGAATTTACCTTCAATTCCGTCAGGATAGCGGGTAAAAACGAGGGGGCGATCCTTAAGGTGTTCCATAATATAAGGGGCGATCTCCACATAATACTGAATAAGTTCACTCTTGGTATAGCCCTCTAATGGCCAGAATACCTTATTCAGGTTGGAAAGGGACAGTTCTCTTCCTGCGACTTGTGTCTTAATAGATGAACCCATTTTAGCTGCTCCTTTTTACAATATAGTACATTCCTCTCTTTTAAAACCACAACTTCGCCATCCAGAACGGCTGATTTAACCTTTAAATGTTCTGCTAGCTGCTGCATTTCAGGATATTGTGCCGTTTTATCCCGCCAATGCTTATTGATTAAACGGACCTTACCATCATTAATCACTGCCAGCATTCTAACCCCATCCCACTTAACCTGGAAAAAAAACTCCGCACTATCAAAAGGTTCAGGCAAAAGAACTGGTTCCATTACCTTTACTATGTCTTTCAAGAAAGAATCCATAACTAACTTCCCGTTTTAGCTTTTTTTCGTGTACCGCCTGGTTTTTTGGCAGTACTTTTACGATTTTCCTCAGCTAGTTTTACACTGGCCTTTAAAGCTTCCATTAAGTCTACTACATTGCCTTTCTCAGCAGTCTGTACCGGGGTTACTATTTCCTGGCCTGCAATTCTGGCTTCGATTATTTCCCACAAAGCCTGCCGGTAGGTATCCTCATAACGAGAAGGATCAAAATCAGTGGATAGGTTTTCTATAAGGCTTACCGCCATTTTTATTTCATTGTCATGTAATTTGCCTGGGTCCAGTCCCTGACTTAATGAAGCCGGTGAACGTATCTCGTCCGGATAAAAAATTGTTTCCATTATCAGCACATTATCTTTTACCCGAATTGCTGCCAGTGATTGTTTAGACCGGATATAAATTTTTGCGATGGCAATTTTGCCGGTTTTCTGCATGGCCTCAACAATTAAGCTGTAAGCCTTTTCCCCGCCTGCAGAAGGCTCCAGATAGTAAGTCTTATCAAAATAAATAGGATCAACCTGGGACAGACTTACGAAATCCAAAATATCAACAGTCTTGGTATTTTCCTGAGGAATCCGTTCAAAATCCTCCTGGTTTATTACCACGTAATTTCCCTTCTGATATTCATAGCCTCTAACAATTTCATCGCTTTTTACTTCCTTTTCACACCGGGAACAAAACTTTTGGTACTTAACGGGAGACATACATTCTTTGTGGAGGTAATTGAATTTTATATCTTTATTTTCAGTAGCTACATACATGCTGATCGGGATATTTACCAGACCAAAGCTTATTGCACCCTTCCATAAAACCTTCACGGCAAGTGCTCCTTTCAACTGACTTTATATTAGCTTTGATTTATCGGTAAAAATTATTCTCAAAACATTAAAGAACGCAAACAAGTAATGGTGAAGCAAAAGTACAGACCAATTTGACTAAATACGGCGATATGGTATAGAATATCTCTTGTAACTATTTGCGGGCGGGAGTAGCTCAGTGGTAGAGCACCGGCTTCCCAAGCCGGGTGTCGAGGGTTCGAACCCCTTTTCCCGCTCCATTAATTGTGACCGACAGGGAACATCAGCGACCTTAAACAGTGAACTGAGTTCAAATCAGCAACCTTAATGGTAAGCATAGCGAACATCAGTAGTCCCCGCAGGGGGTGGTACCCGCAGGGTGAGGTACGCGTAGGGTGCAACATTAATGGTGAGCATAGCAAACGGCTGCAGTCAACTAAGATTGCAGCCGCTTTATTTTTGTACCCAGCTAGATTTAATCAATTAATTACTTAAACTTATAAGTAAAATATAGAAGATAAGAGATAATATAAGAAAGATTATTTGTACAGGAAAGGGTGAATAAAGATTAAACACGAACAATATGATCTGGCTATTTTGGGATGCGGTCCTGCTGGTCTGTCAGCTGCTATAAATGCAACTATACGTAATAAAAAAGTACTTGTCATAGGCTCAGATGTATGCAGTCCGCCGCTGCATAAGGCTCAAAAAGTAAATAATTATCTGGGTATTCCTGATGTCAGTGGTGATAGTTTATTGCAGCAATTTCTAAATCATGCAAATGTAATGGAAATAGAAATAACTAATATTAAAGCTGATGCTATTAATGAGACTGACGGAATCTACAATATACTGGTTGGTAATGACATGGTAAGCACTAAAACTATCATAATAGCTACAGGCGTACCTTATAGGTCTACCTTACCCCAGGAGGAGTTTTTCCTGGGAAAAGGGCTGGGATACTGTGCTACCTGTGATGGTCCGATTTATAGAAATAAGGATGTACTAATAATAGGGCACAGTGAGGAAGGTGAAAGTGAAGCTAACTTTATGGCTGAAATCTGCAGCAAAGTTTACTATTTGCCTTTGTACAAAGAAATCGGAAACTTAGATCAGAGGATAGAAATAGTTAACGCTAAACCCAAAGTTATAGTAGGAAAGGATTTTGTTGAAGGACTGGAGCTGGATAATGGTCAAACCATAAAGGTAGAAGGACTGTTTGTTCTTGGAGCAGAGACCGCTCCGGATCGTCTAGTACCAGGTTTGGAGATAATAGATAACCATATCAAAGTAAACCGTAATCAAGAAACCAATCTCCCCGGCGTATATGCGGCGGGAGACTGTACCGGGCCTCCTTATCAAATAGCCAAGTCAGTCGGTGAAGGACAGGTAGCGGGATTAAACGCCAGTAAGTATTCATCTCGCCATTAGCAGTCGGAATAACAATATAAAGTAGAGTTAAAGAGGACGGATTTCTTCGTATTGTTACGGAGATTGAAACCTCTTGTTTTTTTAGGTAATATAATTAGACAGTTTTACCTAATTAGGCATATTCCAGATATTTACAATTGCATATATCGGATATATAGTAATAATTAGATGTGTAAGAAATTTATTTATTTACGAACGAGGATCATTATATGTCAGAGATTAATCTTATAACCCTAATAATCACAACGGCATTTGCGCTGCCAATATTAATGGGAGCCTTTGAACATTTCTCTAGGGCAAGAATTAAACATTCACTATGGTCTTTGCTTGATGGCTTGGAGTTTTTGTTTGGACTTATCCTTTCTATTTATCTTACCAAGAGGATATTTTTTGATAATGAAAGCGGGATATTTAAGCAGATTTATGATCTGATACCGGAAAGTATTCGGACTTTCCTGTATGGACAGGACATAGTGATTTATTTGGTGGCTGTACCAATAATACTTATGATTGTCCATATTATACTGAGGGTTTTTACCGGACTGCTATATAAAGCCTTTTTAGAACCCCTTGCTGACGGGTTATACACCCTGCTTGATTCCATGGGCAGCGTGCTGCGGCGGATAATGGGAGCTTTATCCCAAGTGCCCAGAGCGGCATTTTTAGTGTTCGTTTTATGTCTGCTGCTCAACTTCTATGGTTATTATTTTCCATCTCCGCACTTATCCAAATTAATGAATGAGTCAGATGCATATCAAGTTCTATATAAAAATGCAGTGTCACCGGTACTCAATTCCAATATAGCCAAAAAGATTCCGGTATTGGTAAATGACTCTTTCGGGAACACCATGACGAGAATCCCCGAACCAGGAGCCCCCGGAGGGTTCTCAAATCCGAATGGGCAACAAAACGGTACCAGAGTAATAACTTACTTCAACGGGGTTACATTGGATGAAGCTATAAAATCCAACGCTCAAATAGATGAGACAGCCAGGACAGTCGTTGGCAATGAAAAAAACAGTAAGAAGAAGGCTTATCTGTTGTATAAATGGATTAGTCAGAATATAGATTACGATTATAACAAGGCTGCCATGATCAGTAAGGATTCCAAGGGAATTTCATCAGGTTCGATTATTGCCTTTAACACCAGGAAAGGTATCTGCTTCGATTATTCAAGTCTTTATATATCCATGTGCCGAGCGGTAGGATTAAAGGTTCGATTGCTTACCGGTTTGGGGTACAGCGGGGTAGCCTGGGGAGACCATGCCTGGAATCAAGTGTATTCGACTGAAGAAAATAGATGGATTAATGTTGATGCTACCTTTGGCACTAATGGCAGCTATTTTGACAAACCCGATTTTAATGTAGACCATCGGTATGCAGAGATTCAGGGTGAGTGGTAAGTATCCAGGCAGCAGATAATTGAGGATTTTGTTGAAAAAATCTAGTTGCAAAAATATCCATATGGAACTTATAATGTAATTAACAACTAAATTAATGAGTTAGGTGCCCATTTTGGGGTAATAGGGAATCAGGTTAAAATCCTGAACGGACCCGCCACTGTAACCGACGAGTCTGAGCCGATATAGTCACTGGGGTAAACCTGGGAAGGCTGGCTCAATAGGCGTTTGAGTCGGAAGTCAGAAAACCTGCCTTGCCCATTTAAAGCCGATGAGGATGATGGAAAAATTCTCAAGCATATTTGCTTGAGAATTTTTTTGTTTCTTGAATCAAAAAATATTTAAGGGGGTATTGGATATGGAATTATTCAAAAGAACGCTGGAGAGTATCGGTGATGTTGATCAAAAAGCGGGCGTGGCAGCCCAGTGCAGGCTGGACAGTCTGACTAAACCACCCGGAAGTTTAGGGGTTCTGGAGAAGATTGCTGTGCAGTTAGCTGCTATCCAAGGGAATCCCCTTCCGACGCTGGGAAAAAAAGTTGTCATGACCATGGCAGGTGACCACGGAGTTGTGGAGGAAGGGGTCAGTGCGTTCCCGCAGGAAGTGACGCCGCAGATGGTACTCAATTTTTTAAACCAGGGGGCGGCTATTAATGTACTCTCCAATCATGTTGGAGCAAGGGTAGTGGTAACTGATGTAGGCATAGCTGCAGAACCGATAAATCACCCCAACTTAAATGTGTGCAAGGTTAGAAAAGGAACCAGAAATATGGCTAAAGAAGCGGCAATGACCGAAGAAGAGGCTGTAGCAGCGATTGAAGTAGGAATCAGACTCGTTAATAAAGAAATTGATGATGGGGCAACTCTGGTTGCGACCGGCGAAATGGGAATCGGCAACACTACACCCAGCAGTGCAATTCTGGCCTGTTTCAGTGGAAAGGATATTACCTTAATTACCGGAAGAGGCACCGGAGTAGACGATAAGGGTTTAAGCATAAAACATAAGGTAATCAAAAAAGCGATTGAGATCAACCAGCCGGACCCATCCCAGCCGTTGGACGTATTATGCAAGGTGGGCGGCCTGGAAATAGCTGCACTTACCGGTGTAATTTTAGGAGCGGCAGCTAGAAAGGTGCCGGTAGTATTGGATGGATTTATTTCTACAGCAGCCGCCCTGGTAGCCTATAAGCTAAATGCAGACAGCCAGAAATATATGCTTGCATCTCATTTATCCCAGGAGCCTGGGCATAGGATAGCACTTGATTTAATGGATTTACAGGCAATGCTTTACCTGGATCTCAGATTAGGAGAGGGCACTGGGGCAGTACTAGCGTTCAGTCTCATTGAAGCAGCTGTAAAGATAATTCATGAAATGGCGACGTTTGAAGAGGCTGGTGTGAGCAACAAGGAGTAGCAGGATTAATATGAATTTATTTGTATTGAAGTGTGACAGTGGATATTTAAAAAAGGTTCCAAACGGCTGTCAGTGTACATCAATCGAGCAAGCTACCGTATTTAATCAGCCAGATGCAAAGGAAATAGAATATTTGGCTTGTCATGCCAATAATATTGGATTGAAGAATATTAGACTGGCAGAACTCTCAATCTCGGAGAAAGACTATGGCAAACAATTTTTATAAATTAATTTAATAAGATTGTGAAAATTATCTTTTAGTTGTAAAAAATAGGAACTAGTAATATAATATGGTAATACAAAACAAAATAAAAAACTAGGTGCCCGATAGAGGGCTTAAAGGGGAATCAGGTTAAAGACCTGAGCGGTCCCGCCACTGTAACCAGTTACAAACCATATCATAACCACTGAGAAATCGGGAAGGGATATGGGGAGGATGACCTGGGAGCCAG
>Ga0074193_1003280_pt1 | contig 12242 bp, 10 predicted proteins | sample EPASupsiteHSE605_FD_64523 | JGI IMG/M metagenome (GOLD analysis project Ga0074193, IMG submission 64523) | Bioremediated contaminated groundwater from EPA Superfund site, New Mexico - Sample HSE6-05 | ecosystem: Environmental > Aquatic > Deep subsurface > Groundwater > Contaminated ...
GCTTGTGGCGACGGTTGTTGCGGGGGTTGCGGAAGTAGCGGAAGTAGTTGCTCCTGATTAAAGGGAAAGAGAGCTCGGTTTCGGGCTCTCTTTTATTTTACTGTCAGATGACCCCCATGCCGCTGCGCGGCTAGACGTTATACCGATCGAGCGGCTTATTTAGCTGCAGGATGTCTGGCAGGAATTGGGCCGACAGCGGAAGCTATTAGCACTCATGGCGAAGGTAAAACAGCAAGATAAACTGAGATTAACGAACGAAGTTATTTGGAATTTCTCTTAATTAATGTTAAAATGAAATAGGGAGGTGGTATAGAAGTGAGTGAAGAAGCTAAGATGTGGCAATGCCAAATGCAAAATTGTGGGTATATCTATAATCCTGAAAAAGGTTGTAAGAAGAGTAAAATACCTAAAGATATCCCCTTTGAGGAGCTGCCAGATGATTGGAGATGTCCATTATGTGGAGCCAGCAAAAAGATGTTTAAACCTTTGTAAGCAATCAACATCTAGTTTAAACTGTATGAATTAGGAGGCACCTATTGTTTAGAATGGGTGCCTTCTTTTCTGTTCGCTCAACTTGCCTGACTGTTATTAGTTCAGTCAATCTTTATAATAAATTCTAAGCTTACTGTCCATTTTTGAGCATATATGTGAGATAATAGGAGGCGATAGTCGGCATAGGAGAGCAGCGTATTTAAAAACAATAATATAATGCGTTAGGAGGAATAGCTTATAGAAGATTTAAATCTTAAATTTGAGACCTTCTATAAAGAGTATTATGAAAGACTGTTAAGAGCAGCATTCCGTTTGACAGGAAATAAGGAAGATGCCCAAGACGTTACTCAAGAAGCCTATATGAATGCTTATAGAGCCTTTTCACAGTTTGACCATAATAGTTCATTTGGCACCTGGATCTATAGGATAATGCTAAATTGTTCATATAAATATATGAAGAAGAGAGATAAACTTCCCATCAAAATTATTACTGCTGAAAGTGGCATATCTGAAACTGAATTTTGGGAGTCGTTAAAATCGAATGAGTCAGTGGAAGATAGTGCTATGGTCGAGGATATTCGGGAAACATGTATCCAATTGTTTCTTGACTGCATACCTAAAAGACAGCGGATTGCCTTTACATTGAAGACATTGATGCAGCTGTCCCTAAATGAAGTAGCTGAAATTATGGATATTTCTCAGAGCGCAGTAAAAATAAATGTCTATCGGGCAAAGCAACATTTAAAAAATAATCTAGAAGGAGAATGTTCATTCATAGACCCGAAGAATCCTTGCCAATGCGGAAATTGGGTAAAGTATCTAATCGACACAGGGAAAATACACAACATTCCTCGTCACAATCCTGTCAATAAGAGAAGTCATGCTGATATGACCCTAATCTCCTCAGAAATGAATTTCTTAAGTAAAATAATCAGCTTGTATGACAATCAGCCAGAACACGCCTCCTGTGAAGAATTTATCGTAAGGATCAAAGAAATTATTTCCCAAAAAAGTTTGAAAATACTTACCTAAGTAAGTATTTTTTTGTAACTTTTTTCTTCTTTATGGATCTAAGTATATAGGAGCTTAAAATAGAGGGGGAAATTTTATGAATAACGATCGATTTGAAGTGACTCTTGACCTGACTAATCAAAAGGTCCAGTTTACCGGGGTATCAAAGTCTAATCCTGACCGTCCTATTGTCTTCGATTATTTACCACCACTGGGTGACGGACAGGGCTATAGAGGGCTTGAATTATTACTCATGAGTTTTACCGGCTGTGTGGGCACGTCAATCGTGTATCTATTGAGAAACATGGGGAAAGACATTTCCCAGTTCAAAATAAATGCCCAAGGGATAAAACGGGAACAACCCTTGTCGATTCAAAAAATTTGCCTTGAGGTCATTGTAGAATCTAAGGATGTGCAGGATTCAGACATGCAAAGTGCCATCGAGCGAGCTGAGAAATTATCCCCGGTATGGACAATGTTGAAAAATAATGTTGAGGTCATTATTGACTATAAACTAAATCCCAATAAAATGACATCAGCCATATGTGGGCTATTTTGTCCCTCGTGCACCTTATTTATTGCTACTTCAGAGGATTCAGAACGACTAAAAAAACTTGCTGTTTTACTCAATCAAACAGTTGAAGAGTCACTGTGCGAGGGATGCCGCTCCAAGACTAAAACCAATTATTGTAAGGAGTGTAAAATGGCAAAGTGTGCAAGTGAAAAAGGAATCGAGTTCTGTGGTGAGTGTAAAGAATATCCGTGTGATGAACTTAAAACGTTCCAAGCCCTTAAGCCGCATAGAATTGATTTATGGCAATCGCAACAACGAATCAAGGAAGTTGGATATGAACAATGGTATAATGAGATGGCAGAGCATTATGCATGCCCAGTGTGTCATACAATTAATTCTGCTTATGACATGGCCTGCAGAAAATGCGGAAATACCCCCAGTTGTTCATATGTTAAAATAAACAAGGAAGCCATCTTAGACCATCTTTCAATTATTCGTTCTTAGATGTTTGTTCTTCATCATTCCAAAACGCACCACCTGGCCTAAACGCTTCGGTGCTGAGTATTTCCAATTCTCCTTCCCGTAAAGCAGTATCAAAAAATTTTTCGATGGAAATATCTAATATTTTACAGACATTGGTTAGACGTCGACGTTTTTCATCTGAGATGGGGATCACGAGATACTGAATATTCACATTTAATCACCTCTGAAATAGTGATTCGAGAGAAAAATTAAAAAACCTGCAAGGAGAGATATAAAAATCAACTGAGTACATGCAATGACAGGATTATGTGCATATTATCGTGTAACCCGCCCCCACTTATCGAAGTGGGGGTCTTAAATTTGATAAATATTGTTTTAAGCATAGGGCTTAAGAATAAAGGAAAAATACCTTTGATTAATCTACTAATCGAGAGGAAACGGTATTTGTTTGTCGAATTAATATTATTATTACTGAAATGAAGATATTTAGAATCAGAATGATAGGAGAGAATAGTAAATGTTAACCTTATCTTTAAAAATTGAATTCGTAAAATTTATTAATGAGAAATTTTTAAACAGGAACTTAAAATGTATTGAAATTAATAGCGTTGTAGATTGTATGTTGGATTTTGGGATTGTAGAAACTATTGACGTAGCAGATGATAAGGTTTCTCTATGGGGAGCTGACATGAAAATATTCTGGATTAAACTAAACGATGTTATTGCGGTTAATTATAAACCAATTGAAGAGAATGTCTGCTTGATAATTGAAGCAAAGAACAATGTTGAAGTGCGTTTCACAGTAGAGTAAATACCAAAATCATATTAACAATAATTGGATAAGACATGCTGTGATATCTGTCCTTGGTAATGGACAGTATAATACAGGGATGAAAGGGGGCGAAAAAATGAAATCACCTAGTATGAAAGTTAAATGCGGTGTGGAGAATTGTTCTTATAATCAAAACCATTCTTGCCATGCAGAAGCGTTAGAAGTGAATGCAATGGGTGATGGGGTTGCAAAAACCAGTGATGGCACAGCCTGTACAACATTCGAAAATAAACAATAAAATGACAAGGTAGTCGACAGACTACCTTGTTTTTGATTTTGCATATAAGTAAGTACACCATACTAGGCCTATTTGACCTTTTGAATGTCGATATTTGGCATGCGTTTGATAAGTGTTCCGATCGTCAGTCCTTGCCCTATTAGAGAGAAAAATACTACTCCAAAGATCAAGCAAACAATAGCTTCGCGCTGTGGGAAGTTAGATGGTAAACTCATGGCCAGGGCAATGGATAGTGAACCCTTTAGTCCTCCCCAATTGAGGATATGTTTCCAACTGAGGGGCAACTTGGTTCCAACAGTCGAAAGATATACCGCGATACTTCTGGACAAAATGGAAACTGCAATCGCTATAATAATATAGACCCAATACTCTTGAATACTAATCTGTTGAATTTCTAATCCCACTAAATAAAAAATTAGAGAGTTACCTATGAACGCTATCGTGTCCCAAAAGACCTCGATGCTCTGCTGGGTCTTCTCACTCATCCCGATACTTCTGCCATAGTTCCCCAATACCAATCCCGCAGCTACTATCGAAATTACTCCTGAAACATGTAGCGATTCGGATAAAAAGTATGTGCCATAGAACAAGGCAATTGAAAAACTGTTTTCCAGTGGATAATCGTCAAAATGGCTTACTACCCTGGAGGCAATAAAGCCACAAGCACATCCGACAAATATTCCCCCGAGAGATACTTTGAGAAATTCACCGATTCCTATTCCAATGCCCATCCAGCCAGACGAGCTGATAAGTGTATATGAAAAAACAGTCAGCTTAAATAATACAATTGCCACTCCGTCATTAGCAAGACTCTCACCTTCCATAGTGATCTCTAGATCTTTGTTTACCCCGAGGCTTTTAAAGATGGAGACAATACTTACTGGGTCAGTAGCCGCCATCAATGCCCCCAACACTAGGGCTACTTGTAGGGGCCAGTTCAGAAGATAAGCGATTAATAACCCTGTCGTAAGGTATGAGATTAAAGTTCCTCCTATAGCTAAGGCCAAAATCGCATGAGAATTTTCCTTAATCTTTTTAAAGGAAAGCTTGAGCGCTGCTTCACCGATGAGAGCTGGCAAGAAGATATCAATAACAATATTACGAAACATATCCTCATCCATGAAATGAAGTTTGAGTTCATTAAAGAAGGAAAAGGTCCCGACAACGGTCCCTAGTAAAACTAGTGCTATTGGATAGGGGAATTTCATTTTTTTAGCCAAGGCTGTCCCAGCTAAGGCCATCACAAATAACCAAAGAATATAAACCATATTAATACCTCGCTATTTTCCTTGACACTCCCCATGGATGAATCCAGGGGATTCTAGGTTCATCATACCGACTTATGCCGTGTACTCCCCAAGCTTAAACCGCGTGTCCCACGGCAAAGAAATTTATCCTGCCAGCCTTAATCCTTCTCTAAGTATATTTTGGGCGGCGTTTTCGTCGCGATCATGGTGCAAGCCACATACTGGGCATATCCATTCTCGCAGGTTCAAGTTTTTCACATCCTTATTGCGATAACCACAACGAGAGCAAAGCTGACTGGATGGGAAGGTTTTGCTGATGATTGATAATTCCCTTCCATACCACTTTGCTTTATATTCCAGCATTGATCGGAATTCAGACCATGAAACGTCGGCTATCGACTTTGCCAGATTATGATTTTGAATCATGTTCTTTACCTGCAAATCTTCTAAACAGATCGTTTGATTTTCACAAATCAATTTAGTCGATAGCTTATGCAAAAAGTCCTGTCGACCATTGCGAATTTTTTCATGGGCCTTAGCCACTTTAATTCTTGCCTTATCCCGGTTGTGACTTCCTTTCCGTTTTTTAGATAACTTGCGTTGCAGCCGTTTCAGCTTACGTTCGTATTTATAATAGTGTTTTGGATTCTTAAAATGTTCTCCATCGGAAGTGATGGCAAACTCCTTAAGTCCTAAGTCAATCCCTACCGCTTGATCGACTCTTGGCAACGGTTGAATTTCTACTTCACAAAGAATTGCGATGAAGTAGCTTCCACTAGGACTTCTTCGAATCGTTGCTGAAAGGATCTTCCCGTTAACTTCTCTACTCTTCGCAAAATGTACCCACCCCAGTTTGGGGAGCTTAATCTTGTGACCACTTACCTCAATACTGGATTTATTGGCGTTGGTTCGGTAGCTTTGTTTAGGATTCTTTTTACTTTTGAAGTTTGGAAACCCCTTTTTCTCTTTGAAGAACTTTTGATAGGCTTTATCCAAGTCTTTAAGAGATTGCTGGAGGGCCATGGAATCGACTTCCTGAAGCCATTCAATTTGTTTTTTTAATTGTGTGAGCTTAAGACAGCAAGAATTAAAGTTCAAGGTTTTCTGTTCGGCCTCAAAAACTTTAATACGGGCATTGAGGAAGTGATTGTAGACGTAGCGAGTACAACCTATTGTTTTGTTAATAAGTACAATCTGTTCTTTGGTTGGATATAGCCGAAATTTAAAGGCTTTATGCAAGGCATTACCTCCTCTCGGAAACCTTTTTGTATTTTATATCCATATTATATACTATAATACACACAATATATAATACAATTGGAACCTAGAATTGCCTTATATCCCCATAGTTGAAACTAGGGGCTTTACGGCAACAAGTGGTAATCTATGCTTAGCTCCCGATCCCTTGTCCACGACTGGAAGTATCATATGAATATTAAGAACCTGCTCATACTAAGACCCCGCCTTCAACGGAGGGCGAACTGGGTCTAAGATCGACTTGGCATCAAAAAGATTTTTCAAAATTGCTTCTTGGTTATTAAGGGCGATCCCGTCGATATGCCGCCTATCCATCATTACATATTCGGCAGTATCTTTCAGATAAGGAGTGGGTCCCACCGAACAGAGAATATTAAATCCTTGATCGAGCAAGTACTGGAATTTGGGATCCCCAGGCAACACCGAACTGCCAAAAGGATACACATAGATATTGGTTGGACCGATAAGCGAACCGACTTCTTTTTTCCACCGCAAGGTGTCCTCCTCCAGACTTTGATAAGACACCACCCGAGCATCCAGATGGCTGTAGCCGTGCGAGGCAAACGTCCAGCCGGTTTCTTTAAGTTGTTTAATAATCGCTAAGGCCAACTGCCGTTCTTCCTGATAGGAAGGGGAATCTAATTTATGGGTGTTATAACCTAAAATCCCGTAATAACCGGTAAGGGCCAGAATTCCTTTGGCTCCCTGGAAGGAAAAGTCGGGATGCTTAGCAACAAAAGCATCGATAATCGGGATAACCTCATTATCATGGGAAGTGACTTTCTCACCGCTCGGGGAAACGGAATAAGTCGCCACATTGCCATCATCATCCAGAATGAGTTTGCTGATCGTCCCATTCGTTGATTTATAATCCGGATAGTTAACATCATCGACTGAGAGGATGAGCGGTTTCTTGTTGCGAGGAAGCTTTAGATCTTTAGGCACCAAGACCGTTTTCCCGTCCGCTACCTTCACATCATACATAGCATTGAAATCAATCAGGATATAATTGTTAGCATAGATTTGGTTAATAATCTCTTTGAATTCACTCACAGTCACAAAATACTGATTAAATCCGTTGGAATCTGCATCCCCATCAAACGTCAGGGACGGATATGCCAGCAGCGGATGGAAAAAGAGATGCTCAATCGGTCCATCATATGGTACCAATCGTTTCTCAGCGTCCTGATACATTTGAAGATCGCTATTTATTTGGGCATCATCCGGGTAATAAACTGACATACTGGTCAGGAGTCTTATTGCGTCCTGATAATTATCCTGGTTACTTAAGACTCTTGCTTTGTCCATATAATGGGAATACATTTCTGTTGTCGCTTTCTTTATCTGGTCCTGAGCAGTCTGATAATCTACTGTATTTTTTGAGGTTATTTTTTTATACCATTCTATAGCCTGGAAATAATCCTTATCAGCATAGGCTGCATCCCCCTTATTATAGCTCACCCGTTCAGCTTCATACAGGACCGCGCTGGCTGAATCTTCAATTTGCTGCTCCTTTAAAGCTTGCTGGGACCTATTCTCCTGTAACTGCTGAGCATCTGGTTCTGTCTGCAAACCCGTTTGTTCCTGTAGGTCGTATTGGTTATAAAAGCTTAGCACAGTGAAACCGGCTAATATAACAAAGGCTAGGAGAGCTACGACAATTGTCTTATGTACGGAAAGATTCAGTTTTGTTTGCAAGATAATCATTCCTTTAGCTCAAAATTATTCCGCAAGATTTCTCTATATTAGTATAAAATTCGCTATAAGATCGTCATCTCCTGTTACACAGAACAAGAACTTAGTAGTATTTCTAGTGGGAAAGGTGCCCCGGCGATACTCTATCTTACGCCCGCAGGTATTCCTTTAGGGATCGCGGCTTCGGCGATACTCTCCACCGGAGACTATCGTACCGGAGACTATCGTCACCGAAGTAGCATAAGAAACACCCACTTGAAGAGGTGGGTATTCGTTAAAAATGGTCATCGTCATGATGAAAGGCCCTTGCAATTAAACCGAAATATTCATAAATACTTGGAACCTAGCTTTCTTGTGATTCCCGCTCGCCGTAGGACCTGCTATAATTATCTCTTAAGCGACATGTATTGAGCCGATTCCGTCTATACCGAACTCGAAGTAAAACGACTTACATGAGTGACGATATGTGTTTCTGTGAATACTTCATTTCATCAAACGAGAGGTGATATTATGTGGTTCAATAAAAGCACCGAAGCGGTAATAAAAGAATTAGAAGTTAACACAACTACCGGTTTATCTGAAAACGAAGTGCTCAAAAGACGGGAAAAGTACGGTGTTAATGAATTAGCGACTAAAAATCCTAAAACCTTACTTAAGATTTTCCTCTCTCAGCTAAACAGTCTCATGATCTATATTTTAATCAGTGCTGCTCTCATTTCTGGTTTTATTGGGGAAATTAGCGATGCTGTTATTATTGGAATTGTGATTCTTGTTAATGCCTTTGTAGGGGTAATCCAAGAATCCAAGGCTGAAAAAGCTCTCGATGCCTTGAAAAAACTTTCGACGCCCAATGCCTTGGTGATAAGAGACGGAGCATCGCAAGAAATTCCTTCTAAAGACGTGGTGCCTGGGGATGTTGTGGTAATTGATACAGGCAGATACATTCCGTGTGACCTTCGTCTTATTGAAACGGCTAATCTGCAGATTGAGGAATCCGCACTGACTGGGGAATCCGTTCCGGTAGCTAAACAGGCTGATTATGTTATTGAAGCTGCGGATACTCCGCTTGGAGATCAAAAAAACATGGCGTTTATGTCTACCTTGGCAACCTATGGTCGTGGAATAGGCATCGCTGTTGCCACAGGTATGGATACTCAGATTGGAAAAATTGCCACTATGCTCGAAGACGCGGAAGACGATCAAACTCCTCTCCAAATAAAAATTGAGGAGTTAGGAAAAATCTTGAGCTTTGTAGCCGTTGGGATTTGTGTCCTTATGTTTATAGTAGGGAGTCTTCAAGGAAGAGATCTTTATGAAATGTTTTTAATCGCACTTAGTTTGGCTGTCGCAGCAATTCCTGAAGGATTACCCGCTATTGTTACCATAGTCCTCGCTTTAGGTGTACAACGACTGATCAATGAACACGCGATTGTCAGAAAACTCCCTGCAGTAGAAACGTTGGGATCCGTTTCAATTATTTGCTCTGACAAGACCGGAACTCTTACCCAAAATAAAATGACGGTCACCCACTTCTTTGCAGACAATATATCAGGAGACATAGCTTCCTTAGACTTGAGCAAAGAGCCCCATAGACTTCTCCTGGAAAATTTAGTCTTATGTAATGATTCTACTTACTCAGAAGCCGCTAAAACAGGAGATCCAACTGAAATAGCCCTTTTGGAAGCCGGCGTGAAATTTGAGATTTCTAAAGAATCCTTACAAAAATCACATCCCAGAGTCTATGAAATTCCGTTCGATTCGGGTCGAAAATTGATGACTACCATCCATGATTATGGAAATAAATTCCTAGTCATGACCAAAGGCGCCTTGGACAATTTGTTAGAAAAGTCAACAACCGCTTACTTAAATGGAGAAACAGTAACTTTAACCGAAGAAGTTAAAAACAAAATTATGGAAGCCTCGAACACTATGTCTGATAGTGCCTTAAGAGTTCTAGGGGCTGCTTATAAGACCATCGCTACTGTTCCTTCAAAAGGTGATCCTGTAGAGGAGAACTTAACCTTTATTGGTTTTGTTGGAATGATTGATCCTCCAAGACTAGAAGTCAAAGACTCCATAGCCCTTTGTAAAAAAGCCGGCATAAAAATCGTTATGATCACTGGAGATCATAAAAATACTGCCTTCGCCATAGCCGATGAGCTAGGTATTTCCAATAATATCGAGGAAGTAATCTCCGGTTCCGAACTGGATAAACTAACTCAAGATCAGTTAAATAATAAAATCGAACGTTTATCCGTCTTTGCTCGAGTTTCTCCGGAGCACAAGGTAACAATTGTAAAAGCTCTTAGATCCAAGGGGAACATCGTTTCTATGACAGGGGATGGAGTAAACGACGCACCCTCATTAAAAGCTGCAGATATTGGAGTAGCCATGGGAATTACAGGAACTGATGTTGCTAAGGGTGCTGCAGACATTGTTTTAACCGATGATAACTTTTCAACCATTGTTTCTGCAATAAAAGAAGGTCGTAATATCTACAACAATATTAAAAAATCGATCATCTTTTTATTATCCTGTAATTTGGGAGAAGTTATTGCCCTCTTCCTGGCAATCCTATTAGGCTGGGCTTCGCCACTGAGACCTATCCATATTTTATGGGTCAATTTGGTGACAGACACCCTTCCGGCACTTTCCTTAGGTATGGATTCAGGGGACCCCACAATCATGGATAAAAAACCACGCGATCCGAAAGCTACCCTTTTTGCAGAAGGTGCTGGGATAAGCCTGCTATTGAATGGCATTCTAATCGGATTTTTAGCGTTAATTGCCTTTGTCATAGGAAACAAGGTATACCCTGATTCCTTAATGCATGCCCAAACAATGGCCTTCGTGGTATTAAGTATCTCACAGCTCTTCCATTCTTTGAATATGAGACATCCCGATAAATCGATTTTTCAACTAGGATTGTTTAGCAATAAATACTTAATTTATTCCATCTCACTAGGAGTTTTGCTCCAAATAATTGTGATTACTGTACCTGCCTTAGCTTCAGTATTTAAAGTCTATCCTTTAACTTTAAGAGACTGGGCATTCGTTTTGCTACTGTCCATTATGCCTTTAGTGGTCAATGAAGTTGCCAAGGCAACTCGTAATAAAAATCTCTCAGGGATATCTCGGAGGGTCTGACTCATCACTTGTGCAAAGGATCAACAATGCTCATTTAATTCCGGGATGATTATTTTTCGATTTTGTAACTGCTGATAAAATGATAACTGCCCGATGCAAGAGAAAATTCCTCATGCATCGGGCAGTTGAAGTTGGCGATGAGGCTAGCCCCTAAACCTTAAACTTGGAGACCACGTCCGATAATTCATTGGCATGAGCGCTTAGCTGCAGCATAACTTCATTTACCTTTTCTAAATCGATTGAAACACTCGTCGATGCAGCAGCTACTTCTTCTGCCCCGGTCGCACCCTCGCTGATGGTATGAGTAACACTGTTAATAGCCACGGCGATAGAGTCAACCATTTCGGTAAGACCTTTTGCCGTATCAGCAAATTGATTTGTAAGGTTTAATACGGTATCAGCATCTTGTTCATACTGACTGCCGGTTTCAAGAAGCTTTCTATAATCGGGTGCCACCACATCATTTATAAAGCGCAGACTGTTCTGTGCTCCCGCTGAAAGGTCCTCTTGTGCTTTTATAACCTTACCAACCAGTTCCTCGATCTCTTTTACCGTTTGGGAGGATTGCTCTGCTAATTTGCGTACCTCTTCCGCCACAACCGCAAAGCCTCTGCCATTCTCTCCAGCCCTCGCAGCTTCAATGGCAGCATTCAAGGCGAGCAAATTAGTTTGATTAGCTATTTCGGAAATTCCTTGCGTCAGTGCAGCAATTTCTCGGACAACTTTTGATTCCTCGATGGCCTTCTCCAACGCATCTTGTTCTTTTTCATAGATCCCGATCGCTTTTGCTTGTGCTTGAATGGCTTCTGCTTTCAGTCCCTTGGCTCTTTTCTCAATAGCCTGGGCTTCGTTATTGCCGCTCTGAGCGTTCAACTCGAGTTGACGAATGGAATTTTTCAGTTCATCGCTGGAAGCTGATATTTGTTCGGCAGCGGCAGCGATTTCTTGGAGACCACTCGACACTTGCTCCGTAGAAGCTGCGATCTCCTCCGAACTACTTGCTACATTGCTCACAGCCTCTGTGGAATTAAGGGCAGCTTGATTAACATCTCTTGTTACCTCGGCGGATTTCTTAACCATCTCTCTGAGCATAAGGGCTGCTTTACCAAGGTTCATAACAAGAACACCGATTTCATCCTTACTGCTTTGTACTTCAATCGTAAGATCACCCTGAGCTAGAGCTTCGGCTATGGCAAGACCTTTGGAAATTGAATTCTTAACTGAGCGAGTAATGTAGAGAAGCACTGCAATACTAATGATGACCGCCACCCCAAATAGTATCAACGTGATCGAGACCATCTTGGTAATCATTGCGGGAGCAGTTTC
>Ga0074193_1003281_pt1 | contig 12233 bp, 7 predicted proteins | sample EPASupsiteHSE605_FD_64523 | JGI IMG/M metagenome (GOLD analysis project Ga0074193, IMG submission 64523) | Bioremediated contaminated groundwater from EPA Superfund site, New Mexico - Sample HSE6-05 | ecosystem: Environmental > Aquatic > Deep subsurface > Groundwater > Contaminated ...
GTTTCTGAAATGTAGGGTTTGTCGCATAAATTGTATTTGCTGCTTCAAGGTCTGCAAACATAAACTGATATATCTCTTTCTGAGAGTTGAATTTTGGTGTAAGTGTACCACCTAGTTTACGACCTGTGAATGCCTCTTCATAAGGGACACTTCCAAACATATCCGTCATATTTGAGAAGAATAAAACTTTAAATGTCAGAGCAATAGCCTCTAAAGATTTATCTCCATCATTAACAGCCAATTCATGCATATGGTCAATATTTTTCCCATAATTGGCATACAAATTCCAAAAGCCAGCCCAATCCCTTGAGTCTTCCAGAAAATAGAGATGTTCTCTTCTTGTTATTCCTCCTGTATGAGCAGTAAATTGAATCAGTTCATTATTATAGTACCAGGTGCGGTCCAGCCATTGGTTGGCAGAGTTATATAATATTGGCTCAAACATATTTGATGCCTTTATCATACCAACCAGAGTTTTATTTGGATTAGTATTAGTCTCTTTGAAATTTTTCGTACAAGAACTAATTATTCCTAGAACAAATCCACACAATATTATTAATTTCAGTTTTTTCATTTCTTATTAATATTTTAATTAAAATGACAGTTTTAAGTTAACTCCGTAAGTGCGTGTCATAGGAAATGCACCTGCTTCAATACCATTGAAAACATTTGTACCAGTCATCATACCTCCCTCAGGGTCAAACTGAGGCCAATTATCTATGGAGAAGATATTGGTTGCAAAAATAGCAATACTGGCTCCCTGGAGGAATCCTGTTCTTTGGCATAGCTTGTCAGGAATACTGTACTCAAGTCTTGCCTCTTTGAATTTGAGGAAGGATGTATCATAAGTATGCGCTTCACCGTTATATCTATCAAGAGTAAGTGCCTGATAATAAGTGTAGATATTCTCTGTTATAGTGCTGTTTATCTTGCATGTTGTAGTACCATCTGTGTTAGTGGAAACCAGATTGACACCCTCGGCAACTATACCGTCATAACGTCCGTTAAGTGAGTTTGTCAATTTCCCCTGATACGACAATATACCGTCGGTAACTGAGAATCTGTTACCACCCCATTGATATGAGAATGACATGTTCAGAGTAAGGTTTTTATATCTGAGAGATGTATTGAAACCGCCCCTCCAGTCAGGATTAACATTCCCGAGATAATTATCAGCTGTTGTAACAACTGATGGCAAACCAGTTTGCTCGCTAAGAAGGACCTTCCCCGAACAATCCACTTTGTTGCCGGATGCATCTAGATAAAATGAACCTTCAGGGGCTTTTTTCATTGCAAAACCATACAATTGATGCATCTCTTGTCCTACATATGAATATACATGCAATCTGCCACCTACTGTAGTTCCCATATCTGTTTCCAGTGGTTTTGTCGGATCCAGACCATCTTGAAGACTTACAAGTTTGTTGATATTTCTTGACCAGTTGGCGTTTATGTTCCATGTAAAATCTTTGGTTTTAACAGGAGTAGCACTCAAAGAGACCTCAATACCTTTATTATTAATCTCTCCAGTATTGATTACCATTGAAGAAGCACCAACTATCGGGTCTATGTCAACACCAATAATCTGGTTTGTAGTTGAGGAGTTGTATACTGCTATGTCAAAACCTAAACGATTCTTAAAAAATTTTGTCTCCAGACCAAGCTCCCAGCTCTCAACATTTTCCGGTTTAATCATTGGATTTGTAATGGCAGATGGTAAAGTATATCCTCCACTGATAGCAGCAGCAGAATAATATTGGTCAAGCATAAAAGGGCTTGTGTCATTACCTACATTAGCCCAGGAAATACGCAGTTTGGCAAATGATATAGCAGGCGCATTCGTTTGAAAATCAAAAACCTTGTCGAGCAACACACTGCCGGCAACTGACGGATAAAAATATGACCAGTTACCTTTTGATAATGTGCTGGACCAGTCATTACGACCTGTAATATCAAGAAAGTAAGTATCTTTCCAGCCTAGAGAGACCAACCCGTATAAGCTGTTGATTATTTTGGAACTTCTGTAGTTAGTCGGAATCGGATTTATTCCTGTAGGTACATTAGATGTGTTGTATACTCCATCAAGATTTAATTCATTCAGCTGTATTGAATTCTTCATGTATTTTTTAGACATATTGTTTCCGCCAAATGCAGCAGTTAAGGATAGGCGGTTGTCAAACATCTCTTTTTGATATTTTAGAAGGAAGTCTGTGTTGAACTCATAGTTTATCAGAGTCTCTTCTCTATAAAATCCATTATTCCATACGGCAGTTAATTTAGGCTTTCTTTGTGTCCTGAATTCAACACCCAAATCCATTCCTGATTTAACATCAAGAGTAAGTCCTTTGGCAATATTGAATGTTAATCCGGCAGAACCAAATACCCTGTCCTTATCTGTTGAGTTCAACTCTTCATAAAGAATGCGGTAAGGATTGTATGAACCTGTACCTGCAAAAACCAGACTGTTCCCGTTTTCTGAAATTGTTGCATTTCTGTTAATTGCATTGAATCTTCCTTGGAAATACTCATCTCTCCAGTTACTCATCGAATTTGAATTGTAGCCCCACATCAAGTCATACATAACAGTAGTTTCATGATAACCTGCCATTGGCATATTGTCACTATCAGTACGGTAGTAGTTTACTTTTGAATTAAATTTGATCCATTTGTTTACTGGTGATTCAAAGGAGAATGAATAAGATTGTTTCTTGTAACCAGTATTAGGTAAAATCCACTCGTTTTTAATGTCAGCCATAGAGAATCTGACATTTGTACCCTCTCCGTTACTGCCGTTAATTGAAAATGAGTTGTTATATGTAACTCCATTTTTGAAAATACCTGTAAACCAATCATCTTGATATACAAAAGGTGTCATTGAAATTTTACCGGTTTCCCAGTTTTTACCTTCGTATTGATAACGAAGTTTATTAGCGTCAAATTTTTCTCCCCAAGCATAACGGGAAATGTTTCTTGCAGGAAAATCTGAAGTACCTACTAAATCAGAATTTAAAGTCCAGAAATTGTATGGATTAAGTCCCATATCCGATCCAGATCCATATTCAGTCTGAAAAGAGGGCCAGTAACCTGCTCTTTCAACAACAACAGATGAGTTTACTGTTACACCAATCCCTTTATTTTTACGACCCGACTTTGTTGTAATTATAATTGCACCGTTAGCTGCACGTGAACCATAAAGTGCAGTAGCTGCCGGACCTTTCAATACCGATACAGATTCTATATCTTCCGGATTGAGGTCACTTGCTCCATTTCCAAAGTCAACGGGAAAATCCCCGCCGGAGTTTGTATAACTACTACTTGAAGATGTTGCTGTTGTTTCAGATCTTATAGGAACTCCATCAACAACAAAAAGTGCTTCATTCTTGCCATAATTTAATGATTGATCGCCACGTAATGTAACACGTTGTGAAGAAATGGGGCCTGAACTGGCACCGTTAAATGTTAGTCCGGCAACTTTTCCAGCCATACCATTTAACCAGTTACCTGAAACAACCTGAGTAAGATCTTCACTTCCAACTTTAGTTATAGCATAACCAAGAGATTTCTGGTCACGGGTTAAACCTAAGGCTGTAACTACAAGACCTTCCAGCTGTCTGGCTGAAAAAGCAAGAAGTACATCAATCTGATTTTGCTTGGCAATAGTTACGCTTTTTGCCTCATAACCAATACATGTAAAATCAAGTACCTGACCTTCATTGGCTTTTATAGTGTACGCTCCATTCAGATCTGTAACTGCTCCACGTGTAGTACCTTTAACCATGATGGCACACCCGATAACAGGCGTTTTTCCATCTGACTCATACACGGTTCCTTTAATTGTGGTCTGAGCCCAAAGCTGCATAGCAAACAATGAGACTGTAACCAGAACCAAGAACTTTTTTAAGTAATTTTTTAGATTCATAGATTAAATAATTAGGATTAATATAAGAAATTTTATTGCATCGATGTTTTGAATTCCTTTGGCCGTGTCATAGTTTCCGTAAATACATTACCGTTCCGGTCCGTTAATTTGATTTCAAGTGTAGATGTTGCACTTGATGCAGTTACTTCAAAAATATGAGAGGAATTATTCGTAATAAATGACGATGTCGGTTCGGCGTTATAATTAAGCCGCTGCATTTCATAAGAGATAATATGAAGTGGATCTTTTTTATATTTACGTGTAACCGTCAGCGGTGTACCATTCTCTTTAACTTCCAGGGCGCAGGCATTATCATAATTGAATACATTAATCATAACAACGTTTCCCTTGTTCTGCGCGTTGTATTCACCGGCATATGTCGGAACCATTGCTTTATATGTATCATTGGCATTTGGAGTGAAATTAGCAGCATTTATCTCTATAGTGTTTCTGTCATATGTCCTGAACTGCTTGTTTTTATTGTATCCAATACCTTTGAATGTGTATTTTACAACCTTGTCATTAACTTCAAAAATCCCATATCCACCTGGGGAACCATCTTTACATATGTGGTTTCCAGCATATCCGCTTTTTCCTGTCCACCACCATGTTGCACTAATTGCTGCAATATTATGCTCATACATATTACTTGAAATTTCAACATTATAATTTATATGAGTGTGGCCGGAAATGAACTTTACATTCGAAAATCCATTAAGTACAGCTTTAAGTTCTGTTCCGTTTGTCAAATCATTTCCAGTTACTTGCTGTCCGGAGGAATTAACAGAAACCGAATGTACCGGAGTATGAAGGGCAACAATTACAGGAGTGGATTTATCGGTTATTTCGGTAAGGTCCTTCGTTAGCCAGCTAATTTGTTCTGCAGAGACAGCTTCGGTATAATCCCGCGCACCCATAACACCCTGTGAACCACTGGCATTGATATATTGAACATCATCAAGGATAACATAATGTACCTTGCCAATATTAACAGAATAATATGAAGGACCGATAATCTGCTTAAATGGAGATTCTGCCGGGAAATCGAATGCTTTATATGGGTCATTGTCATGATTACCCATAATGTTGAATATCTGGAATCCAATTCCGTCGATTTCGTTAAGATAATTGCTCAGGGCATATGAGTTTTCATACCAATATGCATCCCAACTCATGTCCCCCAGAGCGATACCATAAACCTTAATACCGGAAGCTTTCAGCTGACTTGCATAAGAGGAGGCTTCGGCATAAAATCCACTTTTAAATTGGGTGATATCGTTATTTCTGTTGGCCAGATGCATATCTGCCATCGCAATTACGACATGGTTTTTGTTATCCACTTCAAAAAGTTCAAAATTTCGCTGATCAACTACTGTTGTACTGCTTGTTAAGTAATCAAAAAAAGCAGGAAGCTTATTCTTTGTTGCAACTTCATAGTTAGATGGAATAGAAATAAACACATATCCGTGTTTTTTGGCTGACTGCAGATAATATATTCCATCAGCATTTGTCTTGGTTGTTTCAATTCCATCAGAAACAACAACATTAGCAATTCCTTTGCCATTACAATAAACTATACCCTTAATGTTCTTGCCGGCAATATCCGGTATATTCGTGTTAGACTGGATACTTAAAACTGTCGATCCAAGAGAAATCTCATTTGTACCTCTTATAGCTGTTATATTATACCGTCCAGAATTGATACTAGCTCCAATATTGATGGTCACACCAGATGTTGTAACATTATTTACAGTAAATTCATGTTTTACAGCAGGATTGTCAACTGATACAAATTTCAGTTTATCTCCTGCAGCAAACCCGTTACCTGTTATAGTTATATCAGAATTCAAAGTAACAGAAATAGTACCTGGTATTGATACTCCAGTTAACTTAAACGTATTTGTTGGTTCCGGCACTGTTTTTTTTTCACATCCTGCAAAAAGCAATATGCCGAAAAACAGAAGAATCAGAAATAATCTATTTTGTGTTAGTTTTTTCATTAATGTTTTTTTTAATAATTATCACAACAAGCTGAACGCATTAAAGTTCAGTCACTTGTCAGTTAATGGCACAAGCAGCTTTCTCCCTTTTCCAAGTAGTCGCAGAGAAGATAATTGCTAATGCGCTGGCCATTATAAATATCCAGAATGTGGCATTCCATCCAAACTTACTGCTTGCAACTGCTCCAATTAATATTTTTGATAAAAGAGCATCACCAATCAGATATCCGAATAAACCTACAAATCCGGCAGCTGTCCCAGCAGCATTCTTAGGGACAAGGTTTACAGCCTGTACCCCAATCAACGCTACCGGACCATATATAAAGAAGCCTATAGAGATTAAAGAACTATATACAACAGCTACCCTGGTTGCTAAAAGTTCTGTAGAGAATGTTTCAGAAATAAAGGCAGCAACTGGTGCTGCTTTCCAGTATAAAATTATAGAAAGAAGAACAAGTGCCATATAGATCACATTTGCTGGCGCACATCTTCCTTTGAATAATTTTGACGATAATAGACCGCATACAATTGTACCCGGAACCCCGGCGTAATTATGGAGCGAAAACGCCATCTTACTTTGTTCACTTGTTAAAAGGCCAGCTTCCTGACAATATGTAGGTGACCAATCACCAATACCATAGCGGACTAAGTATACAAATATATTGGCAAAAGCTATCAGCCAAAGAATTTTATTTTTAAATATATATTTTATAAATAATTCAGATACTGGAATCTTAGCCTCAGAGGTCATCTCTTTTTTTACGCTAAAATCATTACGGTATTTGTCAACTGGTGGTAATCCACAGGACTGAGGTGTATCTCTTAAGGCCCACCAGCAAAATACTGCAACTACAAGCGCAACAGCAGCTGGAAAAACAAAAACTGCCCTCCAACTCTGATCAACCATATTTCCTCCCCCAATATCAACAAGAAAAAAGCCACCCATTACCACTGTACCTACAGCTGCAAGGTTACCCATCAAACCACTACCAAATGTATGAGAAGTGTTCCATATAGACATTTTAAAACTTCGCTCATTGTGAGAGAACCAATAAACCATAACTCTTCCGCAAGGGGGCCACCCCATACCGGAGAGCCATCCTATAACCAACATAAAGAAAAATATAATTGCTACAGAGCTGGTTGCAAAAGAGAATAAGCCTACCGACATCATTATTGCTGACGAAAGGATAAGTCCTATTACCAGAAACTTACGGGCGTCAGACCTGTCAGAAAGGGCTCCCATTAAAAATTTGCTAAAAGAATATGCTATTGCTATTGCAGACATAGCTATTCCTAATTCAAGCTTCGAATACCCCAGACCTCCATTTTCAACGGACTGTATCATTCCTGGAATCGCTAAAGCTAGATTTTTTCTAACCAGATAATATGCTGCATATCCTAAAAATGCACCTAAGAAAACTTTAAGTCTCATTTTCTTATACTCCGATGCAATCTTATCTTCGGGGAGTAAAGGTTTGGCAGCTGGTGGATCTAAAAATTTTAACATAAATCTGAATTTATTGACGGTAAAAGTAGGTTTATAAAGTTACTATTTGATTACAAAACAATAAAACTTGAGTTTATCCCAATAAATACTATTTAATTATGTAATTATCAGCAATGCTGTTAAAAGAGGCAATTTGTCCGTCTATCCATTTCTGGTCAAAACCAAATTCCCTTGCCATAACTTCTGCCACCATAGGTGCAGCCTCTACTGCTGCTACTGCATCAATATATAGCAATCTGACACGACGCGAAAGCACATCTTCAACATTCCTGGCCATCTCTTCTCGAACTGCCCAGACTACCTCTGCAACAGAATATTTATATCTTGGATGTATCTTAACCCCCATTTCCGGATCCGCTTGTATCATCTTTTCTATAGCAGCCATATCCGATCCATAAACATACATATGATTAGACAAGTCCGGATCAGGTCTGTAACCGTGAATCCTGTAGTTCTTTGACACACATTTCTTAGGGCTAATTAATTGCATTTTAATTGCCTTATCTACAGTGTCTTCTGCCATACGACGATATGTTGTCCACTTCCCTCCGGTTATTGTTATCAGATTATTCTCCGAAACAATTATCTTATGACTTCTTGATATCTCCTTCGTACTTTTCCCCTCTTTCTTTGGAGCAGCTAACGGTCTCTGTCCTGCAAATAATGAAAGTATATCCTTCCTTTCAGGTTTACGAACCATGTATAGCGCTGCCGTCTTAAGTATGAATTCAATCTCCTCTTCCATTGGAACTGGTTCAAGTTCTGCATGTTCCCTTACAATATCTGTTGTACCAACTACAACTTTGTCGTGCCATGGAACTGCAAACAAAACCCGTCCATCAGAAGTTGCTGGTATCATGAGTGCATAATCACTGTTTAGAAAAGATTTGTCAAATACCAGATGAACTCCCTGGCTAGGCTTAACTAATCTATGATTTGATGGCTCGTCCATCTGAATAATATCATCTACAAAAACGCCTGTAGCATTGATAACAGATTTTGATCTTACAGTATAAACAGATTGTGACTCTAAATCTTTTACCTTGACTCCGGAAACATTACCATAGTCATCATGAAGTATCCCTATTACCTTCATGTGATTTACCGGACATCCGTTATTCTCCACACAAGATTGCGCAAGGTTGATGGCAAGACGTGAATCATCGAATTGTCCGTCATGATATATAACTCCCCCCTTGAGGCCCTCCGTTTTTACAGTTGGAAGTAATTTTGCTGTCTTTTTCTTAGGTATAAACAGAGATCTTCCTAAACTCAGGCCACCCCATGATAACATATCGTAAAGTGTCAATCCGCAGGTATACATTAAATTGTCAAAATGAGTATAGTTTGGAATGACAAATGATTGGTCTTTAACTAAATGTGGTGCATTGTGCCTTAAACGGCCCCTCTCTGTCAATGCCTCTCTTACTAATGCTACATCTCCCTTCTGCAGGTAACGTACTCCTCCATGAACAAGTTTGGTACTTCTGCTTGAGGTACACTTTGCAAAGTCATCTTGTTCAAACATAGCTACTTTATATCCTCTCAGTGCAGCATCTAAAGCAACCCCTAACCCTGTTGCACCTCCACCAATGACAATCATGTCCCAAACAGTTGTCTCATCGGCGACTTTCTTTATTAACTCTTCGCGTTTCATTAAACAAATTTTATGAATATATATTTCTTTTCGTAAGACCTTTTGATAGTTTCGAAACAAATCTAAGCACTTGTTTTAATATTTCAAAATTATTTATTGTTTTTTGCTTTCATTTCGACATTAACAAGGTAAATAAAGTGAATTATATTTCGATACAAAAGAAAATGGAGATAAAACTTCCGAATTTCGCATAAAACTTTCTCATTGTAAAACAAAGTGCTATATTAGTATTCAAATTTAACTTCAAATAATATGGCAAAAAATCCTCAAAATTCAAATGCTAATATACTGAATGACAGACATGAATATATACTTGACACCTTAAGAAAACAGAGTTCCGTATCTGTTACATCGTTTGCCAGTCAGCTTAATGTATCTGAAGTTACTATAAGAAAAGACCTTAGCTACCTTGAATCTTTAAATATGCTTTATAGGGCACATGGATGCGCAATTTTGATCAATCCATATATAAATGACAGGCATATAAACGAAAAGGAAAAAATAAACACAGAAAAAAAACGAGCAATCGGAATCAAAGCAGCGTCTCTCATAACCGATAATGACTCAATTATAATTGCTTCCGGAACGACAATGCTCTCTTTAGCTCGTGAAATTAAAACTAATACTCATTTAACAGTAGTTACTGCTGCTGTCAATGTTGCGTCCATTTTATCGAGAGATAAAAATATTGATGTCATTCAGCTTGGAGGAATCCTTAGAAACAGCTCAATATCGGCAGTAGGTTCATATGCAGAAAATATGATTCAGGATTTTTCCTGCAGCAAACTTTTCATAGGTGTCGATGGTTTTGACACCAGCTTTGGTTTGACAACAACAAATCTTATGGAAGCAAATCTTAACAGAATGATGATGAATGCCGCACAAAAGATAATTGTTCTGGCAGACTCTTCAAAATTCGGATTAAGAGGGTTTAGTAAAATTTGTGATATTTCTGAAATCGATCAGGTCATAACCGACGATAAAGCGCCTAAGCATTTTATAGATAAATTAAACGATATGGGGATTGAGGTTTCCATCGTTAACGAATAAGTATGGATAAAATATCCAAGGTTTTACACTTTCTTGACAGTCTGGCAATTCCATATACACTATACAGACATCGTCCGTTGCCTACTATTGAAATAGCACTTGAGTATTGGCGTGATATACCTGGTACTCACTGCAAGAATTTATTTTTCAGGAACCATAAAGGCGACAAGCATTATCTTGTAATTGTTGAATGTCATCAGGAACTCAATATTCATGATCTGGAAAAAAGGCTCAGAGAGGGCAAGTTATCTTTTGCATCTGCAGAAAGACTAGAGGCAAACCTTGGTTTATCCCCTGGGTCTGTATCACCTTTTGGATTGATTAATGATACAGAACATAATGTGAAAGTTTTCATAGATATTAATCTACTATCAAGTGATACTTTATCTTTCCATCCAAATGACAATACAGCAACAATTATTATAAAAATTGATGATTTTAAAAAATTCCTGAAAATTTGCAAAAACGAATGCCTCTTTCAGGAACTTTACTGAAGATCATAAGCATATTTAGCAGCTCTGTTTATCAAACTATTAAAGACCAAGGTCCTTTTAAATTCTTTTAATGTATTTTCCAGAAGATTATCATTTACTATAAATGCATCATCAACTCTTTGTGAAAGGAAATAGTCTTTTAGCTTAAAATACTCAGCATATTCGGAATCTGAGGGAAATCCCAAAGGAACCTTCTTAAGGGAACTACTACTGTCTAGATTGAATTTCCTTGCAATATTCACAGCTTCAGAAAATTTTTTTCCGTTTAGCATAATCTCCTCACGTATACTTTTGACAACTTTTGGTTCCGGACAATAAATTCCTGTGCTTAATAAGTGACTACCAATATACTTTGCATCCTGCGCTTCTATGTGAAAATAGTAACCTGAATAACCACCGGATTTTCCATTAGGTGCCACAAATGCTCCCATATGAGTCTTGTAGGGTGTCTTATCATTTGAAAATCTTATATCTCTATAGATTCTGTATGTACAGTCTTTCACTGAAAGGTTCTTTATCAGCGGGTCAAATGAAGCAATACCGGATATTAATTTCTCTACAAAAGTATTGAATACCGATTGTGCCTCCTTGTACTCAGTTTTGTGGTCCTCAAACCACTCTCTATTGTTATTGTTCTGAAGCTGATTCAGAAATTGAATAATTCTTTTCATAATACAACGATTAAGTCTATAAAATTATAGTTCGCAACAAATTTAACAAACAAAACCAGATTGAGCCATAATTAACATATTTTGTCGCTTCCAATATTTTAAAAAAATGAAATCTTTCCAGGATATTATATTCATCAAACCACTATACAAACATAATAATCAATGATGTGGCTCTGCCACACTGCGCTTGGCTTATTCCCTCTTCCTTGCCTTGCATCCATTACTGTACAAAAGCAATTTTCCTCCGTTTTCGCCGATGCTTCCCCTGCCCCCCTCACAGACTCTCAGGAGGTAGCCATGCCGCCATCTTCCAGTGAGTGAAATTTGAAGATTGTATTCTTTTTTTGGTAATGCATATCCTTTTTATGACATCCATCAGGGCCTAGTACCGTATGGGGGAATCTCAGCCGGAGGGAACGCAGCAAGGCGTAGTGACTGAGGATGGAAAATGGGATCAAATGAAAAAGTAGGTGGAGCAGATTAGGTTAAAAATCATAATTGAGCAAAAGTATGGAAAATGCAGATCCAGGTGTGGAATTTGAAGGATGCTTGCATAGGAGGGTTTGGGTACCCACTATGTGAACGGAACGTAAGAAAATCGAGTGCAGACCCGCGAGCTGATCTGCAAAAGCATAATATCGGGGCTGCCTTTGATTTTCAGCGGAGAGAACATGAAGTGGGTAAACCCGGTGCAGTATCCAAAAATCCATACCTGGGCTGAAAGTAATCCAGACTTTTTCTCCACTTGAAATTTATTGCTCCACCTACTTTTCAACTTGATCCGGAAAATGCCCCCATGCGGTACTAAGAACTGGTTGTCTTGTCTGTCTGAGGCATAGGCACAAAAAAAAAGGAGACTTAATCTTACGATTAAATCTCCTTTGAAAGATGGCGGCTACCTACTCTCCCACTTGGTATAGCAGTACCATCGG
>Ga0074193_1003284_pt1 | contig 12221 bp, 10 predicted proteins | sample EPASupsiteHSE605_FD_64523 | JGI IMG/M metagenome (GOLD analysis project Ga0074193, IMG submission 64523) | Bioremediated contaminated groundwater from EPA Superfund site, New Mexico - Sample HSE6-05 | ecosystem: Environmental > Aquatic > Deep subsurface > Groundwater > Contaminated ...
GGCTCGACGACTGGCTCGAGTACGCACTCGACGGCGGAGTGGACGGACGGCAGACCATCGCCCGATTCTTCGCAGGAGTAGACCCCGTACTTGCATCAGGGGGCCGTGTCCTCCTCCTCGTCTCCTCGCTGACCGGTCCTGAGGAGGTTCTCCGGCTTGCGCATGTAGCCGGCCTGGACGGTACCGTCGCAATCGAACGCCGCGTCGAGGACGAGATGCTCCTCGCTTTGCGGTTCGAACGGAGGGGAGGACACGACTGAGACCATCCGGCTCGCCGAGTCCGAGCCACTCGACCTCGAGGCGACGCTCGGGTGCGGGCAGGCCTTCCGCTGGCGACACAACGGAGACCGATGGGAGGGCGTCGTCGACGGCCGACGTATTCGCCTTCGCCAGTGCGGACGCCTCCTGCACTTCTCGGGCGCCGACGAGTCGACCGTCCGCCACTACCTCGCTCTCGACCTCGACCTCGAGAGGCTGCTCGCGGGAATCGACCGCGATCCCGCGATCGGAGCTGCGATCGATCGGTGTCGGGGCCTCCGGGTGCTCCGGCAACCGCTCTTCGAGTGCCTGCTCTCGTTCCTCTGCGCGACGAACACGAATATTCCGGCCGTGCAGTCCCGCGTCGAGGCCATCGCGGGGGCCTGGGGCGAGCCCGTGGCGGGCGGCGGCATCCGGGCCTTTCCCACTGCCACGGCGCTCCGGTCCGCCACCGAGAACGATTTTCGAGCCTGCCATCTCGGGTACCGCGTGCCGTTCGCGTGCTCCACCGTCGCGACGATCTGCGGAGATCCGCGATGGCAGGCGGAGGTCTCCGCCGCCCCCCACGACGAGGCGCGGGCCATGTTGATGGACCTCTCGGGCATCGGCCCCAAGGCTGCCGACTGTATCCTCCTCTACGCGCTCGGGCATCTCGATGCCTTCCCGGTCGATGTCTGGATCCGGCGAATCCTCGCCCGCCACTATCTGCCAGAACTCGGCGACGGTCCGCTCTCACCGTCGCTGTACGAGATGGCGAGGGGATTCGGGCGCGACAGGTTCGGTGTCCATGCGGGGTACGCCCAGTTATACCTCTTCGGTGCTCGGGATCTCCTCTGCAAGGACTGATTCGCGACGCTGTATCGGACGCGAGGAAGAGAGCTCGACGATGAAGATCCGGAGATGAGGTTATTCCGGATCGTCGGAGACACGCAGACGGGGGACGGCTCCGGTCATTCGCTCGATCACCCGGCGGCCGCGAAGTATGCTGAAGTGGAAGAAGCCGTTCTTATCCTCCTTCGTCTCGACGGCGATTCCCCACTCCTTCAATGCCCGGGCCGTGCTCTCGGCCTCCTCCCAGCTCTGGACTGGCTCCGCGAGTTTGTAGAGCAGGGCAAGATTCAATCCCTGGACCCATTCGAGCGGCGTCAGGTCCCACTCGATGCAGTCGGCGAGGCTTGCCTCGTCCATGGTATAGAAGAACTCACCGTCGGCGCTCACCTCGAGCCCGTCGAGGATCTCCCCCGCGCTGTTCAGCTCTGCGCAGGCCCGGCCGAACGCCTGCATGCTCTCCTCGCTCATGGAATAATCTCCGTATCATCACTATTGGAGTATGTAGTCCATTACCCCTTCTGTTCTGCATCCCGCTCCGTGGTCTGATCGGTACTGATCCATCGGTGCAACTCCCGTCACGATAGCCGTGCCGGCGCGCCGGAGAAGTCGTGACGCTGGTGGAGAGCCCGCTCCAGGCATGTACGGAGGGTTAAACCTGGAACTCCTGCGGGAGATCGCTTCCTCCTTCATATCCGCCGAGGCGTGCATGAGATCGGTACGTGGCTCTCGTGCGCCCGTCAGAAGGGCAAATCCGTGGCTCGTGCCGTATAGGATTTCTCTCGAGAAATGGTTGGTATGGGGGGGGCGGCCGGCAGCTCGATCGACTCACCGGACGTCAGCACCCAGGAGGGCCGAGGGCTGATCTCTTTGCGGAAGCCCTGCAGATTGAGACTCCGGATTCCGCTCGGCACTCTGACGAGGAATGGAGATCGCATTCTCTCCCGATTGCTCGGGGACCTGTGACCGACCGCCTGCGGTGACGGCGGAGAAACACCGGGCGATCTTCTCGCAGATCTCAAGGTTCATGGTCGCCTCCCACTGGCTGATCGGAAACTGCCGCCCCTCACGCACGCACTCGACGAAGACCTGGAGCTCCCGGCTCAGGGGTTCGACACGGTTGACCAGCACCTTCTCGATCACGTTCTCCTGAACGTACCGCTCGTTCTCCGATTCGTAGGTCTCCGGCCGACGGTAGATTGTCACCTCCTGGCTCATGAAATCGCCTTCGATCGTCCGATCCTCCTCCTCGATGTAGATCGATCGGATCTTCTTTGAGGATTTCCGACTGGCCGAGAGAGAGACGGGAACGTCCCCGAAAGAGAGTAACGCAGAACAGACATCCGGTGTTCCCCGGCTCGACACCTTGCACTCGGAGCTCTCGAAGAGATGGACCATCACATCCACGTCGTGAATCATCAGATCCTCCACGACGGAGGTTCCGGTGATCCGGGACGACGTCGGGTTGTGTCGGCGGGCATCGATGAAGAGCGGTTTCTGCACGATCTTCTTGATCTCCGATACAATCGGGTTGAACCGTTCGATGTGTCCGACACCGACGATGAGATCCGGAGACGCCCGTTCGTTCAGTTCCCGCGCCTCCCGAACAGTCTGGCAGATCGGCTTCTCGATCAACATATGGACATCGTGCTCGATCGCCTTCTTCGCGATATCCAGATGATATGGCGTCGGAACGCAGATGCTGACGGCATCGACCCTGCTGAGCATTTTCTCGGGAGAGTCGGTGGCGATCGCACCGTTCTGCTCCGCGACCTTCCGGGCCGCAGCCGTATTGATATCGAAAACTCTGACCGAATCGATACTCTTCATGCCCGAATAGAGCCTGACGTGGTTCTGGCCCATATTCCCTGTGCCGAACACTCCGAGATCCATGGAGGCACGATAGCGGTCATACTATAAAATTGTGATTGGGGATTCTAATACTGAACTTATTTATTACACTTACTGTAACAATCCGGCCGCGCTGAGACGCATACGTCCCGGTTGATGACACGGCCGTTGTATTCGTGAAAAGCAGTTGCGATCCTTGCTCCACCTCTTCCAGCGGGACCGTGCCTCAGGCAGAGGGTGCATCGGAATTGCCCTGCTCCGAGACAATGTGCAGACCTTTGCACCGAATGTACATGGCCGTCGTGACGGAGGGGGAGACCACGAATTCGGAGAGATGATCCCGATCGTACGAGAACGGCTCTCACCGCAAACAAACACTTATATTTATCGTTCAACTTAGTAGGGTAGGACCAAGTAAAGATCTTGGAGAGGAGCCGGGTGATGTGTCGAGATGATTCGCGGGATGAGGCGTGCCATTCCTTCCCGGTTATGGGAAACGATAAATCATCGTCCGACCTTTCCACCTTCCGGATGCCCCTCGCGGCGGGCAGAATAATCCTCCCCACGCCCTTTGATGAATCTCCTTTGAATCTCCCCTCATCTGCTGCGGAACCGGTGTAGAATTACCATGACTCCCGAATCAGACCTTGCTGTCGTAATTCCGACAAATAACGACGAACTCACCATCGGAAGCCTTGTCCTTCTTACGCGGCAGATGGTCAATCATGTGATCGTAGTCGACGATTGTTCGCAGGACCGGACCATGGAAGTCGCCCGGTGCGCGGGAGCCGAAGTTGTCTCGGTCGAATCGTACGGCGGAAAAGGCCGGGTCTATTCGATCCTGATTGGCTGCAAGATGGCTCTCGAGAACGGATGCAGCGCAGTCGTTCTGATCGATAGCCAGGGGGAACCCTTCGTTCGGGAGATCTTCCGGGTAGCCTCTCCCGTTCTTTCCGGAAAAGCGGATCTTGTGATCGGATCGCGTCAGTATTTCGGAAGAAAGACGATCCCTCCGTACTCTCCTGACGACGTCTCCGGATCCGACCTGCCATTAGACAGAGGCGATTCGTTCCGAAGCACCGACCCCTACTCCCGGTTCAGGGCCCTGAGCGTCGAGGCGATAAGTCTGCTCGATCTATTGCCGGACTCCGACCTGTTCGAGCCCACCATGATCACGCTGTTCTCGCACAGAGGTCTCACCCTCAAGGAGATCCCGATCACGCTAAAGGGCGAACGGCCTCGGCGTGGTAATAAGGATCTCCCCCTCTATCGCGATCACCGGGTTGCGGTAGTTGTCCCGGCATACAACGAGGAACTGCTGATTGGAGAGACCCTCTCGGGAATCCCCGATTTTGTCGCGAACGTCTACGTCGTGAACGACTGCTCGACGGACCGCACTCGCGAGATCGTGGACTACTACGCCTCGCGGGACCCCTCGATCATACCGATCCACCACGAGACGAACGGAGGGGTCGGGGCGGCGATCGTCTCGGGCTATCGACGGGCGCTCGAGGACGACATGCAGATCGTAGCGGTCATGGCCGGCGATAATCAGATGGACCCGGAGTTCCTGCCGCATCTCCTCGATCCGATCCTCAGCGGCAGATGCGATTATACGATGGGTAATCGGCTCATCAATCCGGTGTACCGGAAAAGCATGAGCACCTGGAGGTTTAGCGGAAACGTCATCCTGACCCTGCTCACCAAGATTGCATCCGGGTACTGGCAACTGGTCGACCCCCAGAACGGATACACGGCAATATCGGCTCGCGCGCTCGAAGGGGTCGATCTGGACAGTATCTACCCACGATACGGGTACTGCAACGACCTCCTTGTATCGCTGAACATCCTCGGATTTCGCGTAATAAACGTACCGCATCCCGCTCGATACGGGCTGGAGAAGAGCAAGATCCGGTATCACACCTACATCGTCAGGCTCTCAAGGCTGCTCCTGAAGGACTTTCTCAAACGGTTGCAGATGAAATATGTCGTGCTGAGTTTCCACCCGCTGGTCTTTTTCTTCTTCCTCGGGATCGGGCTCACCGGCCTTGGAATAATCGGAGGTATATACTCGCTCTATTACCGGTTCATCGAAAATTATCCGATCTTCGTGCCGGCCATCAGCTCTCTGATCCTGTTCGCTCTCGGTACGCAGTGCCTCCTCTTTGCCATGCTCTTCGACATGCAGCAGGAGAAGGATAACAGCGGCTGGTACTGAGGCGGGCGCCTCGGGGCAGTCACCGGGGCGGTCCCGGTGAAACCTCTTCTCTCTCCATTGCTCTCGATCAGAGCGAAGTCATCGCTCGCAGTCGGTGCACCCGGACCTTGCAACGGGATCGATTGCAGGGCGGGTCCCAGCGGCTCTGATACAAGAGATCGACGTCCTACTGATAGCCAGGAGGGCGGTTTATCCAGGGCCGATTCTCGGGGTGCCCCTTCATCGACGTACAGCTTTCTGGGTAATTCTGAATGAACCAGACCATGAAGGCCGTAACATCGATCTTCTCCTTCAGCAACTGGTTCCTCTTCTGGCTCCAGTCCTCCTTGCTCGCCGGATTTCGAAGGATCTCCACCGCTTTTGTCATTATCGAATCCCGGTCCGAAAAACTGTATAGGAGGTCGTAGGTCTTTTCGAGTTCGGCGAGGTTGCCCATCGTGCCGGCGAGCGAGGAGACATAGATCGAGGGTGTGCCGAGCAGCGCAGCCTCAACCGCCGTTGTGGCCCCCTCCCCGACGTACAATGCGGCATAATAGAGCAGGTCATGCAGTTTTTCCGGCGAGACCGAGACTCGATACTCCTCCAGTTCGGGAGGCAATGGACCCTCCGACGTGATCAGCACACGCCCGAACTCCTCAAGCCTCTTGATCAGGCCGACTTTATCACCAATCCCATGCTGCCCCACATCGTGGCTCGCCTGCCACGAGACAAACCGGACGATGATAAAGGGGTCGTCCTCGGTAAGGCCGATCTCATCGAGGACAGTGTGCTCGGGCCTGAATCTGTTGGGGTGAAGGTACGCGAGTTCGTGATAACCGGGGTATCGAATCTGCTTCGGACCGATATCCTTCCCGAAACTGGACGGTGTCAGGACTGCATCCGTAAACGGTAGCGCTCCAACGATCGCTGCCCGCGCATGCTCCGTATCGGCAAAACACACGTACGGAGTTCCCGTCAGCCGGGAAGCGAGGGCGAGTGACGGATCCATCGGCGAGATCGACAAGTCCGGTTCGAACTCCCGCAATGCCTCAACAAATTTTATGATCCTCCGAACCTGTTCCCGCATAAGGTGGATCTTTGACGACCCCACGCTGCTGACGACTCTGAACGGGAAGCCGAACCTTCTCAATAACTCGAGCGTTACCTCTTTCTCGCGCGCACAGATGAGGATCTCATGATCTCGATCCTGCAATTCCCAGAGTGCATTCTTAAACTGGTGAACGTCGGCGGGATGATTCACGCTCAAGAGGATCCTCATTCGATCGTCGTCCCGGTCGGAGAAAGTTGTCTGATTATCTTTGCAGGAACACCTGCCACCACGCTGTACGGAGGAACATCCTTCGTGACGACAGCTCCGGCCCCGACCACGGAATTGTCTCCAATCGTCACATCGGTCAGAACGATCGCCCCCGCGCCGATCCAGACATCATCGTGTATGGCTGTATGTCCGAATATCTCCATAAATGAGTACTGATCTTTGAGGTCTCGCAGTCTGGAGTTGTTTGGATGGGCTGTGACAACGATAGTGACGTTCGGCCCGAACGCAACCCTATCTCCAATCGTCAGATTCGGTTCGTACCCGATGTCACACCCCAATGTGAACCCTTCGTTGAGAATGACTCCCTCACCGATCTGGACGCCCGCTCTCCTGAAAAAGGAGATTCTCATATTACTCGAAATTAACGTCGACTTTCCCATGGATCGGCAGATCTTTTTGTATATCTTTTTCGTAATGGGGATCTTATCCATGATTCCATCTCCAAGGGAATGCGAGATGTGTTATCCTTCATCCATGAGTATATATCTTCTCCGTCGGCGTATCTGACGCGGATGTCCCCATACGTCCCTTAGACGAAAGCGCAACAGAGGCCGATAAAAATCAACCGTTCCCGACACGTTTCCTATTCCCTGTTCGCGCCGATCCCCTCTCAGCCCTGGCGGTGCCGGATTCATGTCCGCTCTGCTCTCTGGGATGCAATGGCGTTCGGGAGTTCCGGAAGGGATGGATCCTCGGGCTCAGTCGCCACATACAGAAATAGGTGCTTAAAATATCGATCCCACTACAATCGTCTTTGAAGACATTCCTCGAAGTGGATATAAATAGTAGTGTCTCCATCGATCACTTGCTCTCGGACCTGTGTGGTCGGCGGATGCAGATCGAAGAAAGTTGGGGCGACGTGAAGGCAGAAAGGGGTCGAGATGATACAATGGCGGAGCCTATCGAGAGATCGCTTGGAAAGCCGTTTCTGATGACTGAATTTTTTGTTCGACGGTCGACGAGATTCCCGCAGGAGTGTGTCGCACTCGATGAAGGGGTGGAGATGAGCGTACAGAGCGAGGCACTCGTTCCCTCTAAAAAATTTGCACCAGAGGGCGAAGTAGCATATGCAATCGTCGCTGCCGGAGACGGCGGCGCTCTTCCGGAACCTCGGAGGAAGAGAGAGTCGTTCAATGCCCTTCATGGTCCGGATCTTTTTACGTGTCGTGGAACGGTTGCGGAGAAATCTTACACCGGGTATGAGTCTGCGGTTGATCGGGCAGGCCGTTTGCAGAATCTCGCGACGCGTGCGGATGCGCATGAGCACATGCATGGGCTCTCGCTCCGATGCACGGCGCTCGAGGTCTGCGACCCCGGTGTCGTCCGGAAATCGGGGATGTCAACGCACCCCCGTGCATCGCAGTCGTCCAATTCGGTACCTGTTGAGATTCACGACGTGAACGGAAGGGATGCGTATGGTACGTGACTTCACCCTGGCGAAGTACCTCGGCCTCTGCGAGGCAATCCTCACGCATGACTACCGCCCGTCGACGGTCTACGGCTATCTGTCCGGAGATCGTAGTCACGGGCAGAGATGCGCCATCTTCCGTCACGATGTGGATCGGAGGATCGACCATGCGATGAAGCTGGCTGAGGCAGAGGCGGGAATTGGCATCTCGGCGACCTATTACTTCAGGTATCCATTAACCTTCTACCCCAAACTGATCGGCAGGATACGGGATCTCGGGCACGAGATCGGATACCATTACGAAGTTCTCGGCAAAGCCGACGGGGATGTCGGGTTGGCAATCGATCTCTTTGCTCAGGAGCTTGCCGAGTTCGAGTCCGTCTGCGAGATTCACACAATCTGCATGCACGGGGGCCCCCTCTCCCGATTCGACAACCGGGACCTCTGGAAGTACCACGATTATCGCGATTTCGGAATCAAGGGGGAGGCATACCTCTCGATGGGTGGAGGCCATTTCCGATATCTGACCGACACGGGACGGTCGTGGAGCGGCCGGAATTCGGTGCGGGATACGTTGACCGGGGCAGGAGATCGGGTGCCTGTGGAGACCACCGACGACCTTATACAATGGATCGGCGAAGGCCAGACGGAAGATCTCTACCTGACCGTACACCCGGAGCGGTGGGCTCTTAGCGATTGGGATTGGGCGTCCGGTTACGTAAAAGATATTATGATGAATGCCGGTAAGAGGATGCTCGTGGTGCTGCGATGAGCGTTGAAATCGTCCGGGACGTGCCGGAAACGGAATGGAAGCGCTTTTTGGAGAATGATAGCGAGGCGACCATCTACCACACCCCCGAGTGGAGAGCGTTCCTCGAAAGTACATTTGGTTACTCCTCCCAGTACCTCTTTGCCACCGACGAGAGCGGGGGGTTGCGAGGATTGCTCCCGCTCTTCCATCTGAAGAGCAGGCTGACAGGGAAGCGATCGTGCACCGTCCCGTTCGCGCACGAATGCGGGATTCTCGGGGACAGGGACGCCTGTACCGCCCTGATCACCGAAGCGATCGACGTCGGGCATCGTTCCGATATCGATCATCTCGAGATACGAGGACCGGTCGACGACGACCGTTTTATCAAGGCGAATACCTTCAACTCCTTTATCGTGGATCTCCCGGAGAAACCAGCAGAGATATCAACTATTTTGCGCAAACGAAAGACCCGGGCCATGATAAAAAAGTCCGAAACACTCGGCGTTACCGTGACCACATCGTCCGATATTGAGGATTTAAAAGAGTTTTATCAGTTGAATCGCATCACAAAACAGAATCTCGGAGTCCCCTGCCATCCATGGAAATTCCTGGAAAATCTGTTCTCCATTCTCGGCGATCATGTGCATCTGTACCTTGCCCGCCATGACGGAGAGATCATCGCTGGCAGTATAATGGAGAGTTATAAGGATCAGTTCCTGGCCGGATACGCAGCGGCAGACCCCGCCTCGTACCATCTCTATCCAAACTACTCGCTGTTCTGGAAGAGTATCACGGATGCATACGAAGACGGTTATCGCACCTACGATCTCGGTCGTGTTCACCTCGGCGACGAGGGGTTGATGCAGTTCAAGCGAAACTGGAGTCCGCGTGAGAAGGTGCTGTGGTACAGTTATTCTCCCAGCTCAGAGCAACCGTTCTCCGGGCGTGACTCTGGTATTTACCGATTGTCCAATCTCGTGATCCGCAAGATGCCGATGCCGATCTATACGAAGTTCAGCGAAGCGGTCTTCGCGCATTTCGGATGAATTCATGAAGATCGTCGTCGATATCAACCATCCTGCGCACGTCCATTATTTTAAAAATTTCATCCGACTCATGAGAGGGCGCGGTCATCAGGTCCTGATCACCGTGACGGACAAGGATGTTGCCGACAGGTTGCTGGACATCTACGGTTACGACTATGTGCATCTCGGGGGATATGGGAAGACACTCGTTTCAAAGGCGCTCACACTTCCCCTTATCGACGTGAGAATGTATCAGGCCGTCCGGAAGACCCGGCCGGATATGTTTGTCGGATTCGGTTCGATTCGCGCTGCCCATGTCGCATATCTGCTGAGGAAACCGAGTGTGATCTTCGACGATACTGAACACAGCACCGAGCAGATTCACCTATTCCTTCCATTCTGCTCCACGGTCTGCACCCCCTCCTGCTTTGAGACGGATCTCGGGAAGAAACAGGTCCGATTCGACGGCTACATGGAGCTGGCTGCCCTCCATCCCCGCTATTTCACGCCTGACCCGGCGGTCCTCGGCGAGGCCGGGCTATCTCCGGACGAGCGATTTTTTATCGTCCGGTTCGTCTCATGGCAGGCGAGCCACGATGTCGGGCAGCACGGTATCCAGGACAAGGTTGAGCTCGTGAAGCGACTGGGAGAGTATGGGCGTGTGCTGATCACGTCGGAGGGTCCATTGCCCCCCGAACTGGAGAAGGATCGGATATCGGTCTCCCCGGAGAAATTGCACGACCTGCTCTATTACGCGACGCTGTATATCGGCGAGGGGGCGACAACGGCCTCCGAGTGCGCGGTGCTGGGTACCCACGCAATCTATGCGAATACGCTCGGTGCGGGGACCCTCCACGAGCAGGAAGAGAGATATGGGCTTATGTATGTCTGCTCCGACCGCGAGAATATGGACCACGAAGTGACCGGTAAAGCGATCGAATTACTTGAAGACCCCGATCTTTGGAGCAAGGGGAAGACCAAGCGGGAGCGGCTGGTTCGGGATAAAATCGATGTTACGGCCTTTATGGTCTGGTTCGTCGAAAATTACCCCGAGAGCAGGGAAGAGATGAACCGCGATCCGAAGAGCCAGGATCGGTTTGCAGAGGTTTAACCGAGCCAGCCGATCGGCCGCATCGGTTCGCCGGGAGATCAATGATTGCTTCGGCATCCGGTCCACCGGAAAGGAGAGATCGATCGAGCGGTTCGATACCCCCCGGTCACCATCGTGATTGTGCATCTGCCGACCCATCATCGGTGAAGGGGAACGTCCCTGAGCATCTGGTTATTGTTCCCACCATCGATCATTCCGGTGCATGTACCTTGCACAGTTCGGTTGACGCTCGGCCTGGAGTGGATCATGCGCTCTTATTTTTGGGTGAATCTTCCGAGCGCATCCGATTGAAGCGCCGCAATTCCAACAAACGGCATACCCACAAGCACGGAAGCTCCCGGCAACAGCATTCGCAGGGGATGGTCATTAGCGGAAGATATGGGCTTTCAGGAGGTTCCGACAAAAAGATCGCGAGGTCCGGGGAAGTATGCCTGTGTCACCAATCCCCGCTCCGGTGAATCCTTCCGATCAGGTGTTTGGAATCAGCGGATAGTAAAAAACCGATGTCTCCGAAGCCCCTCCGATCTTACCGGGGAGGGTTTCATGCGCCCTGAGATCGTCATCGCCCCAGATGCGATCTTCCGGCTATGACTTCATCCGGTATCCTGACAGGGACCTTCGCATGCCCCACGGATTGTCCTGAAATGTATCCTCATTCTCGAATTATCCTCATGCCAATGAGAATACATGTCACATGCGGGGCTGCGAAGTCCAAAACTAAATATGTCAGTAGATCCTCCTCGTCTGTGGCGATCTCTACTGAAGTACCGTCCGTCGGTTGCTGATGTCGACATATCCGATGGTCTGAGAAGGGACCGGACCGTATCCCGGGTGAATGCATGAAGATTGTTGTCGATATCAATCACCCGGCGCACGTTCACTATGCTAAAAATTTTATCCGAGAGATGCGGAGGCGGGGTCATCAGATCCTGATTACAGCGACAGATAAGGATGTTGCCTATCCGTTATTGAGGTCGTATGGGTATAGTCACATCAGACTGGGCAGATACGGAAACTCATTCATATCGAAGGCTTTCACCCTCCCGCTGATCGACATGAGGATGTATTGGGCTGTCCGGAAGGGTCGACCGGATATGTTCGTCGGTTTTGGCTCGATCCGCGCTGCCCATGTCGCATACCTGCTGAGGAAACCGAGTGTGATCTTTGAGGATACGGAAAATAGCGCCGAACAGATTCGCATGTATCTCCCGTTCTGCACCTCGGTCTGCACCCCCTCCTGTTTTGAGACGAATCTCGGGAAGAAACAGGTCCGATTTGATGGATATCTGGAACTGGGTGCCCTCCATCCCAATTATTTCACGCCTGACCCGGCGGTCCTCGGCGAGGCCGGGCTATCTCCGGACGAGCGATTTTTTATCGTCCGGTTCGTCTCATGGCAGGCGAGCCATGATGTCGGGCAGCATGGCATCCCGGACAAGGTTGAGCTCGTGAA
>Ga0074193_1003286_pt1 | contig 12204 bp, 15 predicted proteins | sample EPASupsiteHSE605_FD_64523 | JGI IMG/M metagenome (GOLD analysis project Ga0074193, IMG submission 64523) | Bioremediated contaminated groundwater from EPA Superfund site, New Mexico - Sample HSE6-05 | ecosystem: Environmental > Aquatic > Deep subsurface > Groundwater > Contaminated ...
CTGTCAAATGATCAATGAACATCTCAATGAGACTTCCGCTCACGCCATCATCACTCAAGTTGCCTCATACTTTGACGCAGTAGACAATGCAGTCAAGACAGGAGACACAAACAAGCGCTACGCATTGACCACCAATTCATGCACTGCACCATCTGCACCAATTCAGAATGCTTCATTCACTAACGTCGTCATCTCTCCCACTGCTGACAACATGGCCGATCTAGTAGTTATATGTATAGGGGCTTAGACAGACTTGGTGATTTATAACGTGTTTTTGGAGAATTTTTTAGAATTCACGTTCCGGATACGTGATTCTAAATTCTCGAAGGCCTATTCAAGTGAAAAATTCGAAAAAGGCCTCCCAAAATTTATTTTACACGTATTTTTTACGTGAAATTTGTCAAAATACGTACAAAATACCCTATAAACGAACTCAGTGTCCTCCAAAGGCCTTCTCAACATATGCATATTCACTCCCATCACCTATACGCATACTCCGGACTCTGAAAACACACTCCAAACTCCTAAAATCATGACTTAAAAATTTTTTAAGAAAAATATTTTCAAATCTCAACCTCAAACACATCGTCATCAGTCACTTTTACGTAAAAATCAGTGATTTTCGTGATTGTACGTTCAAACTTCTCTAATGATACCACTCTACCATGGTCATCCCTCTTAAATTTCAATCCTGTCGCTAGTAAATCAAACACTACTGCTTCAGCTTGCGCAAGACTATGTCTATTCCTCAATATTTTCTTATTCATTTTTCTATAAAAATATGATTATATCAATTGATCAATCTTTTGTCGGATTAAATCTAAAAATTGTCGTTCATTTTCTTCTAAGGCTTGTTCTTTTATCAATTTCTTTTGTAATTTCTTAGGTATGAATGACGGAATAGTGTCTTTCTTAAATGTTCCAATTGCATCTTTATATTTTGCAGAAGCTTTTCCGTATTTACTCGGTCTTTCTTCAACATTTTCATCTGTAAATATATTATCTTTATTCTTACCCTTTTCCTTTAAATTTCCAATTAATTCTTTTACACTATAATACCAAGCATCGCTGACTAAAATTTCAATATTTTTATTCGCTGTACCTATTCCTTCTGCTAAGGCAATTATTGCTTCTCTTAAATTATTAAAATATTTATCGTCTTGTTTTTCTGTTTTATATAAGATTCTAGATATTTGTTTTATATTCGATTCATCAGATAATACATTATCACCAAAAGTATTTGTAAAAACATCTAATCTGAGAAGATACCATAATTTTCTCATAAAACCTAGAACTAATTGACCACGATATTTAGGCTTAAATTTTTGTCGAATTTCTTGAACATATGGAATGGATTTACTTATTTCTAAATAAGGCGTAACCACATATTGCTGGAATAAATCCTTTAGTCTAGGTGTTTTTTTTAGGATTTCTGTTCTTTACATTATTAACAAAAGCTAAAGTACCGTCTTCATTAAGTTTGACATCATTAATCCATTCAGACATTGAACGATTCATTCTATCGTCTGCCGCAGGATGACTCCTGTAATACTCTTGTCTTTTTTCTAATTCTGATTTTTTAATACCATAACCATTTACATATCTTGGATTACCTTCATGATCATAAACAACAATTTCATTTGTATCATCACCGTCAAGGTCTTCTTGTCTAACACTCCAATCTTTTTTATTCTTTTCAGTGAAATATTTATTAGCAGATTCAGGTGTTGTGGCCAAATTAGCTCTGGATATATCATACTTAGTCTTTGATCCTACTATATCTGATAATTCTTTAATCTGCCTGTCTGCATCAGTAAAGAATTTTTTCCTTTTAGCTTTTGCTTCCGCTCTTCGGTTATATAATGAACCAATAATATTTTGTGCTGATTTTAAGTCAATGTCTTGACCAACAAGCCATTCTTTAAACTCTTCTTGAGTCATATCTTTAACATTTGGTGGAAGATTTACGTTTTCCATTTTCAATGATTTCCATTCAGAAAAAAAAATTAATATTAATTATAACAATTTCATTATATTTAATTTTTTCTTTTCATTATTTACATGATCTATGTGTATATGCATACATGACGTGTATATACACATATCTAATACATGTGTATACACATATGTTGTCTATGTGTATATTGTGTTTACGCGGTTATGTCTGTACATGTATGTAACATGCATGTATACATATACGTTACATATGCGTATACATATAAGCTACATATGTATATACACTTGAGCATGTATTATGAAAAATATTTTAATATTCTAACATTAATTCAATTAAATAGTTATAAGATTCGCTACCTGGAATGAATAATTCACCATCAACAGTTCTAAAATGAAACTCAATATCTTCCACTGTATACATTTGTTTCCATTTCTTTCTACCGTCATATACAACACTCATTACTCCTACAAAGTTATCATAATCAGCATTTTTCTGTACAATGTTTGCATGAAGACTTATATTTGATACTATCGCTCGTTCAATATCAAACTGTCCACGTAAAAAGTGAATATATTTAGTATTTTTACTATTTATGAACTCAATAGGAAATCTTCTAATAAATTTTCCACCTCCTTGATGTGTACAGTTACCATTCTGTAGTATAAAGTATAACTTTTGACTCATTCTTCGTAATCTTTCAGTTCTCTTTCCTTCATATAAAAATATAATTTATTTCGGATCAATGGTTTTATCATTCATCATCATAAATGGTTCACCTCTCTCGTTAAAACCTAGTTCCCAAAATACGTCACGAGCAATGTGTAGAACTGGAGCAGATGGAACTCTTCCTGGATAATTTACTGAATCGTAGTTATAGTAAACGTTATGAGCTGGATTTGTAGCAATTGGTTCGAATTTAAGATTTACAATAACGTTTCCATCAGTGGTTAATCCGTCAAATACATACCCACTCTGACCTCTTTCAGTTTCAACTGTAAATACGAAATCTGTACCATCACTCCTTGCATTATTATACCTTCCAGTAACATTTACATTGCCAGCTGAATCAATAGTAAATAGTAACCTATCATGAAGTATTGAATTGACGAAACTCTTACTTGGAGTTATGGCACCATCGAGTTCACAAGCTTGTAGTTGATATGTTAAGTATTCAGGATTCAAAACATTTAAAGTAGATGTTCTCTCAGCAGGATATAATGTATTTCCAATAGTTAATTGTAAGTTTCTTATCATTGGATTCCTGAAAACTGTAGTATTTGATGTATCAGTACCAAACATTACTGAAATACAATTGACATTTCTCATTGTAATTGAAGCTGTAGCGACAAACGGACCTGGACTAAGTAATCCTGTACCGAATGTATGTCTTTCTAATTTCTGAGCTGGTATCAATAGTGGTGCTTGTTTCATCATGTTATAAATTGATTGTTTCACTTCTTCCTTAACTCCAAATCCCTTGACATGTGCCTTCAAACTACTGACTGCAAAACTGGTAACACTAACACTAGCAGTTTTCTTTGATTGTGCATCTAAAGATGTTAAAAGCATGATGTCTCCATATTCAATATTTGCCTGTAAGAATTGATGACTTACAGCTTCATCATATGCAGGTAAAATAGTTCTATCACCAACAGGAGCTATACCCATATAGGCAAGTTGTTCATAAACAAGTTGTTGAGAAACAGGACACCAAACAGCACCGGTAAATTGAAAATTAATTATTAACTTTAAAATTCCCATGATTGATGATGGGAACATATCTACAGCTTGAAACGCTAAAATTGAATCAATCGGAATGGAGTACTTATATCTAAAACTACCAACACCTCCATTTAATCTGACTTCAGACATTGGAATATAGGTACCACAAACACTGTTGGATTTTTCCCAAACGTCTTCCCATAAACTGTAAATTCCTGACTTATTCTTACGTTTTGCTTCTGAACCACATAAATTATAAAGATAGGTTTCCTGTAAATTATTTGGATTTAAGAAATCACATAGATCTTTCCTATCATTAATCATTAAACTGAGTTGACGTATGACTTGAGCTGCTGATTTGAAACCAATAAATATATAATTACAACTTTCAAAACTATCAACATCGGCTACTATTGTTGTACCAAATGTTCCCATACCTGTTCCTAATTCTACACGATATTGAGCTGTTCCTTCAACTTGAATGAAGCAGTCATTGAGCATTGTTATTTCAAATTCACGATCAGTAATTTCTAAAGTAGCTTCTGAGTCACCATTGAATAATGTTGGATATGAACTTTTAATTACACCTTTTGATTTTCTTGTACCGTCATTAACTGGTATTAAATTATACATATTTCGAAAACTTTGGAATACATTCCCCATGTTCGAAAGATTCTTTTCACGAACATTAAGTTGCTTTTGCATTTTCAATACAGAAAAAATAATAAATAATTTTTAAACCTGTTTTTCATTTTAAATAAATTTTTTTCCAATTGAAAACTAAACACGAACAAATGGCTTGGGGAATAATTAACAAGATAAGAGACGGAGCTGTAAAAGCATATAATACTGTTGTACCAATTGCAAAGAAAACAGCAGAGATAGGTAAGAAAGTTATTGATTATGCAAAACCTTTACTTGAAGGTACTAAATATGGAAAATTAGTAGATAAAGCTGAAGATTTCGTTAATACTGGAAATAAAATTATTAATAAAACTGAAGAATATGGTGGTAAATTTGGATTACAATCAAAACCATCTAAATCTAAAACGAAATCTGCTAGACAGGCTCTTAGCGAACTAGAATTTGATGACTATGATTAAAGTTATTTTTATATGTATTTATTTTATTCACAGTGAAATCAGCAAAGCTTACGAAGTATAATGCCAGGTAAACTTAATGCTATTGATTATTATCTCTATGAACAGCTTAAAAATAAAAAATTATTTTATTCAATGCAAAATGACAGATCAAATTTCAGAATCTGTAATAATTCAACATCCTATAACTCCGACCGAAACCAAAGTAGTACAGCTTACGTCAGTACAGGATTCAGCAGCAGAGCTTAGTCCAGTACAGGATACAGCAGAGCTTACGTCAGTACAGCTTATTCCAGTACAGACTGAAACGGAAAATAATACTTCAAAAATTGATATATTACAGGAAATACTTAAAGCAAATGCAAATCTTAATATTACACATAACAGTGTAGCACTGCAAGAGGAAGAAGATATCGAAGATGAAGAAGAAGTATATGAAATAAAAAACCCAAAATCGTTAAGGACTTCGAGTGAAGTAGTCAAGGGACGTTATCCTTCTAACGTAAGCTCATCAGAATCATCAGATTTCGAATCTATGAAAAGAAAAAATGTGAAGCGTAAACCATCGCCTCTAGAAATTATTCCGGATATAGGTTTTTCAGCTGGTAATTCTTCTAAAACATTTGATAATGTCCGTGAAATGATTGCATATAATAATAAACATAAGGAAACTTTTCATAATTATAATACTCAAAAAATTAATCGAATGTTTCAGTGTGAAGGATATAAATTTTCTAAAATTGGTGGTAACTTTAACATTGTTGCTGCAGAAACTTCCACATCAAAACCTCGTGAGACTTGGAAAAATAAATCGATTGAATTGGAAAAAATAATGCAAACTATACAACATAATTATGAGCGATTACAAAACAATGTTGATGTACTTACTTCTAAACTTGTAAAAGCATATTCAAAAATATCTTCTCAATCACATGATATTGAAAACTTAACAAAAGTTGTAACTAATATGTGTGAAACTCAAATACCTGCTCTTACTAATAAGATTAATAAATCAAAACTTGCTAATAAATATGCACGTTAAAAATAAAAAATTATTCTTCGTTATTACTATCACTGTCACTGAATAATTCTTCCTCCTGTTCTTCCTTATACTTTTCAACTTTAGATTTTATTTTTGATAAATTAATAATCTTTGATTCGCCGTCAATGTTATTAATCCATAAAATTTGTTTATCCTTCAGTTTTCTCACCTCATATTTAAGTTCATCTAGAGTCATGTTATTACAAATCTTTCCCATCTGACTGATTTCTTGCATTGGAAATACTGGGAATATAAAGAATGAAGCTGTTTGCGAACGTATAGTTGTCGAAATTGCTGTAAGTTTTTGGATATTAATAATCACAGATATGTTTAAATGTCGACACCTAGTTAACATGATAGTCATGGGATCGCCTTTCTTCTCAAATATAGGGTTATTAGCTGCATCATCGAATAATACTAATGTATGGAGTCTTGGTTTTGAGAAATCTTTTATATTCAATAATTCCATTAATTCTTCAATCTGTTCCTGTGTATATTTGATATTCACACCCTTCATTAGTTTCTCACGTATCTCCAAATACATCTGTTTATATCTCATTAATCCTTCGAGTTGAGCTACAGCATCTTTATATGGACAAATACTCAACGGTATTAAATCTATCATCGTACCAATACTTTGATAAGTTGTATCAGATGTTCCGTTATCTGTAACGTAAATAATTTGATGGTGACTAAGTTGATTTTGCGACTCAGTCGCGGGGCTTAGCCCTTCTCCTAACCCTCTGAGTTGAATGTCACCATTTTGATGTAATTGATTCAACATATTAATTTTTAATAATTCTCTGAATGCAAAGAATGTTTTACCTGTACCCTGTTTACCTATTAATACGTTAATAGAATTATTATAAAACGCAACTTCATTAACAATTGGTACGATTTGATTGTCATATTCATTTGCTTTTGATCGTGATAATTTTCTCGCAATCATATCATCCACTGAATTGGATAAATTCTTACTTCGCATGTTTGATTTATAACGTATAAAAATAAAAATTTAAAATTGGCAAAATGAGCGAAGCTCTGGAAATCTGTAATATACAGAGTTCTTTAAAAAACTATTTCATCTTCGTTAGCAAATGCTTTCATACGTGCAGCTTCAATAATCTCATCATTTTTAGCTGTAAATTTAAGTCGTGCTTCAACTAATTTCTTAAATCCGAGAACTACGTTCCGCGCACGCTCCTCACCTTCTTGTGAAGCATCTAATGAAATATTTTTCACAATATAATTGTATATGTGTGAATTTTGGTTTCGTTAGCAATAGCCATGTATTGCGTAGATCCTTTCTTTAATTGAATTGTTGCATTTGGATTGAAACCGATATATAATCTGTTACAACCAAATATTGCTGATAACCTTTCGTATGGAATTGTTTTCTCATTTAATGAATCAAGTTTGATTGCTATAGGACCGTAATATGTATAATTTTGATAGAAATCTTTTCCTTCATAAGTATGTGTACTAGCGTAAGCGTTGTTACCTTTACTGTTAAGTGTTACAAATTCCTTTACGTTGGTATCAAAGAATACGTACAACATTTTTGCTTTTGGAAATTCGTTATATATTGTGTCAGCAAATTGCGTGATTGACACTTTGATAGTTTGTGTGATTGTTTCACTGAACTCACTCATCTCTTAGTTTTCACTTCGAATAAAAAATAAAATATAAATAAAAATAGAATAGTTTTCATTAGTAAAATTTATATTTTATTTGTCTTACGTGATTCGCGAAATTCTTCTATTTTTCGTAAATTTTCTAGCCTAATCTGTTTCTCTATTAACTCTTGCTTAATCTTATTGTTTGTACGCTTTCTATTATGATATAAAAATTCATCAGAACTGGATTCATAATTATGAGTGCACGTTATACAGTTTCCCATTTCACTCAAAATAAAAATAAAAAATTATATGATTATTTCATCAACAGTGAATGGATAATTCTTAAACTTTTTTGCTTCACGTTGTTCTCTGTGAAGATTAAGAATTTCAGATCTTGTTTGTATTAAATTATCAAATAATTTCTCACCTCTATCCGTAATAATTGGATAAAAACTTATTAATTCGTTTGACTTATTAACACATGTATGTAGAGAGCCTTTCTTTAGTACTTTCAGGACTATCATTAGTAAGAACCTCCTTGTAGTTAGTAGTGTTCAGTAAATCATATGGAAAGACTCCTTTGGAAGTCTCTTGTTGGAGACCTTTAGGAGAGAAATCCTTACAGAACTGCTTAAGAGGAATACCTGGTCCAAGATAGTTCATGGCATCTACAAAGGTAATGCTCACATTATCATAGTCCTTATGGAGACCCTTAATGGATTTCATGGCTGAAGCACTGCCTATAGTATGTTTAATGGAACAGTTACCTGTCATAAGATGTCTAAGAAGGAAATGTGAGTCGAACTTACTAGAATTATATCCTAAGACCTTAACATTACAGAAGAACTTATAGATAGAGGCTATAGCAGCTACATCTTTCTTTTCTGAGAGGTAATTATAGAGAGCACATGTCTGGAGGTTATATTTCTTAACAAGAAGAGCTTGTCTGAAGAGCTCATCCAAGAATTGTTCTATGAAATCATCTCCATTCCTTAAATCATAGTAGAATGTCTGACAAGTATCTGTACAGACACTCATAGCTATGCTCAGTGCCTTAAGAGTAGAAGCATCTATAGTATGTTTCACTGGTTGTCTAGTCTTAGGATCTATAGCTATGGCTTCATCATTATATTCCTCCATGGTATCAAAGTCATAGGCGATATATCCCTGAGTAACAGTGAATGGAATTGTTCCTGTGGGGAGTGCCTTACCCATAAGGTCACAATGCTTATGACTGACAAGATACTGGAGCACTTTATTCTTAAGAATGTGTGGAAGATAGAACTTAGCATGGTTCTGTAACTGAAGTTTAGCTGAGGAGACTCCCTTACAGTTCTTCATATGGTTTTCCATCTCTCTCTTAGCATTCTTACCAGTACAGAAGAAGTTATGACACTGTGAACACCATTTCTTACCAGTAAGACCATCTAAATTAGTGATTAGCATCATATGTGTACCTGTCTTCTTTGGATTAGCCTTTAATGGTCAAGATATCATGAGGAGTCTCATTGTTGGGGCATCATTACTGTAGATATGTCTCTGAACAAGCTTAAAGGTCTTATTATCTAATGTCTCATAGATGAGTACATTGTGCTTATACATGTCCATATATCTCTGGATGTCTTTCATAAGATCGAACCCTGGATATTCTCTCAGGAATCTAGAGACAACTCCTCTGTCTATATGTGTGGCCTTAGGATTACAGAACTTATAACACATCTCTTTTACTTTAGCTCCCATATCCTTAGAATCAACAGTAGCTCCACTGGTAAACTTATAGGCAGCGAACCAGAAGCAGAGATTAAATTCAGGATCCTGATGAGTATCTATGTGTTTGTTCATCTTAACTAATTCTGGTGGGATTACTATAGGTCCTGCTAAGTGACTCACTAGGTATACTAAGAGAATAGCTTTATAGACACATACTGGTTTCACTGAGGAGGTTTGGTAATCTATCTCATAAAGGTGGAGTAAATCATCCTGAATCTTGTTGGTAAAAGTCTGGAGGTTATCCTCTGCATGTTCCTTTCTGAAAAACATGGGAGCTCTTAACTGTCTAAGGTGGTTGGGTGCTACATTTATATAATTATATGGTCCATCTTCAGTAGGTTGTTCCAAGGTGTAACCAAAGACAATATTCATCTTGAATAATGGATTCTTAGTTAGTTCTTCATTGGCTATTCTGGTGACTTCTGTCTGTAACTGTTCTAGAGAGGTGATATTAATAGAATAATGGTGTGTTGCTGCATCTCTCTTTATTCTATGGGTAATCTTACTCTTAGAAAGCCCTTGTGCTAATACCTCTGAGTGTTCCTGGAGATCATGGGGGATATTAAGCCATATGTGATCATCTCCAAGACCTGTTGGGAGGGGTTTATCCTTAACAACAGCATGTTCAGCTTGTCTCTCTCTATCTACATAGTTAAATACAACCTGATGCTTACTCACAGCCTTATATTTATTATAATCAGCTATCTCTTTCTGCTTCTTAGCCTCAGTCATAGCCATTCTCTCTTCATACTCTCTGTTCTTCCTCTCTTGTTCCTCAATTAGAGCTTGTTTAGCCTTCTTAACTAAAGATTTCTCTCTCAGATTCTCCATTTCTTGTTCTCTGAGGGACTTATCTTTCAGTATAAGGGGTAACATAGCTTTCTCTTGGGCTTTAGAGAAGTCTATCATGTCTGCTTCTACAGAATCTATGATGAGAGCATCCTTAAGGTCTTCTGTCTGTGTTAATATGAAGAAATAGAGTGAGTAGTCATCTCCAACAGGTCTCTTTAAGAGATATCCTTTAACAGACCTCTTAAGTGAGACATCCATGAACTGTTCATTGATAATGGCTGCTGAGTCATAACCATTAATGATTCTGGCTTGTGATAACCATAGGACTATGGGCTTCTGAGTCATCATGAGAACATCATTAAGAAATATCTTTATGATATCATACTCTGTCCAGTCTATCCTGAGTAAATCAGGGGCTAACTGGGTGGCTTCTATGTATGTAGAGAGCCTTACTTTAGTACTTTCAGGACTATCATTAGTAAGAAAGTACTTGGAATAATATTTAGACACAATTCCAGAGAGAAATTCTCTGAAAAGTCCCTTGGATCGAAGTTGATCGATGATCTGGGTGATGTGTTCCATTTAGGTAAAATAAAAAATTATTATGATGGAAAATTAACTGAGTTAGTTTCTCCTGCGGTTTCTGGTCCAATACACTCCTTGCCCAATGCCCACCAAATATACCCTCCAGAAATACAGATGAGGTATGCACTGGAACCTTCATTTTCTCTATGAAATATACCTCCCAAAGTGCCACTGAAGATATTCACAGGAAGTGTAGATGAGGTTCTAATTAGGGTGATTTCTGAAGGATGTTTACTGAGGGAAATTGGTAGTGAAACATGGTAGTCAAGTATGTGCAGCAAGTCGAGCCAAGGAAGCATCCAGCCTGTAATCTAGAAATCTAGACACCGGAAAATGACCTTGTATGGTTCAGGAAAATAGAAGGGTCTAGGTGATACCGGAGAAATGTAAATCTGGACACCCTCACTGGGAGCTTGGAAAATACCTTGGTGGGCAAGGGCTGGTTACTTGGAGTTTCACCTGCGGTCTCCTCACTACTATATTATTAGCATAGATCTAAGTTGTGTGCATATCGATAATATAACATTAAATCTATAAGTATATCTGGCAAAGAGTTATTAATGAAATAAGAAAAAAAAACAAAAATAACAGGTTTTTATCGTTTTGGTCCCCACCGCGACTTTTTTTCCCATCGCGACCATACTAAACTCATTCCCAAAAGTGAGTACTGGTCGGAGGTTAGACTTTTTTAATAGAAATTTGAATTCAAGAATTTCCTATTGAAAACAAAAATAAAAAATTCAATGGTACTGAGTTTCGAGCAATGGTGTTTATTGAGGAAGAATTGAATAAATTGAAGGGAGTTTTTTCAAATTTTTGAGAGTTTTGTATCGTATCTCAATCATTTTTGGTGATCTTTTAATGAAGAAATGGTGTATTGTATCCCATCTTTGACCTAAAACCTGATATATCTCTTCAGAATTCCCCATAATATTTCTATTGGAGATAAATCCGGTGAGTTTGCAGGCCAATTAGGTAAAACTGAACATTTTTTGGATATCTCATTTATAGTTTTTTGAGAAGTATGGCATGTTGCCCCATCTTGCTGAAACCAATAGTTACCTTTTCCTTTGAATTTATCTATTTCTTCAAAAATTTGGTGGTCATCGAGCATTTGAATGTATTTTTCGGAATCCAAAGATCCTTCTATTTGAATAATATTAGATTTATAATTGTATCCAATACAACCCCAAATCATTATTGACACTGGGAATTTGACTTTATCCATAAAAACAGACTCCGAATCATCTCCTATTCTTCTCCAGATGTATTGGGAATCATTCTGAATTGAAATTCTTGACTCATCAGAGATTAGAATTTAATGACTCGGGATATTATTCTCTTTGATAAATCTTCCAAATTGAATTCTATTTTCGATTTGTCTCTCGGATAATATTTGTCTGTTTTTCGGAGGCTTCCATCGAAAGTTAAGGCTCTTTTTAGCCCTATTTATTGTAGATCTCCCAATATTTAAATTATTTTTAACACTCAAAAAATTTTGGAGATCTGAATCAGAATGAGCTGGATTCATAATGGTATAATACTCAATTATACTTTTTATTTCATTTGTGATCTTTGAGGGCCTTCCCATACAAGATTTTGGTGGAAATCCTCCCC
>Ga0074193_1003288_pt1 | contig 12202 bp, 13 predicted proteins | sample EPASupsiteHSE605_FD_64523 | JGI IMG/M metagenome (GOLD analysis project Ga0074193, IMG submission 64523) | Bioremediated contaminated groundwater from EPA Superfund site, New Mexico - Sample HSE6-05 | ecosystem: Environmental > Aquatic > Deep subsurface > Groundwater > Contaminated ...
ACATTGTCCAGGAATGCTGACAGAACCGCAGTAACAATGCCGAGAGCGAGAAGAATTTTGATCGGCTCGCCCCCGGACATTTTGGCAGATTTGACTGCCATGTATTCAAAGACACCGGTTTGCCTGGTGATACCGACAATGATCATCATGCCCACCAGCAGGCCGATGGTGTTAAAGTCAATGGCGGAAATTGCTCCCTCCAAGTCGAGTATCCCCACCAATATCAACAGGCATGCCCCTACCAGGGATATTACTGTCCGGTGAATTTTTTCGGAAATGATGATCCCGTAAGTTATTAGAAAAATTGCTAAGGCTATAACTGACTGGTTCTGTTCGATCATTATCTCACCTCATCTATAAATTTGACGCCAACTCCTTAAAGAATGCAATAAAAATCCATTAAGTGCACTTAACATGGTAAACTGTATCATATGGTGCTACTATGGTCAAGTCGGTAACGAAAAATTTTTATAACACTTCGGGGAAATGCAATTACCGGTTGAGAAATGCGGATGCTTTAGGACGCAAATTGTTCCATGGATTCTTTTTGGAAGTAATTTATTTGTTAGGGTATTAGAAGAATTGATAGTAATTACTAATAAGTGCTATTAACTTGATAAACTTTTCACAAAGGTGCTGTGATGACAAAATTTGTAGCGGAAAAAAAATTTAAAACCTTGCAGGAAAATGCAACTACATGTAGAGAAATATGAGTAGCTCATAGAACATACCGTAGGAGGTGGACGAACTTGATCAAAAAAATACTGGTAGCTTATGACAATGGAAGCAAGGCTAAAAAAGCCCTGGAAACCGCCATCGATATTGCCAAGGGATGCCAGGCGGAGATTCATCTGATTACTTCAGTAAAAATGTCTGATTTTGTTTCATCTGTTGCTCCTCCTGAGATGCTGCGGGACCTGGAAGGGAAAGGCCGCGAGTATTTTGAGGAAGTGCTGAAAGAGCCGGAGTCAAGGGTCAGAAAGGAAGGCATTCCGGTCATTACGGTAGTCCTGAAGGAGCGTCCCGGCGAGGCTATTGTCCGCTATGCGGAAAAGGAAGGGATGGACCTGATTGTCATGGGCTCTGCCAACCGGGGTAACCTGGAAAGCTTGCTGCTGGGCCTGGGCAGCGTATCCAACTATGTCATCAACCACGCCAGCCGCCCGGTCCTGGTCTCGAATGGGTAGGAGCAACTACCACAATGGTCCGGTGTGAGAGTTAAAAATCGGTGAAGAGAGGGGAAGGTATGAGTATTTTAAGCAAGCATCTCCCGGCAATCCATGTAGAGCATCATAAATATACCGCAGACAGTCCTACGGAAAAAATGCCGGCGCCCGATAAGGTGTACATTTCCATGGCGCAACATATTGGTGCCCCCTGCCAGCCTAAGGTGGTGGTAGGGGATCTCGTCAAGGTGGGCCAGGTTATCGGCGACAGCGAGGCCTTTGTCAGCGCTCCCATCCATTCCAGCGTTTCAGGTAAAGTGACAGCCATCGACAAAGCTTTGAGCAGTGCAGGTGTATGGGACCTGACCGTGACCATTGAAACGGACAAAAAGCAGGAAGTCATGGAAGAGCTAGCACCTCCGCAAATCACTGACAAGGACAGCTTTATCAAGGCGGTTCGCAATTCCGGTCTGGTAGGCCTGGGCGGCGCCGCTTTTCCTACTCACGTCAAGTTCAATCCTAAGAATCTTAATGAAGTCGACACCTTTATTATCAACGGCGCCGAATGTGAGCCTTATCTCACCGCTGACTATCGGAACATGATGGAGAACTCGGAACTGTTGGTGAACGGCCTGAAAAACACACTGAAATACCTCAAGATCAAACGCGGGATCATCGGCGTCGAAACCAACAAGCCCCGGGCTATAGACAAGCTGCGGACAATGGTCATGGATACCCCGGAGATCGAAGTCATGGAGCTCAAAGCTGTTTATCCCCAGGGAGGGGAACGTGTTTTGATTTACGAGACAACAGGAAGAGAGATTCCGATAGGCAAGCTGCCTGCGGACATAGGCGCCATCGTATCGAATATCAGCTCAATGGTTGCCTTGGGGACCTATATAGAAACAGGAATGCCTCTGATCGCAAAGAAGGTCACGGTGGCCGGCAACGCGATTCAAACCCCGCGGAACGTTGAGGCCTTGATTGGAACGCAGGTTAGTCAATTGATTCAGTTCTGTGGCGGATACAAAGGAGAGCCTAAGAAAATTATTATGGGTGGCCCAATGATGGGACTGGCCATCTATTCCGACGGTATGACCGTTAACAAGAATACCAGTGGCATCCTGGCTTTTGATGAAGACTCTGCCACAGTGCCCAAAGAGACGGCATGTATCAATTGTGGCCGCTGTGTCAGGGCTTGCCCGATGCATCTGATGCCTACCTGGCTGGCTAAAGCCTGCAAAGCCAATGATGTCGAGGCGCTACAGAAACTCAATGTGAACCTTTGCATGGAATGCGGCTGCTGCTCTTATGTCTGCCCCGCGAAAAAGCAGCTGAGTTTCACCCATAAACTTGGGAAAAGACTAGTTGTGGAAGGAGGTAAAAAATAATGGGTCGTTTTAATGAAGGGAGCCTTGTTGTATCTCCCTCCCCACATATCGTGGACAATGTCACCACGTCGAGGATTATGCTGGACGTATTGATCGCCCTCATACCTGCCTTAGTCATGTCCGGTGTTATCTTCGGACCCAGGGCCATCCTTCTAACGGTCACCTGTGTAGCTTCCTGTATTCTGTTTGAGGCGGGCTTTCAATATCTTATTAAGAAGGACCTCACCATTAATGACCTGAGTTCTGTGGTGACCGGCGTACTGCTGGGCTTTAACCTTCCGTCATCACTTCCTTTTTGGATGGCGATAGTAGGTTCCTTTATGGCCATCGTTATCGTCAAGCAGCTCTTTGGCGGGATTGGCCAAAACTTTGCTAACCCGGCCATTACCGCCCGTATCGTCCTTTTACTATCGTTCACCACTCCTATGACGACATGGCCCTTACCCAAGCAGCTCCTGGGAACTGTAGATGCAGTGACCGGAGCGACACCGCTTGGCATTTTGAAAATGGGGACAGCTCTTGATTCGTTACCTTCCCATATGGATCTTTTCCTTGGGTTTGTCGGCGGATCCTTAGGTGAGACAAGTGCTGCCGCACTTTTGATCGGTGGCATCTATCTCTTATGGAGAAAAGTCATTGAGCCGTGGATTCCGCTGGCCTTTATCGGCACAGTATTCGTTTTTGCCATGCTGGCTGGTCAGGATCCGACCTTTCATATCCTGGCAGGAGGCGTGATGCTGGGTGCTTTCTTTATGGCCACGGACTATACGACTTCTCCAATTACCACATCCGGCAAAATTATCTTTGGCGTCGGTTGCGGTCTTATTACTATGACCATCCGACTCTTCGGTTCCTACCCGGAGGGCGTATCTTATTCGATCCTGTTGATGAACATACTGACACCTCAAATCGATACGCTGACCAGAGGAAAGACCTACGGAGGTGTGAAGGCATGAAGACTGAGCAGATGCAGACTGTAAAAACATCGAATTTCAACGAAATGTTTAAGCCCACCCTGGTCTTGATGCTTATCTGCCTGGTTGTGACCGCCGCCCTGGCCTATTCTTACCAGGTGACGGCGCCGATCATTAAAGAAATCAACATGAAAAATGCCAACATTGCCAGAGGTGAGGTGCTGCCACAAGGTCAAGGCGCCTTCACTAAAGTGGATGCGCAGCTTCCGGAAAACATCAGTGAGTTCTATAAAGCCAACAACGGCGCCGGTGTTGTGTTTACTTCTTTGGACAAGGGCTTCGGCGGACAGCTCACGGTCATGGTTGGGATTGATAGTCAAGGCGCTATCACCGGCGTCAAGGTGACCCAACACACAGAAACCCCAGGGCTTGGCACCAAGGCAATGACCACCAGTTATCTCTCGCAATATCAGGGAAAGAAAGCCATAACCAGAACCAGCGAGTCCGGCATGACCCAGATCGACGCTATTACCGGTGCTACGCTCTCGTCCAATGGTATCTTCCGTGCGACAAAAACAGCCCTGTCCCAATATAAGTTATTAGGAGGTGCTGAATAATGAATAGGATGAGCGTTTTAACCAACGGCTTAATCAAAGAAAACCCGGTCATGATCCTGCTATTGGGAACCTGCCCCGCACTGGCAGTGACCACCACGGCAATAAACGGCCTGGGCATGGGCTTTTCTACGATGGCTGTCCTACTCGGTTCCAATATTTTTATCGCTCTTTTAAAAAACATCATCCCTGATAAAGTCAGGATTCCGTGCTACATCGTAGTCATTGCGGGTTTCGTCACCATAGTTGGCATGTTGCTAAAAGCCTTCGCACCGGAGGTCGATCAAGCCTTAGGCTTGTTTATCCCACTCATCGTAGTTAACTGCATTATCCTGGGCCGGGCCGAAATGTTCGCCAATAAAAATAGTGTCATCGACTCAGCTTTAGATGGTATTGGGATGGGGCTTGGTTTCACGTTTGCACTATTACTGATGGGTTCCATCCGCGAGTTCCTTGGATCCGGCGCAATTATGGGCATCCAACTGACTACCAATCTTTATGACCCTATTTCAGTCTTCATGTTGGCCCCCGGCGCATTTTTAACCTATGGTTTCCTGCAGGCATTGATCAATTATGTCTCCAAAGGTAAAGCCGTTAAGAAAAAGGAATTTGGCTGTATGGGCTGTTCCTTGGCTTCCGGCTGTCAGCAGATTGGGAAAGGTGGTTGTGAGTAATGGAACAAATGCTGATCATTTTATTAAGCGCTATTCTGGTTAACAATTTTGTGTTGGTCCAGTTCTTGGGTATCTGCTCCTTCCTGGGTGTTTCCAAAACTATGGATTCCTCCCTGGGTATGAGTTATGCTGTCATTTTCGTCATGGTCCTGTGCACGGCTGTGACTTATCCGATCCAAGTGTACTTGTTAGAGCCATTAGGTATCGGCTATCTGCAGACCATCGTATTTATCCTGGTTATCGCTGCTTTGGTGCAGCTGGTAGAGATCGCAATGAAAAAATATATGCAGCCCCTGTACAAGGCACTGGGCGTGTACCTGCCTTTGATCACAACTAACTGTGCCGTCCTAGGCGTTGCGATCCTGAATATTGACGAAAGCTACACCTTTACTCAGTCGCTCGTGAACTCCCTGGGTGCGGGTCTTGGCTACATGTTGGCCATGGTCCTCTTCTCCGGGGTTCGTGGCCGCATAGAGCATAACGACTATCCGGCAGCTTTCAAGGGTATCCCGATTTTACTGATTACCGCTTCAATATTTTCACTGTCATTTATGGGTTTTTCCGGCGTGATCACCGGAATATTCGGGAAATAAGGGAGGAGGCTAAACACTATGTCATTTATTATTCCGGTTGGCCTCGTTATGGCTGTGGGTATCGTATCAGGAGGCATGCTGACCATTGCCGCCAAGTACATGTCGGTTAAGATGGACGAGACTGCTGCTAATATCCTGGACGCACTCCCCGGAGCCAACTGCGGAGCTTGCGGCTACGCCGGTTGCGAAGACTATGCCAACGCCCTGGCCAAAGATGAGGAACACGTCATCAAAACCAATCTCTGTACCCCCGGTGGTAGCGCTGTAGCGTTGGAGATCAGCAATATCCTCGGCGTGGATTTCGAGGGCGCTTCCAGTAAATTCGCCATCATGAAATGCTCGGGTACCCGTGAACGGACCAAGTATAACATGGATTATCAAGGCCCTCCGACCTGCAAGGCCAACAAGCTGTTCTTCCGTGGCCGAGGCGTCTGTGAAAAGTCCTGCACGGGCTTTGGAGACTGTGTTGCTGTGTGCAACTATGACGCTATCAAGATTATCAATGGTATCGCCGCTTTCAACAAGGATAATTGTGTAGGTTGCGGTCTTTGTGCCAAGGCCTGCCCCAATCAGCTGATAGATATCGTGCCTGAGACGACCAGCGTCGTGGTCGGGTGCAGTTCCATTGATACAGGCAAGGTTACCCGGCAGAACTGCGCTATTGGGTGCATAGCCTGCAAGATCTGCGAAAAGAACTGTCCGGCTGATGCCATCCACGTATTCGACAACCATGCCGTTATCGACTACACCAAGTGCACCAACTGCGCGCTCTGCGCTCAGAAGTGCCCCAGGAAGGTCATTCACATCATTGCAAAAGGTTATATACTGAGCGAGGATGCTACGGCGGCGACAGCAGAAACATTAATTACAGAAAAGACTCAGGAAGATGCGCCTGCCCAGTAAGTATAAAAAACACACAACTTCCTGAAGCGGGTGCGATGGGAAACAGCCGCAGCGCCGTTTACGCCGGGCGGGCTTGCTTTTCGCAAGCTGCCCGGCGTTTTTATAATCTTATGGCAGCCCCCATACTGTGTTATAATGATTAGACATGTTTCTAAAACGTATTTAAGGTGGAGATTAAACATATTTAAGTATGTTGTTCTTCTTATAAGTTTTTGCATTACTCTATTTAGTTTGGGTTGCGGGCAAAAGCCTGCTGTAATGCAGGAATTTTCAGATGAAAAATTTATAATGGATACCTTAATCCAAATAAAGGTAATCTGCGAAGATAAAGAGAAAGGGCAGCAGGCTTTGGATAATGCTTTTGCCGCTTTTGAAAGGATTCATAATACGACTGATAGATTTCAAAAGAATGGACAAACAACATCAGAGTCAAACGATGTGGCAACGATCAACGAAAATGCCGGCACAAAACCAGCTACGGCCAGTGTCGATACGATAAACATGATCGAGCGTTCAAATTATTTTGCCGGTTCAACCGCTGGAGCCTTTGATGTTTCCATTGGTCCGGTAATGGACCTGTGGGGTTTTGGGAAAAGTGAGCAGCATGTTCCGTCTGACGAGGAAATTAACAGGGCGCTAAGCCTGGTTGACTATAACAAAGTTAAAGTTGACCGCAATAATATGACGGTCTTTCTATCGAAACCGGGGATGAGTTTGGATTTAGGCGGTGTTGCCAAGGGCTATGCTACAGATGTGGCTGTCAAGGCGCTTAGAGAAATGGGCATACAACATGCCATGATTAATGCTGGGGGCAATGTGTATGCCCTAGGCAGCAAGCCGGACGGCTCACCCTGGCGGGTTGGTGTGCAGGACCCGCGTGACGCTAAGGGCATTATTGCCGTATTGTCTGTTAAGGATAAAGCGGTGGTAACATCAGGTGATTACCAGCGATACTTTGAGCAGGAAGGTGTCCGCTACCACCATATTGTTAACCCCTCAACAGGAAAGCAAGCCAGGGACGTAATGCAAACAACGGTGGTTACAGATTCAGCTACGGATGCGGATATTTTATCTACCACCTTGTTTGTGCTTGACTCTCAAAAAGGTATGCGCTTTGTGCAAGAGCTGATCACTACCGGGGCTATCTTTATCAGTGCGGACAGGCAAGTTTCCTACACTGATAATTTGACAGACCAACTGAAATTCACAGGGGCTGGCGATTATAAAACAGACAAAGATTAGAAATATAGAAATTTTCTAATAACCTATTGACCACGGTCTTGTCGTATAGTATAGTCTATAGTATAAGTAAATATTGAATCTTACTGTGTTGGACGGAACGAATATTCCGTTTTCAAGGACGCAGGCTTCTGGGGTGGGAAGTCAGTATATCTGACTTCCCACCCTTATTTTTTTTAAAGCAGTCTCATAAATAATGGGGCAAGGTGTGAAAAGATGAAGCAAAAATATCCGCCTCTTGAGGTGAAGGTATGGGGTGACTTCGCCTGCTTTACCAGGCCGGAAATGAAAGTGGAGAGGGTCTCCTATCCTGTCATGACTCCCTCAGCAGCTCGGGGCATATTGGAAGCTATTTTCTGGAAGCCGGAATTTTCCTGGCAGGTGAGAGAAATATGGGTACTCAACCCCATACGTCATTTTTCTATTCTGCGCAACGAAGTGATGGATAAGGTTCCGATGTCAACGATTCAAAAATGGGCTGTTAATGGTGAAGGGTTTTACGCTGAGGAAAGCCGGGCACAGCGCCACACCCTGGCATTAAGAGATGTGGCTTATTTAATCAAGGCGGATGTGGTCTTAAGACCACATGCCAGTGAAGATATTGCCAAGTACCGGGACATCTTCCGCCGCAGAATAAACAAGGGCCAGTGCTACCATACACCCTACCTTGGTTGCAGAGAGTTTACTGGATATTTTTCCTCGCCGGATGGCTCCGAACATTCTATTGAAATAACTGATGAACTAGGTTTGATGCTATTTGACCTGGATTTTAAACAGGACGGCAGCGGTTGTGCAACTCCCAGGTTTTTTCGAGCCCATCTGGACGGCGGTGTGCTGAAAGTGCCCGCTAGCCTGTACCGGTAGGAGGTGAAAGAGAATGCTATTACAGAAGTTAAAAGAATATAACGACAGGTTAAACAAGCTTGAACCTGTTCCGCCCATGTATCAAAAAAAAACCGTTCCGTGGTTGGTTAATGTGGACATGGAGGGAAATTTACTGGGTTTCATATCAACCAGCGGAGGGGGCAAAAAAGATAAGGGTAAAGAGTTTATTGTGCCGCATCCGGGGGCAAGAACATCAAATGTTAAACCTGGTTTGTTGGTAGATAAAGCGGAATATGTTTTGGGTATTTACAAAGACCAGAATACACAGAATAGACACCTGTCCTTTGTTGAAATCGTCGGTGATTGTGCGGAAGCCACTGGCGAAAAGGCTGTTACGGCAGTTTATAAATTTCTAGTTTCAATGAGCCAAAGGAATTTGCCTATACCGGTACCCGAAGAAATAAAAACGAATACGATAGTTGCCTTAACAGTAAATGGAGAGATGCCTGCGGATTTAACGTCTGTGCAAAAATTCTGGTCTAAAAAAAATATCACTGTGCCTGATGACAATCATGATCGTGGTGCCCAGTGTATTATCTGTGGCTCCCTTTGCACACCTGTATCCCCACATCCAATTAGTATCAAGCCAATACCTGGCGGGCAGTCATCCGGCCTGGCGATTATATCGGCAAACAAAGCAGCTTTTGAATCTTATGGTTTGGAAAATTCTTTAATTGCTCCTACCTGCCGCGACTGCGCTGAAGCTTATGCTAAAGGCGCCAATGAATTGTTAAGAAAGGATAAAAACACCAGTCTGGTGTTGGGGCCGCTGGTTTACATATTCTGGACAAAGGAAGATCTTGATTTACCATTGCTGTTACTTTTTTCTCAACCCAGGCCTGATCCTGAGCAAGTCAAAAAATTATTGACTACCGCCTCTGCCGGTCGCCATTACGATGCGGTAGACGACAATGTCTTCTATGCTGCCGCGCTTTCCGCTAGCAATGCAAGAGTGACCGTACGAGATTGGCTGCAGACCACGGTAGGTACGGTGCGGCAAAACATGTCTCATTGGTTTCAGCTGCAACGATTGGTAGCTGAAGATGGAGGAGAAGGTGAACCAATAGGCGTTTACGCACTGGCGGCATCTCTTTATAGAAATAGAGACGCATCAAAGCAAATGACACCGAATGTGCCAAAAGTAATATTAGAAGCTGCTTTAAAGGGTGGTCCTTTGCCTTACTGGTTGCTCTACCAAGCAATTAGGCGCAACAAAGCTGAGCAAAAAGTAACTCGTACCCGGCTTACCTTAATAAAAATGGTTATTTTATCAAAATATAATGAGCAAAAGGAGGATTACCTGGTGGAACTTGACAGAAATAATGTAAACCCTGCCTATTTGTGTGGTAGGTTGCTGGCTGAATTGGAAAATATTCAAAGGGCGGCCATCAAACTCAATACAACTCTTGTTGAGCGCTTCTATGCTACCGCATCATCCGCGCCGGCCTCGGTTTTTGGTTCCCTGCTGCGATTAGCTCAAGCCCATCTGGCTAAACTTAGTAAGCAGAAGCCTGGCCTGTATGTTGTACTGCAACAAAGGCTCGAAGAAATACAATCTAAACTAGTAATTTTCCCAAGGGTATTAAAGATGGAAGAGCAAGGGCTTTTTGCCTTAGGTTACTACCATCAGAGGGCTTATTCTCGAATTCAAAAATTGAAACCTGATGATAAATTAGTAAGTTGAATAGAAGAAAGGAGGAAAGTTTTTTGCCAAGTGAAAATTATTGTAATCCCAATGTGCGCCATGACTTCATACTGCTCTTTGACGTAAAAGACGGCAATCCAAACGGGGATCCTGATGCCGGTAATCTGCCTCGCCTGGATCCGGAGACGATGCAGGGTTTTGTTACGGACGTTTGTCTGAAGCGCAAAGTGAGAAATTATGTGGATATGGTTAAGGGCGCCGAACCTCGATTTAAAATATATATTGAAAACAGGGGCATTTTGGCCAACCAGCAGAAGCGGGCTTTTGATGCATTGAATGTGAAGCCAGCTACTAGTCCTGTGGAAGAAGCGAGAAAGTGGATGTGTGACAATTTCTTTGATGTTCGTGCATTCGGGGCGGTTATGACAATGGGTAAATCCGGCCAGAAGGATAACAACAAGGAATTGCATTGGAATTGTGGTCAGGTCCGCGGGCCTATTCAAATGACTTTTGCCCGTTCAATTGACATGGTTGTACCGATTGAGGTCACTATCACACGGGTGGCGCTCACCAATGCCGATGACACCGGGCGAGGTGATGCAGATGATGAGCAGGCCTCATCCGGTCAGATGGGGCGAAAGTCAATGGTTCCCTATGGACTTTACGTCAGTTATGGCTTTGTCAACCCTTCTTATGCAAAAGACACCGGCTTAAGCCAGGAAGACTTAGATTTGTTCTGGCGTGCGCTGCAAAATATGTTTGAAACGGACCGCTCGGCTAGCCGTGGCTTAATGGCTTGCCGTGGGTTATATATATTCACCCACGATGACGCCCTGGGCAAAGCCCCAGCCCAAAAATTGTTTCAGCTTTTAGAAGTAAAGCTCAGGGATGGCATAACATCACCTCGCAACTTTATTGACTACAAGCTAAAACTTAAGGATGATAACTTGCCTCTTGGCATTACCCTGACTAGACTTATAGATTAGCAGTATGAAAGATTTTGTTCCAGCATTTTGGGTTTTATATCAGCGTAGCACCAGGCCTTCAAACTTGGTGAGGATTGAAACCGATACGGGTAGAGCACTGTCGTTCCCTTATCCAAGCTAGCACCAGGTCTACGGGCATGGTGAGGATTGAAACGGTTATACTTAATTTGGTGAGGTTTACAATAACCAGTAGCGCCAGGCCTTCGGGTCAGGTGAGGATTGAAACTAATATCCTAAATGGCCTGTCGTGCATTAATTCAAGTAGCACCAAACCTTCGGGCCAGGTGCTACTTGTTTTTTGTATTATTTGTAATTCCTAACAGTGTTGAACGGATGTCCAACCCCGCGAGCAAGATCGCTAAATATTCTTTCAAAATATCATTTCCTTTATTTACCAAGGTATTAAAATCTTATATTCGAAAAATACTATTCATTAAAATAGGAGGTATTCGTATGAATAAACAGCGTGCAAAAGATATTGCTGCTAGTCCAGTTATGGTTGACGTTACCTATAATGGTACACCAGTATATATAGAAGCTATTAATCAAAATACAGCAAAAATTCATTTAATAAACCACCCGGATAACAAGCAAGAAGTTTCCTTAAATGATTTGATAGAACAATAAAACTTATAAAAAGCTTTCACAGCCTTCTGTTAATAGGAGGCTGTGGGTGACTTATAAAGCTGCCGGGGAGAACATTGCTCACGGTCAGAGAGACGTTGCTGCTGCTGCTGAAAAAGCCTTTATGAATTCTACCGGTCATAGGGATAACATTTTGAATAAAAATTATACTCATATTGGGATAGGTATCGTTGGGAGTTATTATACACAAGAGTTCGCGGGACTTTAAAACATCTTCAATAACTTATAGGGCTAGTTGGAAAAAATTTCTGACTAGCTATTTTTTTTATAATATACTTTATCTGGATTATCCATTATAACCAAATTACTGATAAAAGAATATTATAGGAAAAAAGTAAAGCGAGGCTAACAATGGACAAACGTGAATTCCCCCATTAGAAAGTTGAAGTTAATGACCAGTATTCCACCATCACTACAGATGGCGTGGTTATTACTAATCCGTGCAAGAATAAGATAGCAAAGTGTTATAATTTGCTGCAAAATCCAAGTTTTGAGGCTGGGTTACATGGGTGGGAGCCTAGGAATGTAATTACTAACACTGGCCATC
>Ga0074193_1003289_pt1 | contig 12194 bp, 10 predicted proteins | sample EPASupsiteHSE605_FD_64523 | JGI IMG/M metagenome (GOLD analysis project Ga0074193, IMG submission 64523) | Bioremediated contaminated groundwater from EPA Superfund site, New Mexico - Sample HSE6-05 | ecosystem: Environmental > Aquatic > Deep subsurface > Groundwater > Contaminated ...
ATTCCGTATTTGAAGGCATTTAGCAGTAATTTTTTAAAGGCTTTAGATGTAATTTTTTGGCAAAATAATCATTTGTAATCTATTTTTTCGCTTTTAAAGTATTTTTATCAATTTTGGCAAAACCTCAATTAGTTTAATAACGCATTTATACGAGAAGCGAAAAGGAAATCGAAAAAGGATGAAAGACACTTCGCTTCTGTAATTCAAGCCAAAAAGCTATTTTGCAACAAAACTCTCAAAAACAATATTTGTTACTCTTTTTCTTAGAGTTGCAAGTAAGGCATAGAAATTTGATTTATACCTGTAGACAGGCTCTTATTCAATTAATTGTTGTTGAGCTGGAGCTTGAGACGCCTGATTATTCTTTTCTGTTACTGTGAACCTTATAATGAACTCTGCTCCATTGTTTCTTTCCAGCTTCAGTTCTCCATTCAACTGTTCAACAAGAGAAGTTACGAGCTGAAGTCCTAGACTATCGAGATCTTCAATGTCAAGGTCTTTGGGAATGCCAACGCCGTTGTCTGAGACAGATAGAACATAAGCGGTACTATTACGGTCTTCTATTTCGTGTTCTCTGTTCCCTTCTCTATGCAGTTTAACTCGGATTTCTCCACGATTTCTTCCTTGAAATGCATATTTGAGAGAGTTTGAAATAAGCTCATTGATAATAATGCCTAACGGAACTGAAGTGTCCATGTCGAAGAAAATGTTTTCTTCTATATCTTTATTAAATCTGGTGCCGTCATTTCCAAGACTATAGGTGAGGAAGAGGTTATCAGCAAGTTCCTTAATATACTGTGAAAAGTTAAGTTTATCAAGCCCTTCGTTTCTATGCAATTCTTCATGAATAAGAGCCATTGAAATTACACGGTCTTGGCTTTCCCTGAAGGCTTCAAGAACTTCCAAATCCTTAATATCCTCTCTGTTTTTGAACTTTTCAGCCTGTAAATCCAGCAGGGATGAGATAACTTGCAGATTATTCTTGATGCGATGGTGAATTTCTTTTTTACGGGCAGTCTCAATGTTTGCCAGAGCTTCTTCAGCTTCTTTTCGCTTGGTGATATCAGTGTACATGCACAGTGAGCCTGTGAAATCACCGTCCTTATTAAATAATGGTTTGGCGCTTATAAGCGTCCAAAAGAGTGAGCCGTCCTTACACATTAACTTCAATTCATAGCTCTCACTGATACCGTAGCGTCTCTTTTCCAAATTCCTTTCGGCGATAGACCTGCTTTCTTCACAAATAAAGTCCATTACCGGTCTACCGATAGTTTCTTCATGAGTGTACCCCATTAGCTCCATAGTTCTTTTATTAGCGTAAGTAATCTTGAATTCAGCATTCATCAAGAATATACCTTCGTTTGCTGTCTCAACGATGTTGCGGTACTTTTCCTCACTTTCACGGAGTTTTTCTTCTGCTCTTTTACGTTCAGTAATATCCTGAACTGTTCCTCTCATTCGAATAGGAGTATTATTCTCATCAAAAATAATTTCCCCTTGTGCATGGACTATACGTTTAGATCCGTCAGCCAGGAGGATTCTATAATCAATGTCAAGAGGTTCTCTATTTAAAGCTTTTTTAAAGGCATTATTTACGTAGTCTCGGTCATTTGAGTGTACGTGAGTTAAAAATAAGTTATAAGTTACTTCAAATTCTTGAGGCTTAAGTCCAAAAATACGATATAATTCATCAGACCAGAGCAACTTATTAGTTAAAATGTCCCAGTTCCAATTTCCAATATGAGCCATTTGTTGAGCTTCAGCAAGACCTCTTTCACTTTCTTTCAATGATTTATAAGCTTTCTCAAGCTCTGCTGTACGCTCTTTAACTAAGTTTTCCAAATTGTCGAGAGTTTCCTTAAGCTTTGTCTCAGCTTCTTTTCGTTTGGTGATATCGGTGAACATGCACAGTGAGCCTGTAAAATCACCGTCCTTACTAAATAATGGTTTAGCGCTTATATATGCCCAAAAGAGTGAACCATCCTTGCACATTAACTTCAATTCGTAGCTCTCATTGATACCAAGTCGCCTTTTTTCCAAACTCCTTTCGGCGATAGGCTTGCTTTCTTTACAAATAAAGTCCATTACCGGTCTACCGATAATTTCTTCTAGAGTGTACCCCATCATTTCCGTAGTTCTCTTATTAGCGTAAGTAATCTTGAATTTGGTATTCATCAAGAATATGCCTTCGTTTGCTGTCTCAACGATGTTGCGGTACTTCTCCTCACTTTCGCGCAATGCCTTCTCCATCTGTTTGCGGTCGGTAATATCCTGAACTGTTCCTCTCATTCGAATAGGGGTATTATTCTCATCAAAAATAACTTCAGCTTTTGCATGGACTACATGCTCAGATCCGCCAGCTAGAATGATTCTATAATTAATGTCAAAAGGTTCTCCATTTAAAGCTTTTTTAACGGCGTTATCTACATAGTCTCGATCACTTGAGTGTACGTAAGTTAAAAATAAGTTATGAGTCGCTTCAAATTCTTTAGGCTTAAGTCCAAAAATACGATACATTTCATCAGACCAGTGCAACTTATTAGTTACAATGTCCCGATTCCAACTTCCAACATGAGCCATTTCTTGAGCTTCAGCAAGACTTTCTTCGCTTTCTTTCAAAAAACTATAAGCCTTCTCAAGCTCTGCCGTTCTTTCTATAATTTTTTCTTCTAAATTGTCGTGCGCCTTTCTAAGTGGTTCTCTCGCCTGCCTACTTTTAGTAATATTAATATCTTTGAAAATCAACGCAAGCTTTCCATTTTCAGGGCTAAACGCATAAACATCAAGATGCCTGTTGTTAGCCTCTACATTCTTGACTTCGTAATGAGTCGGTACACCAGAGAGTGCCACTTTTTTATATTCCTTTATCCCTATGGGACTAGCATCAGGAAACACTTCAAGTATCGTCTTACCTAATAACTGTTCCTTCTTTAAGCCTGTATAACGCTCATAAGCAGGATTAATCTCAAGGAAACGATAGTCACAAGGCGTGCCATCCTTATCATAAATAACTTCCACAAGGAAGAAAGCATCTGTCATATTTGTGAAAAGCATCCGGTAACGCTCTTCACTTTTCCGCATCGCCTCTACAATCAGCTTGCGCTCTGTGATGTCCCTGATAATCATGACCATTTTCACCAGACCATTCTTATCGGAGAAAAACGCAGTTGATAACTCACCAGGGAAGATAGTACCATCTTTCCTCCTAAAATTGAGCTCTCCTTTGAACTTGCCGGTTCTGGTTCTTTCAAGAGCAAGCTTGAGTCTTGGATCGGATGTGTCTACAACCCCGGATTTCCCAGCCCATATGATTTCCTCCTCGGTCATCCCGAAAATCCGGCAGGCGGCTGGATTGGCCATATAAACGGTTCCGTCAGGTGATGTGAGAAGAACGGCATCATTGCTGTTCTCGAAGAGCGCCATGTACAGTTCTTCGCCATCCCGAAGTTTTTCTTCATCTTTCTGGTTACTTATATCGAATCCAGAGATAAACACACGTTTATCCTCCTTCAGGTGAAACACAGATAATTATACTCTTTTCTCCATTTTAACTTCCATTTAGTATATAGTATACGGCAAATTACCCTTTAATATACGGCAAATTACCCTTTAATATACGGCAAATTACCCTTTAATATACGGCAAATTACCCTTTAATATACGGCAAATTACCCTTTGTACATAATCTCTACTGGAAGGAACGCTTCTCCAATACTGCAGTTCATTCATACAATAAAATTTTACCAATTTCTATGAGTAAAGAATAATCCCACTTTATCTACTGGGAACATAAGATTTGGATTTATTGCCGAAAATTGATCTACTTTGATTTGCATTTTTCGGTTTAGTCTCCCTTCATTGATGACAATACCTTACTTTCAATTATCTGAACAGATTAATATTGATGTTATGACGCTCTTATTTTATAATAATTTATTTATAAAAAACGACATCAGCCCGAGTGGATCTTGCTTATAGTTCCATTACTATCATTGGCAGAACGAATAACTGACAATATATTGGGTTTTAAATAACTTACTAACCTTCAGAATTTTTGTTAGACAACTCAAGACGTGATCTTTTTTGATTATTTCTTAAGCCTCAAAACTCACAGTTTTAGTCTTCAACTCAACATAGAGAAATTTTTTATAATTTAAGCTGTGATATTATTTGAAATGTATTCTCTATTTTGGAAGCTGTTTGAATCTAAGAAAAATAGCTTACTGAATATGAGTTAATCAAGGAGGGAGTTATTTGAACCCAAAATACTTGAAAATAATGGTTTTATTGCTTCTTATACTCTGCACCGCAAGTATAGCAGGCGCGGAGCCGATCAGTAAAAACTCAAAAAATGAAGCAGTTTTGGACTACACTGAAGGAGGACACTATGATACCGATTTCAGTGCTAACTTCATGTCAGAATGGTGGTACCAAAACGGGGATATGAAGCTTACTGCAAAAGATGGAGAAAAGAAGAAACTTGCCTTTTTTGTTGTAATGTGTCACCAGGAGTCTCCAGGACTCAAAGATCCTTCAGGCACCAATTTGTCATACTTGTCTACATTCTACGGGCTTTATCCCTATGAGGAAACTGCTACTTACAATTTTACTCGGACGCTTGTGCCAAGGTCCAGTATTGGAAATTATGTTGAGTTTCATGTGCCTTACCTTAACTTCACTTATCCTGAGGGTTTAAGGAGATTTTATGGTTCAGGTGCTAAAGGATACATGCTGAATTACTCCTATGATAATATGCAACTAAATTTGTTTTTCAAGCCCCGTGTCGAAAAAACAGTCGATAGTGCCATAGAGCCTGTGAATTTCACCACATATGAAAGAGCTTATGGAAAGCTTGAGGGCAGTGTGGTGCTTGACGGTAAGGAATACACGGTTACGCAGGCTGACGGGTACTTCGACCACATGATCCCCCATACTCCTGACCAACCTACGTGGGAAATGGAAACGCATGGGTGGAGCTGGTCAGAAGTTACAACGAATAAATACCAGACAATTTTCTACGGTATAAGAAGCATTGATGATGGTTATGACGGATATACATACAAGCATCTGACCCTTATAAACAAACATACCGGTAAAGTAATCGCAGAATACTTTGGGGACCAGGTTAACATCGATGAAGAAGACTGGAAGGATGTTGTAGTAAAGGGCCGTCCCGTGAAAAGGCCTTCCAAACTTGAAATCTCGACTCCCGACCTGAATATTTCCATAAACGCTCAAAGTGTGATTCAACTTGATAATAGCTCCCTACCAAACGGGCAGCCTATAGGGTTTGTCGATTTCATGGCTTTCCAGCCCGATAAAGCAACAATCAAGTACAAGAAAAATCTTGAAATGGGAAGCGCATTCTATGAGTATATGGTAACTGACCTGGGTATAGCTACCTCTTCCCAGAATTAAACCCTGGGAGCGCAGCGAATAAGGTTTCTAAAGTTCCTATTTAAAGGAACTTCCTTTTTACCTTTATTTCTTTTTTCATACATGACTGCCCCGAGCATTGCCGAAAGTGCCCAGACAGAGCTTATAAAAGGAACACTTTTTGATTCCGGATTGCTTTTTAAAGGAGTCGAAATATTTATCATCATTTGACTCATAGTAAAAAATAGACCTTGAGTAAATTATCTACCTTCAGTAAAATTACGGGTATATTAATCTCAGGTGAGCAAGGTGATGTAAAAATGGCACTAGCAGAACGAAGGCAGCGGGAAAAAGATCAGAGACGTGAGGATATCATTAATGCTGCTGAAAAACTTTTCTTTTCACGAGGTTACGATAACGTCTCAATGGACGAGATTGCAAGTGAAGTTGAGTTGAGTAAGCCTGCGTTGTATTATTACTTCAAAGATAAAGAGTCGCTTTTTTTTGCTGTCGTTAATCGTGGAGTCAAAATCTTCCGCGCTATAACCACGGAGGAATTAAAAAACGCGCAGACTAGTGGTCTCAAGGTCGGCGCAATAAACTTGGCAACCGCCAGGTTTAGCCAGGAATACCCAGACTATGCCAAAGCCCATGTTCATTTCTGGTCAGGAAGATTTGATCTGTCGAATGACAAAGATTTGAGTCCCGATGCAAAAGAGATCATTGAGTTCTCTTGTGAGAACTACATGATAATAATTTCAATAATAAAAAGCGGTATCGAGGACGGGACCTTTAGATCTGATGCGAATCCACTCTTAGTTGCGGTCTTATTTGGCTTGATCAGCATAGGTATCCCGCACATGAGTCCCTCTATAAGAAAGTTCATGGAAACTCATGGGATTACTATGCAACAATTCAATCTAGAAGTCGCCGATCTTGCGTACCGCATGGTCATGCATGTCGAAGAGGGGGATGAAAACATCCGTGCCAGAAAGTTAGATTTCGATATATGAAAAGAGATAGCATAGTTGAAGCCAAGACTATTTCAGAAGTTAGGCGATCGAATACGAGATAACGAAGTATAAGAGGTAGGCTTTATGGATTTGGAAGAATTGAGAGAAATGACCGCACCGTGCGGTCTTGATTGCTTTAATTGTCCGCTTTATTTGGCAAATGATAATGAAGAGCTCAGAAAGCAATTGATATCAGGAGCTTCCGCAAGTGGATATGATTTCTCAGATGAAGATGTTGTTTGTAAAGGATGCAGACGAGAAAATGGTCTCATCCCCGTTCGTAATAAGCTAGAGCTAGGACTGTGCAAGGTATATAAGTGCATCAGTCCAAAAGATATTGAGTCGTGCGCTGACTGCTCTGATTTTCCTTGCGATAACCTTCATCCCTGGGCAGATCAGGCATCGATGTTCCCGCATAATACAAAAGTATTCAATCTGGCACTGATAAGAAAGATGGGCCTGGAGAAATGGGCTCAAGAGAAAGCAAAATCTGTGAGAGAGACATACTTCAATCAGAAATTTGACATTTAGAGTAACTCAGGGCTAGTCTCCTTTTTGAGAAGAGATACAGCCCTTATATATTTTTATTCGTTAGAGAATGCCAAACTATGAGAACGTCTGTGTTAGAACATTAAAATGGAGGGGTCATAGGTTTGCAACAGACCAAAATAAAGGTTAAATTAAGCGATTTACCTTACGTTTCCTTAGTGACATTGTATTATCGAGCGAAGAAGAGTAAAAAAAAATCACTCATAATTCAATGACGCTAAAGCGATTGAACTTGTTGAACAAATCGATTACTATTTTTCCTTACTTGAGAAATCAGGTGCTGACTTTACATTTTTTACCACTGTGGCACGAGCAATGCAATTGGACAACAAGGTAAAGGCTTACATCAAAGAACATACTCATGCATCGGTAGTTAACCTTGGTGCCGGATTTGACACAGCGTTTTACCGCGTTGATAATGGCACAATTCGCTGGTATGACCTCGACCTTCCCGAAGTTATCGAAATCAGAAAGCAGTTACTTCCAGAAACGGATAGATCAACATACATTGCACAGTCGTTCCTTGATCCGGGCTGGTGTCAGGAAATTAACACTGAAAATGGCGTATTTATGGTAGCTGGGGGACTCTTCCGCTACTTTAGTGAAGCAGAGGTACGCCAGTTCTTTTCCTTGCTGGCAGATAGTTTTCCGGGTTGTGAAATCGTGTTTGAAGCCGAGTCAAAATCGAGTATTGACATCGATGGAAGCTGTGGAGCCTATGGAGCAGGGTGAAGTGATGATGAGCCTGAGAAAAGAGACGCAATGCAAACAGAGTACATGAAGGCGTTTGGAAATGCATGGAAGATGTTTTTCCCACAGGTTCAGAAAAACATGATGGTCGGGGCTCTGACAACGCAGACTAAGCCGCAAAGTGCAGAGTGGGAAGATTTCGAAACGTGGTGGGACCAGCTCAATGCACAGGAAAAAAGGCAAAGCAATGAGTGACTTCTTTACTGGCTTCACCTGCGGATGTCCGCTAGAAAATGCGAGCGAAATAACAGTATGGGATGACCGTATTACTGTTGTCGATCAATTTCCCTTGTTTAGAGATATTCCACGAAATCCCTCATTGAGCAGGTCTATTCGACAATTTATGGATTATACTGATGAGAAGGGAAGAATAAAGATTTTTCACATGCGAGTTTGATACTGCAGACACTTCTTCTATCTACCTTTCTGAACGTTAATTTTCCGCATATAGCTGATCATTTTGCTGTAAGTAGGTTAGCAGAATAACCTATGCAGCATATTTTTTCCCATCTTGGCAGGGAGTCGGAGTGTGCTCTTACTTAAGTTGCAAAGTTTGATATGATGTTGATATAAATTGAAAAGAAAGCTGATAAGAAGGGTACTATGTATGGAAAAATCTGAGAACGCAGAAGAAGAATTCATTGAGATGAACGAGAAATTCATGGAAAAGTACAGGACCAGGCTGCAAGACTGCTGAGGGGATTGCAATTCACAGATTCGTAGAGTCCCAAAAGCCTGAGGGTGAACGTATCTGTTACGATCCTTACGCAGTTTATTTCATCAGTCCGGAGATGATGAGAGCTTTGAAATACGGCTTATCTGTTACATTTCACACTCCTTAGACGGGCTACAGTTGTACCTGTCCAAGCTTTTTCAGCTTTAGTATGACTAATTGAGATAAAACAGAAACCTTATATTGGTTGACTCTTATCTTTATAATGACCGATAGTCATATATTGGTTATTGGTCACAATGGTGAAGATAATGGCAACCACTGACAGAAAAGAGAGAGAAAAAGAACAAAGGAAGAATGCTATAATCGATGCTGCTGAGAAGCTGTTCTTCTCCAGGGGTTTCGACAGCGTCTCCATGGAAGAAATAGCGAAAGAGGTGGAGCTTGGCAAAGGTACGCTTTATCTTTACTTTAAAAACAAAGACTCCCTGTTCTTTGCCATCACTCTACGCAAGATGCGTAAACTGCATGAAATTTTCGTGGAGTGCGTAGAGCTGAAAATATCGGGTCGGGAAAAATCAAGGTTGATGGGAAAAAAATACTTCGAATTTGTTCAGGAAAATCAGGAATATTATCGGATGATCTGTGCCTTTGGGCCAAAGCTGTTCAGGAAGAAAGAAAACGAAGATATGAAAGCGGTCATGGAGCAGATAAAAGAAGATCTTTTCCTGAGTCGCGATGTGCTTAGGGAAGGAATGGAAGATGGGACGATAAGAAACGATATTGATCCGCTGGAAATGGCTTCTATCATGAACCTTATGTGCAACAGCATCATCTGCCTGGACCCTAATTGGAAAAAAATGCTGGAAGCCGGAGGAATAAGCTACGACCGATTTGTGAAGAATTTCCTTCTTTTTATCGGTAATGCTATCGATAAACGCCCAGCTTCCAATGAAGCGAATTTAGGCGACAGCATCATCGATAAACACTGATTCTACTCGCTCCCAGAGATAAAAAAAGAGAGAAAGACTGGAATTGTATCGGGATAGCGGATGCTATTGAAAGTGCCACTAAAATGTGATCGGGAATAAAAGAATGATCGAGAATAAAAAGTGATCGAGGCGGGAAGATATGCCAACTGTAAAAGTAAACGACATCAACATGTACTACGAGATCCACGGCGAGGGTGAGCCTCTGGTATTGCTCCAGGGACTTGGATTTGAAATCTCCCTAATAACTCAGGGGAAGGGAAAATCCGATTATCTGGATAAATATGCTCAAAAATACAAAGTAATTGCTTTCGATAGCCGGGGTGCCGGAAGGACCGACAAACCGGATATCCCTTATTCTATTGAGATGATGGCAGAGGACACAATTGGTCTTTTAGACTTGCTGGGAATAAAACAGGCTCATTTCATTGCCTCTTCCATGGGTTCAAGTATCGCCCTGCTGCTTGCTGCCAAACATCCTGAACGTGTCAAGAGTCTGGTTCTTCACGTGGCATTCCACCGGGTTCCTTTCCCGAGGAATTTAATCTGGGGCTTCATATGGAAGATGCCTGGAGGCAAAAAGCAGATGAAGAAGGGCGCGGAGTTCCTTTTCCAGCAGCAATATCCACCAACGCTAGAATCGTTCGCCAGGCAAGGTTTAGCACCCCTTAATTTTGATGGCAGAGAATTGTTGAGCCAAATTAAAGCACCCACTCTCATTATAAATGGTACAAAGGACCAGGTTGTTTCTATGAAGATCACGCGGGAACTGGCGCAAGGGATTCCCGGTGCAAAGCTGGTTCTGGTTGAAGGAGATCATCTGTTCATAGCGCAAGACATAAATTTGCTTCTCAAGCCCGCCCTTGAATTCCTGGCAGAAGTAGATGCTCTGGAATCTTAATGAAACATCTGAGAATAAGAACACAGGACTTCGGAACTTGAGATCCTTTTCTTCATTTTTAACAATTTGAACGAGTACCAGATAACTAAATAAATAATCTTTATATAGTTTATTCGACTATAAGTTAAATATCGACTTGAAGTCGAAAATCCACTAATAGTCTAAAATAGACTCTGAGTTGAAACCCGCGGAGAGACTATGGCAGTTACAGACAGACAAAAACGTAAAAAAGAGAAGCGGCGTAATGAAATCATAGATGCAGCCGAGAAGCTGTTTTATGCAAAGGGCTTCGATAAAGTCTCCATGGATGAAATAGCGCAGGAGGTCGAACTGAGCAAAGGTGCACTCTACTTCTATTTCAAAAGCAAGGACTCGCTGTTTTGTGCCATCGTAGCCCGAAAGTGGATGGAGTTTGGTGAAATTCTGAAAGAGAAAATAAGCCATGGAAAAACCGGCCTCGAAAAAATCAACATCCTGATCCGCTGGTATATTCAATATGCCCGGGAGAACGCTGCCTACAATGATATGGCCACCACGTTCGGGCCGCAACTTTATCAGAGAATGGACGCAGAAGATTTAAGGATGTTATCGGAGGTCTCAACGAAATATATCCCCTCTGCTAGCATCGCTGTCAGGGAGGGAATTGAGGATGGGTCCATCAGAAACGACCTGGATGCTGTGTTGCTTGGAATGTATATCCAAATAATTACGTTAAATGTAGCCTCCCCGGATCCTTCGATTAAAAATCTTTTTGCATTACATGGGATAGACTACGAGGTATATACTGAGATGTTGCCAAAGTTTCTTTGCCCATCAATTGTCCGATACCCGGAGAAGGGATGTGATGATCAGGATAGATCTCTCCAGCAGTAAACTCTGAGCCAATCAGGTTACAAAACCACCAAAATTCATGAGCAATTACTGAAAACAACAATTAAAATAGCGGATGCTGTCTATGGAAGCTGACTGAAAATTTAATTCAGTGACGAAAGATTTTCCGATGTCTGTTGCCGAACTGAGATACAAAGGCAAGCAGTTAGGTTAGACGGAAGAGCCTGAATTGTTCATACAGCCATGGCTCATTTTTCCTAACATTGCGTATTCCAAAAAAGGTGTGTAGTTCAATAGATGTTGAAAAATAACGGTGATGTAATGACACAGAATGAACGTGCAGATAAGAGTGCAGAAATTCTGGGATGTATACGCCAGATGACCATTCTTGAGCGTATTTTCCTATTTACTCCTGGGTGTAATGTATCGATTGCTGCACGGATTACCGGAAACGTATCGGAACAAGAATTGCTCCGTGCATTGGACACAGTTCGTCGTATGTACCCGTTGGTCGGAGCAAAGATAGTATTTGATGACCGACATGATGCCTGGTTTTCGAATGATAACGTCCCTGCTCTTCCATTAAGGGTTATAAAACGAATTTCGGATACCCAATGGTTTGAAGAGATTCAATACGAACATAAGATCCCATTTGAGCTGGAAAAAGGTCCGTTGATTCGGTTCATATTGTTGCATTCCCCTGAAATATCAGATCTTATAGTCATGTGCAATCACAGTATTTGCAATGGGATGGCACTGGCAAATCTGATCCGCGATATTTTAGTCAGTTACGCTGATCCAGAACACAAGTTTACTGTACTCAATCCCCCGGATATTATGAAATTACTTCCAAGAAGAAATAGTCTTTCTCCCCGTGCGATTCTTACCTCATTATTTATATATAATTCCAACAGGAAATGGGAAAAGAGCCCACATTACTTTTTCCAGGCTGATTATGATGCGATCACTAGTGTATCGATTCCAAAACAGATACATAATTTGGAAATAAATACAGTTTCGAACGCAACGTTCACATCAAAGTTACTAGACGTTCTATTACCACAGAAAGTACAGGCGGACACGGAAAAACCCAATCAAGACACGAAAACCAC
>Ga0074193_1003293_pt1 | contig 12186 bp, 10 predicted proteins | sample EPASupsiteHSE605_FD_64523 | JGI IMG/M metagenome (GOLD analysis project Ga0074193, IMG submission 64523) | Bioremediated contaminated groundwater from EPA Superfund site, New Mexico - Sample HSE6-05 | ecosystem: Environmental > Aquatic > Deep subsurface > Groundwater > Contaminated ...
CCACTAGAGGCAATAGAGCCGATACTTGCGTTAAATGTATTGCTATTATTACAAAGAGACCAAGATAAACCATCATTAACACTTTTATATATATGGCCATTACTTACTCCAACAAATAATACAGAATCACTGGCCCCAATAGCCCATATGTCACTTTCAGCAAGCCCCGAGTTTGTTGCTATCCATGTTTGTCCTGAATCTGTTGATTTATATACCCCACTTCCAAATGTACCTGCATAAAGATTTCCTTTCAGGCTGGTGAATCCTTTTACGGAAGGGATACTACTTCCAAGTATTGTCCAGGAGTTACCACTATTTGTTGAAACATATATGACAGAACCCATCGTGCTTGCGTAAAGTTTACCCTCAAAAAAAGTCATTGTCATGATATTCAAATCTGTTATTCCGTTATTAATAGCAATCCAACTATCACCCATATTCGTTGATTTGTAAATTCCATTACCATATGTTGCTGCATATATATTCGTACCATCTGTCGTTAGCCAGTAAATATATTTTGCTGGCAAACCATTATTTATTGCGGTCCATGTGGCTCCGCTATCTTGTGAACGATAAATTCCACGTAAATAAGTTCCTGCAAACAGAACATTATTACACGCTATAATAGTTTTTACATATTCGCCATTTAATCCTGTACCCGCCGATTCCCAACTTTGCCCATGATCATTAGAGCGGAATACATTTTCATCTGTTGAAACAAAAACATAATTGCCAATTCGAGCAAAAGATTTGGTGTCGCAGCTTTTTAGATTTGTGTTTTGGAATGACCAGAAATTTCCATTGTTATTTGACACAAGTACACCACTACCAGTAGCTGCATAAATATGAGTACTATCAAAAATAAAATTTCGGACAAATCCACCAACAGGACCATTTGTTGGTTGCCATTGTGCGTTTGCAAAGAATATATGATTAAGAAAGAATGTAAAAATTATTATGTATTTCATTTTCTGCATGATTGTCAATGATGTCGCAAAAGAGATATCGCTAATATAAGACTTGTTTGATTTTTAATCAATGATTGTTTGTAAGGGGAAAATATTCAGGTTTGAGATCAAATTTAATAATTTGTTTTTAGATATGTTTTACTAATCTCGATTTTCTTCTTTTTCTGGAAATTTCTATGTAATCTATTGTAAATTAATATATGTATTGTAATTTTGGGCGTTGTAAACAAGTATGGAAAACAAAAGGAATACTACCGGAGCACTCCAGAATATTCGACTTGCGTATTTGTAAAATCATCTCCATGAGCTTTGAGATAGGAAGATGTTTTAATAAAGTGCAGCTTGATAGGTTTTAACGGTTTCTGTGGTGTGTAAAAATGAATTTAGGTATCTTCTATTTCATTATTTCAAAATAAGGCTGGCTGTATTGAATTCTGATTAATTTTTCACCCTAATCGTAGCTGATTTGTCAAATTCTATACTGTTGATATCATTTATTAATTTTTTAAATTTACTATCCTATGCATCCTTTTCGGAAATTTATCGAAAACTACACTGAAATATCTGATAAAGAATGGGATGCCATTAATAACGCTTTTGAGCAGAAAGAATTTGCCCGCAATGAATTGATTCTTATAGAAGGACATATTTGCAGGTATTTTTATTTTCTGGAGGAAGGATTGATTCGCTGTTTTGTATTGAAGGAAGGAAACGATATCACCAAATTTTTCACCACTGCGCCTTATTGTTTTACGTCTAAGGACAGCTTTCGCAATTGTACTCCGGCAATGGAGAATATTCAGGCAATTACCCGGACAATTGTCTGGCAAACTTCGCTGGAACAGGCAAATCAATTGCTCGAACTTAAATCATGGAATACGTTTACGCGTAAATTTGTGCATGAAGTTCAGAGCTATACTGAGGAATTATTGCTTGAAAATAAAACAGAGACAGCCGAACAACGATACCTGAAACTTCAGGTTTTATACCCTGACTTACTTCCTAAAATACCCCTGAAGCACCTCTCAAGTTTTTTGGGAATTGCACCTCAATCGTTGAGCCGTATCCGAAAAAAACATTCCAGAAATATCCGGAATTAACATAGGTGAATTTTTTTGTCGTTTCGGTTTCTGAATTTTGCATTCCAATTTCAACATTCATACAGCGATGACAAGTTTTAAAAGTAAGATGTTTAATTTCATGATGAGAAACAGACATCTGCTTCAGGGAAAGCTCAGAAGAGAAAAGTTTTTTATGCATAGTTCTATTCCGGCATTTCGGGAGCTTTGCGAAAAAAGTGCACGTAAATATTCCAGAATACCCCCAAATATTACAATCAGAGAACAGTTTATAGCAGGAATGAAGGCTGAATGGATAACACCTGAAAATGCTCCTGCGGAGAAACTGATTTTGTATGTTCATGGGGGTGGTTATGTATCAGGCTCTTGTAGTGATCATCGTGGATTTGTTTCCGCTTTTGCAAAAAATTGTGGATTCACAACTTTAATTTTTGATTATCGGCTTGCCCCGGAATATCCTTTTCCGGCCGCATTAGAGGATGCTGTAACGATATATCAGTGGGTTATTTCTAATGGGTTTAAATCCGAAAATGTATTGATAGCCGGGGAATCTGCTGGAGGAGGATTATGTCTGGCTACTCTGTTGGGATTGAAAGAGCAGAGTATTTCATTACCGGTTGCTGCCGTTGCAATTTCTCCATGGACTGATTTGACCTGTTCAAGCTTGTCGTATCAAACTAAACATAAAGTTTCAGTAGCTCCGCAAAACAGCTGGATAGTATTTGCTAAACACTATATTGGAAAAGATTTGGCAAATAACCCGTTGATCTCTCCTTTATTTGGTGATTTACATGGACTTCCGTCTATTTTTATTAATTCAGGGGAAGATGATGAACTCTTCGACGATGGAGAAAAGTTTGTGCAAAAAGCTTGTGAGGCGGGTGTGAATGCAACCTTCCGAAAAGGAGTCGGTATGGTTCACTGCTACCCTTTGCTTGCCCCGATGTTTCCCGAAGCAGTTGAAGCCATGAATGAAATTGTTGCTTTTGTGAAAGAGAAATTAGGGTAGGAAATAACAATTCATATTATCTTTTCTAAAGTATTCTTACCTTTCTTTTTCCTGAAAATATTTCCAAACCAGCGTTGCTTTGCTTTTTCCGATGAGCCTGATAAGTTCTTCCAGGGAGGCTTTACGAATATTTTTTACGGATTTAAATTGTCGGAGCAATTTTTCAGAAATGGTTGATCCTATGCCTTGTATTTCGGTGAGTTCTGTTTTAATGGTTCCTTTTTCACGACGTTTGCGATGATGTGTAATCCCGAATCGATGGGCTTCATCCCGGATATGTTGGATAATCTTTAGACTTTCTGACTTTTTATCGAGGTAAAGGGGGGTTGGATCACCCGGAAAATAAAGCTCTTCCAATCGTTTGGCAATGCCTACAACTTTTATCTTTTCGGTTAAACCAAGTTTTAGCAGACTATTTATAGCAGCACCCAACTGGCCTTTTCCGCCATCAATCACAATGAGTTGCGGAAGTTCCTGCTTTTCTTCGGACATTCGGTGGTATCGCCGATAAACAATCTCTTCCATCGAAGCAAAGTCATTCGGACCTTCTACCGTTTTGATGTTGAAGTGGCGGTAGTCTTTTTTGAAGGGCTTTCCGTTACGAAAAACTACCATTGCAGCAACAGGGTACTCCCCCTGAATATTCGAGTTATCGAAACATTCAATATGACGTGGTTCTACATTCATGTGTAAATCCTTCATCATCTGAGTCATGATTCTGCGGGTATGTCGTTCAGGGTCAACCAAATCTTTCTGCTTCTGCTTTTCCAGAATATAGTATTTCACGTTGCGTTCAGAGAGTTCGAGCAACTTTTTTTTATCACCAATTTTGGGGACAGTAAACGTGATGCCGGGTATTTCAAGATCAAGTTTGAAAGGCAGAATTATTTCGTGTGCATCCGAATCGAAACGCTGGCGAAGATCTATCAATGCCATTTCGAGCAGTTCTTCGGGAGCTTCATCCAGTTTTTTCTTAAGTTCAATAGTATGCGATTGAACCACTGCTCCATGAAAAACTTTCAGGAAATTTACATAACCGCTTTGTTCATCGGTTACAATTGAGAGTACATCTGCGTTCACAATGGTTGGACTTACCACAGCTGAGCGACTTTGGTATTTTTCGAGTAACTCAATTTTCTCTTTTATGATCTGTGCCTTTTCAAACTCCATTTTCGAGGCATAGTTCATCATTATATCTTTCAATTCGTTGATGACAAGACTAATATTTCCTTTGATGATCGTTTTGATCTGATCGATGGTTTCCCGATAATCTTCTTCTGTTTGCAATCCTTCGCAAGGACCTTTGCACTGTTTGATGTGGTATTGCAGGCAAACTTTGTATCTGGACTTTTCAATTTGCTTTGGAGAAAGATTGAGGCTGCAATTTCTAAGCGGGAAAAGTTGCCGGATAAGCTCCAGTAAGGTGTTCATCATACGTATTGAAGCATAAGGACCAAAGTACAGTGATCCGTCGCGGATCAGTTTACGTGTAGAAAAAACACGTGGGAACGCTTCATTTTTGATACAAATCCAGGGATAGGTTTTATCATCCTTAAGCATCACGTTGTAACGAGGCTGATGCTTTTTAATCAGGTTATTTTCGAGCAGGAGCGCATCAAGCTCTGTTTCGACCACTATGGTGCGGATTTCGGCAATTTTACTTACCAACACACGCACTTTTCCACTATGAGTCAGGTCTTTATTGAAATAGGAAAGAACCCGTTTTTTCAGGTTCTTTGCCTTGCCTACATAAATCAGAGTACCTGATTCGTCGTAATATTGATATACACCCGGATTGTCGGGCAATGTTCGCAAAACGGGTTCCAACTGTTTGTGATACCTGTTTGCATTCATAGTTTTAAAGTTCTATTTTGCTTTTTACCACTTTCAATCCAATATCCATAATCCCGGGAGTATCCAAATAAGTCATCGTGTTGCCAATGGTCATTTTATAGGTTCCTTTTTCAGAAAATACCACATATTCACGCAGTTTGAATTCTACATCCCATAAATCACCGGCAACATCACCTATGAATTTCCCATCCTTATTTTTCAATGGAATGCTGTGTGAAGAAACTCTTTCTTCTCCACTTGGGCTAACCGTCAGAAATTCAACAGACAAGTTGTCAAAAGGATATTGAGTTATATGACGAAGGGTGAGAATGATGTCGTATCCATCTTCGACATTGGTTACCGGTACGTTAAAGGTTAACTCTTTAAAGCGATTCCACTTCAGATCGGGGAATGACTCACGTTTCTCAAAAATAGTATCCGATGAGCAGGAAACCATTACAACTGCAAGGAGAACAATTAATCCTAACTTTTTCATAAAAACAAACATATTACGATTGAACAACTTCTTTTTTAGGGAAAATCAATGAAAGAATAACGCTAAGTGCCAGAATACCTACCACTATGTATAATGAATGAGCAGTGGTAAATCCGATTTCTTTCAGCCAGTGATGAAAAATCATTTTAGCCCCGATGAATGTAAGTAGCACTGATAATCCAATTTTAAGATAATGGAATGTATTCATAACATTTACCAATAGGAAAAATAATGAGCGTAACCCAATGATTGCAAATATATTAGAGAAGAATACAATATATGGGTCCTGTGTGATTGAGAAGATAGCAGGTACGGAATCAACGGCAAAAATTACATCTGTAAACTCAACTACGAGCAGTACCAGAAAGAGAGGGGTCATTAGCCGTTTTCCTTTTTTGGTAATCCAAAAATGATGTTTTACAAATTTTGGGTAAACAGCAAAGTGTTTGGATGCAAAACGAACAATAGGATGTTTTTCGGTTTCAATATGTTCATCATTGTTTCGGTTGAGAAACATTCTAACACCCGTAAATACAAGTAATCCGCCAAATACATAAAGTACCCATGCAAATTGCTGAATAAGTGCTGCACTGAGAAAAATAAAAATAAAGCGCATTATGATGGCTCCGAGAATTCCCCAGAAAAGTACCCGTTTGTAATAGGTTTGCTTTACGTTGAATGCTAAAAGAATCATGATGATTACGAATACATTGTCTACCGAAAGAGCATACTCTATCAAATACCCTGTAAAGTATTCCAGTGCAAGATTTTTTCGATACACATCCAGTGCTGTATTAAAATCAAGTCCTTCAATATTAATTGGATGTTGATGACTTGAAACAATTGCTTTCAGTTTATCCAGGCTATCTATTCCGTGAATCAAATCACCGTGAGTGCGGATAATTAAATAAAAACCAACGGAAAGCAATACCCATACGCCAGTCCAGATAAGCGCTTCCCTGAATGGAACAACATGGCTTTTCTTACTAAAAATACCTAAATCGAGGAGTAGCATACCTGTGATAAAGGCAATAAAGAGAGAGAAAAAAATCAGTTCGTTTGACATTCGCGTAAATTGTTTTGAAGGGTGCAAAGGTAGTGAAAAAGAATAAAGAAGCTTTTGCATTATCTCTTAATCATTCGTTATTACCTCCCCATTTTTACAATTGCGAAAACATTTACGAAATCGTACCTTTGCAAAAACTACTTTTTAAAATTATGATTACAAACGAGCAAATCCGTGAACTGGAGAAAAGAGTCAGCGACCTGAGGAGGTTCCTTTGACTATGATGGGAAGCTGTCGATAATACAATCGGAAGAAGAAAAAACGCAGGCTGCGAACTTTTGGGATGACCCTAAAGAGGCCGAAAAGGTTCTGAAACATATCAAACAGGTTAAAAACTGGACAGAAGCCTATGATGCTATTGTAGCTTCATTAGACGATTTAAAAGTGTTGTTTGAATTTTTTGAACTTGGGGAAGCTTCAGAAGAAGAACTGGATAAAGAATATGTACATTCTTGTAAACTTCTTGAAAATCTTGAGTTTAAAAATATGCTCAGTGGAGAAGAAGATCACATGAATGCAATTCTTACCATAAATTCAGGTGCCGGTGGTACCGAAAGTCAGGATTGGGTAGAAATGCTGATGCGTATGTATATTCGATACTGTGAGCGTAATAATTTTAAAGTCAACACCCTCGATCTTCAGGAAGGAGATGTGGCCGGAATTAAATCGGTTTCTCTCGAAATTGAAGGAGAGTATGCTTATGGCTATCTTAAAAGTGAAAATGGGGTACATCGCTTGGTACGTCTGTCTCCTTTTGATTCCAACAACCGCCGCCATACTTCTTTCGCCTCGGTATATGCTTATCCTGTTATCGACGATAATATTAACATCGACATTAATCCGGCAGATATTAGTTGGGATACGTTTCGTTCCAGTGGCCCGGGCGGCCAGAATGTAAATAAAGTGGAAACGGCCGTACGTTTACGTCACGAACCTTCCGGAATTATTGTAGAGTGCCAGGTTACGCGTTCACAAATGCAAAATCGTGAAAAAGCATTGCAAATGCTTAAATCTCAGTTGTACGAACAGGAGTTGCGTAAGAAACGTGAAAAAATAGATGCCATCGAAAGTACCAAGAAAAAAATTGAGTGGGGTTCTCAGATTCGTTCGTATGTGATGCACCCTTATAAAATGGTAAAAGATTTACGTACTTCGGTAGAGACTTCAAATGTTCAGGCTGTTATGGATGGAGATCTTGACGATTTCATCAAAGCTTATTTAATGGAATATGGAAGTAAAGAACGCTAGTCATGATAAAGATTTATCACAATCCCCGTTGTAGAAAATCGAGAGCTGGTCTCGAATATCTGAAAGAAAAAGGTTTTGAACCTGTTGTGTGTGAATATCTTAAAAATCCACTTACAAAAACTGAGTTTTCTGTTTTGCTGCAAAAACTCAATAAACAGCCCAGCGAGCTGGTTCGTACACAGGAGGATTATTTCAAAAAAAACCTGAAAGGTAAGCAGTTTAATGAAGATGAGTGGCTGCAGATTTTGATCGAAACACCATCGCTTATCCAGCGTCCGATTGTTGAGCGGGGTCATAAAGCTGTAATTGGTGACCCTGTGGAAGAAATTGAGGGATTAATTGGTGCGAAATAAATAATAAAGAGCTGCAAAACAATTTGCAATTCTTTATTGTTTTCTATTTAAATCACCCATTTTCAATTATTTTAATACTTAAGAAAATGAAAACCAGAGTAGAACATGACAGTCTTGGTGACGTTTTGGTAGAAGTCGATAAATATTGGGGAGCCCAAACCCAGCGGTCGCTCAATAACTTTAAAATTGGCCCGCAGGCTTCTATGCCAATAGAAATTATTCAGGCAATGACGATCGTGAAAAAAGCTTCGGCTTTGGCCAATTTCGAATTAGGTGTTCTGTCGGAGGAAAAGAAAGATTTTATTTGCAGGGTTTGTGATGAAATTTTAGAAGGGAAACTGGACGATCAGTTTCCGCTTGTAATCTGGCAAACAGGTTCCGGAACTCAAACAAATATGAATGTGAATGAGGTAATTGCAAATCGTGCCCAGGTTTTGCGTGGAGGAGAGATGGGCGGAAAAACCTTTATTCACCCTAATGACGACGTAAATAAGTCACAATCGTCGAACGATACATTCCCTGCTGCCATGAGTATTGCTGCTTACAAGATGGTAGTTGAGGCTACGCTGCCCGGAATAGAAAAACTTAAAGAAACACTGGCTCAAAAAGTTGATGCATTTCAATATATTGTAAAAACTGGACGTACCCATTTGATGGATGCAACTCCGCTTACTCTTGGGCAGGAATTTTCGGCGTATGTTTCAATGCTCGAACATGGAATTGCTGACTTGAAACACAGTTTGATTCATCTTTCAGAATTAGCTTTGGGAGGAACAGCCGTAGGTACGGGAATTAATGCTCCCAAAGGATTCGATGTGCTTTCTGCACAAAAGATTGCGGAATTAACAGCTTATCCGTTTGTTACAGCTCCCAATAAATTTGAAGCTCTTTCGGCACATGATGCATTGGTAAAAGTTTCCGGCGTTTTAAAATCGTTGGCTATTAGTTTGATGAAGATTGCAAATGATACACGTTTGCTGGCTTCTGGCCCACGGTGTTCTATCGGTGAAATTTTTCTGCCTGAAAACGAACCCGGTTCATCCATTATGCCAGGGAAAGTAAATCCTACTCAAAATGAAGCACTTTCAATGGTTTGTGCACAGGTTATCGGGAACGATACAGCCATTTCTGTAGCAGCAACACATGGACATTTCCAGCTTCACGTATTTAAACCCATGATGATTTATAATCTGCTGGTGTCAGCTAAATTGTTGGGGGATGCCTGCGTAAGCTTTAATGATAATTGTGCAATTGGCATTGAACCGAATCTTCAGAATATAAAGAAGAATCTGGATAATACCCTGATGTTGGTAACCGCGTTGAATCCTCATATCGGCTATGATAATTCGGCAGCCATTGCCAAAAAAGCACACAAGGAACATATTACCCTTCGTGAAGCTGCCATTCAACTGGGCTTGGTTAGTGAAGAAGACTTTGACAAATGGGTTGATCCTAAGAAAATGGTGTAGAAAATTTCTGGGGTACCTAAATCCTTGCCAATCGTCAGAAAATTATTGTTTTATAAAGGTTGATTGAAACCGGGTGCCATTACTTTTGATAATGTTTATCAAGTACAACCCTGATTGTAAATCTGATAATTCAATTCTTTTGAGGCAAGTGTTGAGGAATTTTCCTGACTTGATGACTCTTCCACTCATGTCATTTATGGAATATATTGATTTAGTGTCGTCTGTATTTATGTAAAGGAAATCGTTTACAGGATTAGGATAAATTTGATACAGATTATCAAAAGGTTGAAAATCATTCACAGATATAGTTTCTAGTGTAATGTATTTCGTTGTACTGTCAGTACAACCATTATGGGATACTGTTAGTTTTATTTTATAAGTTCCATTCTGGTTAAAAATATGGCTGGGGTTAGATGTTGTTGAAGTTCCATTATCTCCAAATTCCCAAAAGCAATGAGAGTAGTTTGTGGAATTATTAAAGAATTGAACCGTTAATCCATTTGGAATGTAATTGAATTCGGAATGGATATTATACTTATTGATGTTCCATTGTTGCGGATTCTCAAATACAACAGAGTCAGCGATTGTAAAAAAACGCAAAACAGTGTCTTGATAAAGATTAGAGTAAAATGTACAGTCGTTAATTGAATCCTGGAATATTGAAACATAGGCGGTTGAAGCAATTAAAAAGGATCCAAATGCATTGGGATGAATATCATTATAGTTAGAATGAAGCAATAAGTTCTGATTTTGAGTATAATATGAGTAAAACGCTTTGCCAGCCGGAATTATTTGAACGTTCAGACTATCAGCAAGCTTATAAACAGAATCTATAATCATTTTTTGAACAGAAAAGTATGTATTATAATCCGTTGCACTTGGAATTCCATAGGGAATTTGATAAATAAAAACCTTTGCACATGAATTATATTTATAAAGTGAATCGAGTAAAATTTTGCCCCTCTTTATGGTTGTATCTATTGGGAATGAAGCTCCTGGCGATTCACCACTTCCAGGCTGAAGAATTACGATATTCCATGTCCTTAATTTGAATAAATTAAAGACATTAGGGTCATTATAATGATTCACAAAGCCCGTTCCCCCGGGGGTGTACGCACTTACGGATACTTTTTTGTTTTGATTATTTGCGATGTCTTTAAATGTTGATGGCATTGAGTTAAAGTATGTTATGCTGTTTCCGATAAACAATACATTAATTGAATCATTCAAAGATTGGCCATTGGAATGTAGGAAAACTGCAAGTAGAATACAGAATAGGTAAAATACTTTCTTCATTTTAATACTTATTTTTATGGATAGACAGATCATTGTCGGAAAAGTTGTCTAGTTAAAAATGAGTTGATGCAAAACAATAGCATAGCTGTTTTTTCCTTATTTTTGTTTTCTTTCTTTAGCAATAGAGTAGAGAAATATTGGCTCTGATGTGATTCTTGCTAAACATTAAATTTAGAAGTTAAATCAGATGGAAATGCAAAGCTATATATAGAATATTTGTTGTATGCAAATTGAAATTCAGGGGGTTGGAAAACAATATTATTACAACTGGATTCTTAAGAATCTGAGTTTTACTTTTCAGAAAGGGGAAACCTATGCTCTTCTTGGGGTAAATGGTTCTGGAAAATCCACCCTGATGAAAATTCTTGCAGGTTTATCGATGCCAACCAACGGGAAATATTTATTTTTGGTTGATAATAAGGAAGTTGACCCAAATCTTGTTTATACGTATATTAATTTTACAGCTCCGTATCTCGAATTGATCGAAGAATTTACATTTCGGGAACTACTCGAATTCCACGTCAGATTGAAACCTTTTATCTTGAATTTTGGAATTACGGATGTGGCTGAAATTTCAGGATTGAAAAAACATCTCGATAAAGCAATTTCCTCTTTTTCGTCAGGAATGAAACAACGTGTAAAACTTTCGCTGGCTTTCCTTTCCCAATCAGATTTTGTGTTGCTTGACGAACCTTCCACAGCCTTGGATGAAGAAGCTACCCTTTGGTATCGGAACCTTGTTGATAAGTATTTAAATGAGAGAGGTTTGATTGTGAGCTCGAATCGCCATTCGGCTGAATACGAATTTTGTACACATTGGCTGAGCTTGCCTGAATTAAGGATGTGTAAAAGAGACGATAATCTGTAATGTCTGATTTTGAGCCGTTAATAATGTTTTATAAAAAGGTCGGATAGCTTGTCCCTTCGACTTTACTCAGTAAGAGTTCTTTCCCTTTTTCACCTCCCCACTACAAACCTGCATGTTTCCGTGTTCCCGTTTTCATGTACTATACGAGCCAGGTAAACACCCGGTTTATAGGGTGCAACACTTAATAGTAACTCCGGGTTATCAGGCGAAATCTCCCGTGTTTCTATAAGTTGCCCCATCAGGTTATAAATCTGTAGCCTGGCATTTTGCCTGGTTTGGGTAAATTTAAATGTAAGCTGAGTACTGGCAGGATTTGGATAAGCCAGGAAATACACCCCCGGTTTTGTAAAATCATTTACCCCGTGCGTTATGCTGTTAACGCGGATAATAGGAGGAACAAGCTGCCCGCAATACCTGCGGAAACACCCCATTACATAATACTGCCCCCCCGGTGCAGATTCTATCTTATTTACAACTAAATCGTACCACTGAATGGTACTG
>Ga0074193_1003296_pt1 | contig 12156 bp, 6 predicted proteins | sample EPASupsiteHSE605_FD_64523 | JGI IMG/M metagenome (GOLD analysis project Ga0074193, IMG submission 64523) | Bioremediated contaminated groundwater from EPA Superfund site, New Mexico - Sample HSE6-05 | ecosystem: Environmental > Aquatic > Deep subsurface > Groundwater > Contaminated ...
CTTTGCTTTACGTCGATTATTTTCCACGTGAAAGCAAACGCGGTGGGGCATGGATGACCAGTTTCAGGGAGTCGTATGTGTACAAGGGAGAGGAGATAAGGCCTTTTGTCACTCTAACTCTCAACTTTACAAAACCTACAGAAACCGACCCTTCTCTGCTCACGTTTGATGAGCTGACTACATTCCTGCACGAATTCGGCCATGCGCTTCATGGTATGCTCGCAGAGGGAAAATATCCATCACTTACAGGCACCAACGTAGCACGTGACTTTGTTGAACTTCCTTCTCAGATAATGGAGAACTGGGCTACAGAAGGTGAATTCCTCTCATCGTTTGCAAAACATTATAAAACAGGTGAGGCAATTCCTCAGGAACTTATTCAGAAAATCATAAAAGCCAAGAACTATCTTAGCGGATACACCAGTGTGAGACAACTGTCGTTCGGAATCATAGATATGGCATGGCACTCACTTGGTTCAATGACAGACAAGAGTGTGATTAATTTTGAGCGTGAAGCTATGAAACCTACACAACTGCTGCCACTTGTAGATTCTACCTGTTTCTCAACATCTTTCGGCCACATATTTTCCGGAGGATATTCCGCAGGTTACTACAGCTATAAATGGGCAGAGGTTCTGGAAGCCGATGCTTTCTCACTATTCCTGGAAAAAGGAATTTTCAACTGTGAGGTCGCAGATTCATTCAAAAACAACATCCTTTCAAAGGGTAATTTGATGGACCCGGATATTCTATATCGCAACTTCAGGGGTCGTGACCCAAAACCAGAGGCCCTACTCGAAAAACTTGGAATGAGCGGTAAGACTATGCAATAGTTTTTTACAAAGTCCACTTTAGGGATTGACCGGCTGAGATTGTTAATATAATAAGAGTTAATGAACAATATTAAAGAATCACAAGGCCAGGATTTTTTTGATACAGCTTTTAATTTATATTATGAGCGTGTGGTTCTGTACATATACCGTTACTGTAAAGACTGGTCCGTGGCAGAGAACATCGCTCAGGACACTTTTATAACATTCTGGGAAAACATATCAAAGGTAGATGACAGTAGAATCCCACTTCCATATCTTTTATTTGTAGCAAAGAATAAGACAATAAATTACCTGAACAGAGAAATTGTCAAGACCAAACATAGTACACATCTCCAGAAGGAAGAGATGCTGACAGCATCCAGAGCCCTGGAATGCAGCACAATGAGCACAGTTCATTATAGGGAAATCGAATTTCTCGTTAGAAAGAGTCTGACCGAGATGACACCAAAGACAAAAGAGTTCTTTCAAATGAGCCGTTACGGATGCAAAAAAAACGATGAGATTGCTCAAATTATGGGAGTATCGGTAAAAACAGTTGAATACAGGATTATGTCTGCCCTGAGAGTACTTAGAAAAAACCTGAAGGACTATTTTAACGGACATTAAAGCAAACCGGCGATGAACAAAAGATTACTAGTAAAACATATAGTTGGAGAGGCAACTGAAAAAGAGAGAAAGGAGGTTACTGAGTGGATAGGCAGCAGCAAGATGAACGAATCTTACTACATTAACCTTATGAATCTCGTCGTTTCTCAGGATATGTCAAAAGATAGACTGCATATTTTCTCTAAGGACGAAATAAAAGAGAGGCTGCTAGATGTAAAGGAAAAAATCAGAAGCAAAAGCAAAGAGGATTTCAGAGGCTATATTTCGCAACAATCACCAAAAATAAAGACCAGCAAGTATTATTTCGCAGTTGCGGTTGCAGCCGCAATTCTGCTGTTGTTGTCTGTTTTGCTGAATTTATACCAATTCAAATCTGATGCAAAAGAAGAGATGGTCACTACATCTTCCTTGACAGTTGCTCCCAAAACTGAAGTAATAAACACTTTCTACACAGAAAGAGGGGTAAAGGGCAAAATAGTGCTGGAAGACAGTACTATAGTATGGCTCAACTCCGATTCAAAAATCATATTTCCCGAACACTTCTCGAGTGATTCCAGACAGGTAAAATTTGAAGGAGAAGGATTTTTTGAAGTAGAGAAAAACAGCGAAAGGCCAATGGTGATTACTACTGCCAAAGGAATGATGATTAAAGTTCTGGGGACCAAATTTCATATTAAATCCTATATTAACGATGACTCCGAACAGGCCACACTTTTCACCGGGAAGATACGGCTTGCCAAGGAGGTGAAAGGAAACAGGGGCGCAATGGTGCAGCAGACAATTGAAATGGTTCCCAATGAAACAGTTATCTTCAACAGGAACGGAGTAGAATTGATAAGCCATAATGCAGACACAACAAAAAAAGTTGCATGGAAAAGAGGGGAACTCGTTTTTGAAGAGACACCAATGAGTGAGGTTGTGAAAATGCTGGAAAGGTGGCACGGGGCAAAAATTGTTGTTTCCGATAACGCTGTCCTCAGACACAAGTTTACTGGTTCGTTCAATGCAGAGTCTCTGGTACAGGTCCTAGAGCTGATAAAATTCACCTCTCCGGTGGATTACAATATTGTTGACAATATAGCATATTTGAGGGTAAGAAACATTTGAAATTTAGGGATACCATACCACAAACTTGTTATAAGTGTATATCCAAATTTTAAATTTATGAATAAAAAACTTATTTGTGCATTAACAAGGCAAAAACTGTTGTTTGTCTTGTTTTTTTGTTTTATTACTCTAAGTATGGCGGCACAAAACAACATTTCTCTCGACATGAGGAACAAGCCTCTTAAAGAGGTGTTGGCTGCAATCACAAAGGCTACAGGCTACAAGTTTGTCTATTCCGACATGCTTAAGGAGATCAATCAGCCGGTAACTATCAAATGCGAGAACCAGAACCTTGCATCTGTACTTAACCAGTTATTTGGTGACAAGAAGATCAGCTACAGGATAGAAGGCAAAAACATCGCTCTTTCTCCAGCTGCTGTGGCACCAGTGGCAGCCCATGAAAAAGCTGTGTTGATAAGCGGTGTCGTTCGGGATGATACAGGTGAGACCATACCCGGAGTGACAATAAGGAACAGGAACAACAAGAAGTTTGTATCAAGCGATTTAAACGGGAAGTTCCAGATTGAGGCAAAGGAGGGAGATGTTCTTATTATCTCTTCTATAGGAATGGAGACAAAAGAGGTAACAGTAGGTAAGAGCAGCAACCTGATCATCAATCTCAGTTCCAGCATAATTTTGCTTGAAAATATTGTTGTCACAGGTTATCAGGATATGCCTAAAGAGAGGGTAACCGGTGCCATTGCTTCAATTTCGTCTGCTAAAATAGATGAGCGTTATACCGTCAATATAATGAACAACCTTGAAGGGCGCGTTGCTGGTTTAAGTACTTATGGAGGCAAGACTACCATCCGTGGCACAAGTTCTCTTTACGCTGCAACCAATCCATTGCTGGTTGTGGACGGTATGCCTATCGAAGGTAAAATTGAGGATCTCAACCCATATGATATTGAAAGCGTAAACGTATTGAAGGATGCAGCTTCAACAGCAATCTATGGTGCACGCGCCTCAAACGGTATCATTGTAGTTACTACAAAAAATGCCAGAAAGAAAGGTAAAATTGACATCGATTTCTCATCCAACCTTTCCATATTCGATAAAAAGAATATGAATTATTCAGACAATTTTTACATGAATGCCGAACAGCAGGTAAAAGTTGAGTCTGACTACTATGAATACTATTTCTTCAATAATGACGGTGAGGTTTCAAATCCTGTTCAAGCTACCGAATCTGATATTGAAGGCGGATCTCGTGGCATATCACCAATACATTATGCATACTATCAACTTGCTACTAATAAAATAACCCGCGATCAGTTAAATACTGTTCTGAATGGATTAAAGAAAAATAACTTTGCAAAAGAGTACGGAGAGGCAATTTACAGACGTCAGGTCAGACAACAATATAACCTTTCTTTACGAAACAGTTCTGAAAAAATTCAAAATAATCTTACATTTAACTATAAATCGGATAATAATGGCACTATAAATTCTGGTCAAAATCAGCTAAACATAAGCTACAAAGGGATTTATGAAGTTTCACCCTGGTTAACTGCAACTTTCGGTATAAATGGTATATATATTAAAAGTAAAGAGGCAGGTTATGACGAAAATTCAAATCACGCTAATCCATGGGCCCACCCCGCATATGAAACTCTCTATAATAACGATGGAACAACCAAACCTTACTACTACTGGTATAATGGAAATCAATACTGGAGCAGCAAAGGGGAAGAAGGTCTTTATGATTTGGGAGTAAATATTCAGGAAGAATTTTACAATAATGTCCAGTCAACCGATCGTCAGAATACCAGATATCACGGGAATCTGCTTTTCAAAATATTAAAAGGGCTTACTGCAAATCTTCAGTATCTCTACGAAAACGAGCATACTACCACCCAGTGGCATGCAAATTCAGAAAGTCATGTTGCACGTTCTATTAGAAATGCCTATACTACTATGGAAAACGGCAAGATTATTTATCTTACCCCACGTACGGGAGGTATGTTACGAACCACTAATACCGATGGCAAATATTGGACGGCCCGAGGCCAGATTGACTATTCAAACTCTTTTGGCAAACACACTGTAACAGCCCTTGCCGGGTTGGAGTTTCGAGAGACAAAATACAATGGCACCAAATCACTCGTTTTGGGTTACGATGAACAGTTACAAAACAGTTCAACACAAACAATGGACTTTGGAGCACTTAGTCTTTTAACATCTGCTCCATATTATATGTTAGGTACTTACCCTGCAAATCAGTTTGTATTCAACCCATATTTCCGAGACGGGATGGGAATTGTATTAGAACAATTTCACCGATATGGATCGGGTTATGCAAATTTCACCTATACTTATGATGAAAAATATAACCTGTTTGGCTCTTTCAGAAAAGATTATGCCGATGTCTATGGTCTGAATTCAAAATTCCGTGGAAAACCGCTTTGGTCAGTTGGTGCCGGCTGGAATATCCATAATGAATCATTTGCAAAAAATATTAATTGGATAAACTTCTTAAAGCTGCGTGCCAGTTATGGTGTAACAGGTAACATTTATCAGGGGGCTACCAGTTATATGACTGCAAGTTCAACAGATTTTAACCAGTACACAAATCTCCCTTATAGCGAGGTTGAAAGTCCGGCAAACCCAAATCTGAAGTGGGAACAGAGCAGAACCACAAATATTGGACTTGACTATTCCCTTTCAGGTAACCGATTACGTGGATCAATAGATTTATATAATAAAGTGGGTAAGGATATATTTTCTAACAAAACACTTGATCCTTCAACAGGATTTACCTCTATGTTCGCAAATATGGCAAGTATGCACAATAAAGGTATAGAGGTTGCTCTAAATTACGATTGGTTCAGAGAACTTAACCCTGGCAGTTTCAGCTGGACAACAGGTTTGACCTTCTCCTACAACCAAAACAAAGTAACTGATGTTGAAAACGCTTCAACAAGTGCTATAGAACTTATTGATAATCCATATCTGGTAGGTTACCCTACCAGCGCCCTTTGGTCATGGCGTTTTGCTGGTATTAGTGATCAGGAAGGACAGAAAGGTCAGACATTATGGTATATTGAAGATGGTGTTAAATCCACTAATGCACAAAACAGTGGCATAAGTATAATGGAGTATTCAGGACAAAGTGAACCAAAAATAGTTTCAGGCATTGAGAACCGTTTTACATGGAAAGGATTCTATCTTAATGTTATGATGTCGTATTACGGTGGACACAAAATGCGAGCGCTTGCAGAACTTGAAACGTCAGGAGTTCAATATTCAGCAATTGCAAGCTATTTCCTCAATGCATGGACACCGGAAAAACAGACTAATACTCCGGGTATAGGACATTATGGATCAACGGATAGTGGTTGGGAGCCCAGATATTCCGATATTTCGGTAAAAGAGGCCGCATTTCTTAAGATTCGGAATATTGTTGTAGGATATGACTTACCAGAAAAGTGGTTTTTGGGGACAGGAATAAACCGACTTAGCCTTCGTTTTCAGATAGATAATCCTAAATATCTTTGGATAAAGAACGATGTAGGTGTTGACCCGGAAACTCTTGGGATACGCAATCCAAGCTCATACATCTTTGGAGTGAACATTAACTTATAAAAAGAACAAAAAATGAAAAAAGTTATATACAGCCTCCTTATTGGAGTAATTCTACTTACAGGCTCATGCTCTAAATTCACTGATATTGAACCTAAAGGAAAAAATTTACTTACAACTACCGATCAGCTTGAGATGCTTCTCAATAAAATATTTACGATGTACGACGATGATATGCGTTGGATGTCCGGTGATGTTATAAGAACATTTCAAAATATACCTACTCTTCTAAGTAATCCCAATAAAACCCGGCCGGCTATTATCTACTCATGGGATGAAGCAAACATAGAAAAAATGGCCGAACTGACTGCCTATGATTACACCTATGAGACTGGATACCTGAATATTGGACAAGTTTCTAACGCAATTCTTTCAAGGATTGACGAAGCCACAGGTCCCGAATCTGTAAAAAATCAGCTAAAATGCGAAGCATTAATACTCCGTGCTTACTACCATTATATATTGGTAAACAAATTTGCAAAAGCATACAACCCCGCAACAGCAGCCACTGATCCTGCAATTCCTTATTTAAAAGAAGACTGGGATATAAGCATTCCATTAAAAAAAGCAACTGTTAAGGAGGTTTATGATAATATTATTGCAGATGTTGACAAGGCAATCCAGCTTAATGCTTTACCTGTTGCAGCAGTTAACCGTATGCGTATGAGCAAACCATGTGCATTTGCAGTAAAAGCTCTGGCATTGATAAGTATGCAAAAATTTAATGAGGCTTCGGATGCTGCAAAGCAGGCACTTGCAATAAACGGTGCTGTAAACAATTATAATCAAATGCTTACAACCTATAAAGGAAACATACTGGGAAATACATATGATGTTGTATTTCGTCCTCTTTTAAAGTGTGAAGAGGACCTCTTCACAACTTTTGGAACTGAATTGATGAATGCCATAACAACTGAAGCCTGGAATGCATTTGAACCGGGACATGCAAGTCGTGATAAGATGACATCTGACCGTATGATGTACGACTATGTAATGGGACTGGGTAATATCCTGTTAGGACTTAATTATACACTTACATTTGATGTAAATTCTGGATGGAATGGCGGCGGGATAAAAACTACTCAAATGTACCTTATTGTTGCAGAGGCTGAAATTAATAAAAACAATTTTTCTGCAGCAATGGAGGCTTTGGACGCAATACGGATTAACAGAATTGATCCATCAATATATGCCCCGCTTAAGGGTGTGGTAAATAATAAGGCAGATGCAATATTCAGATTAAAACAGACTGCTCATGGAGAAAATTTGTACTCCTGCCACAATTTCATCAACAAAAAAAGATGGAACCAGTTAGATGGTTACAAACAGACTCTTTCAAAAACAATCGGTGGGAAAACTTATGAACTAAAACCAGATTCAAAACTATGGATTTTCCCTCTGCCGGCAAATGCGGTAAATGTTAATCCAAATCTGCTTCCGCAGAACTACAAGTAATAACAGAGTAAGTATATCTAATAATTTCTGTGGCTGACTCAAATATTGGTCAGCCACAATTTTAAAATCTAATTTTTATGAAAAAGAATATGTGGAGAAAAAGTATTGTATCACTACTGGCAATCTGCCTTGCTTCGTACAGTTTCGGGCAGACATCTGCCATAACACTTAAAATTGGTGACCCTGCCCCGGAGCTAAAAGTTTCTTGGTTAAAGGGCACCCCGGTAGAGAGTTTTACAAACGACAAGATTTATGTTGTGGAGTTCTGGGCAACATGGTGCGGTCCGTGCAAGGCTGCAATGCCTCACATTTCTGAGTTGGCAAAGACTTATGAGGGAAAGGTTATTTTTATTGGGGTGGATGTTTGGGAAAAAGGCTCTGAGTCAAAGATCTACGATTCATTTACGCCAATGTTAAAGGAGTTTGTTGCGAGCATGGGAGATAAGATGGCATACAATATTGCAATGGACAATAATGACATGCATATGGCGAACAAGTGGATGAAGGCATCTGATCAGTGGGGCATTCCTGCAACATTTCTTATTAAAGATGGCAAGATTATCTGGATGGGTCATCCAATAAAACTTGATAAAATTCTTGAGGAGGTATTTGCGGGTACTTACGATATAGCAGGCACAGCCAAAGCTTTCAATGAAGAAACTGAAAAGATGCAAAACAAGATGGCTCCATTTATGGCTTTAAACAAAGCTGTAACCGATGCAGTGGCTGCTAAGGATTATTCAACAGCTCTTAACACTATTGATAATGCTATGGTTACAATTGACCCAATGTTCAAGTTGTCTGTTTATCTATTGAAATTTACAACTTACCTCGAATACGATGTCCACCAGGCTCTCTCCTTTGCAAAAGAGTGGACCAAGGAGACCCCGTCTGCCAAATTAGTTATAGCTGATGCCTTCACTAAGAAAGATGGACTTCCCAAAGAGGCATATCAGTTTGCTGTTGAATCTTTTACTGAGGCCGTATCTAAGCCCGGCTCTTTAAAACCGATGATTTATCATCTTATGGCGCAAAGTTGTTTTAAGATGAACGACCTTGCAAACGCCATTGCAAACGAGGAGAAGGCAATTGAAACAGGAAATGATGCCATAGCCAAAGGGGAATTCCAGGGAACGATAAATGCCGGCACTATAAAGGAGTATCAGGAAGCATTGGCAAAGTATAAAGCGGCGCAGTTTTTACCTAATGGTCATCTCATCAAGCAGGTGGTTTGCTCCGGCATATTTGTCGATTACCCAAAGGACATACCTGATGTCTACACAAACTGATTTGCAATAACCTTCCTTGAAGTAAACATCACCCGACATTGACTCTCTGTTTCCATCAAATGCAAGTCCGATAAGCTCCCCTTTACCATTCATAACTGCACTGCCTGAATTTCCTCCGGTAATGTCGTTGTCAGATAAAAAGTTAACATAGAGCTTCCCGTTTTGACCCCATTTCCCCCAATCTGCACTCTTTAAAAGAGACTGCATCTGCGGTTTCATGTTGAACTCGTAATTTTTAGGATTATACTTCTCTTCAAGCCCTTTTGTTGTTGTCTGGTAATGGTAGTAAACACCGTCTGCGGGTTCTATCGGACCAACCTCACCAAAGCTAAGGCGCATAGTAGAGTTAGCATCGGGATATATTACCATTTTCTTGTCTCGCTTCATTTCGTACAAGGCCCTTACATAGTTGCTTCTCTCCTTGCCCAAGTCTATATTTGCCTTTTTCATGATAGCATCTTCTGTACTGTTGTATGGTCTTATTCCGGTCGTCTTCACGATTATGGTTATAGGATCGTTAAGAATATCCTTTACCGGTCTCTTCTTATTGAAGAAATTGACCATTCTGGTGGAATCTGTAAGAATGCTGTTATCGTATACGTAATCTGCAAGCTTTACAACATCGCCGTTGAACGAATGGAGCAGATCTGCAAATCCCTTGTCGTAATACTTCTCAGGAACCTCTGTTGTAAAGTATTTAAGCATTACTTTGAATAGCTCCCTGTCTGCAGCAACATCCACGCTTCTGAAAGCAGGCATAGCATTCTGTTTTACAAATACATCAATCTCCTTGTCCGAAATACTCATACTATCTTTTTTGGCTTTCTCCAGAGTATTTACAAGAGCGTTGAAACGCTGTCCAAGACCTACAAGTTCTGCTCCTCTAACCATCGACTCTCGGAAGTACTCTCTTATCTTCACAATTCCGGCACTAATCTCGTATCCTTCTCTTAAATTGGCCAGTACTTTTCCATACTTTTCACTCCTTGACTTATCGGACTTGATCCACTCATCCAGTTGTTTTTCCACTGCAGTCAGCTCGTCAACAACCTTATAACGTTCAAGACAGATATTTTCCCATTTTGCATAGTCTGTATAGTTACTTACACCAAAATACTTGTCGGAATACTTAAGTCTTATTGCCGGAGAAGCATCCATATACTTTTTCCAGACGTCAAGTTTGGCCCTTCTTACACCACTTACTACCGGGTTCAGAATCTCGAATTTTTCTGTAAGTTCAAACGAAGACATGTACCTGTTTGTCCTGCCGGGATAACCAAGAATCATTGTAAAACCATCCTTTTTCACACCCTGTGCCGATACTTTAAGGTATCTCTTAGCCTGCAAAGGAACATTGTCCTTTGAATAATCGGCAGGTTTGCCATCCTTTGATGCGTAAACCCGGTACATGGCAAAATCGCCCTTGTGCTGTGGCCAGCCCCAGTTGTCTGTTTCACCCCCAAAGGCTCCTACGGATACCGGAGGTGCACCAACTAATCTGATATCTTTGTATGTTTCATAGAAGTAAAGGTAGTATTTACTACCTCTCCACATAGATTCCAGAGATTTTTCATAAGGAATTGCCTCATAGCGTTTTTCAAAAACAGCAGAGACCTTGTTCATAAAGAAGAGACCTCTTGGACCAGCTTTGTCTAAAGAGTCAATAACCTTGACAACCTCATCGGTTACATCAATCACCTTTCTTAAAAAGGTAACTGTCTTTCCCTTAATATTGACCTCCTGATCTCTTTTCATTGCCCAGAAACCATCTTCCAGATAGTTCTTTGTTGCAGTACTCAAAGAGTGTACATCTCCATAAGCACAGTGGTGGTTTGTAATCATCAGCCCTTCCGGAGATATTATGCTTCCACTACAGCTTCCGCCGTCAATGGCCACGATTGCATCGCTAAGGGCACCACCCTCTTCGTTGTAAATTTCGTTGGCCTTTAGTTTAAGACCCTTGCTTTTCATTTGGCCATACAACTGTTTGTCAAGCAGATTTACCAGCCACATACCCTCGTCTGCAGCAGCAAATGGCATTATTGTGAAAAAAACTAAAATCAGAGTTAAAATTCTTTTTTTCATATTTTATCTATTAATAATTATTTAGTCCCGTATATAAAAGTCAGTTTGTTTCCCTGACCGAATAGTTCCTTTGCAAGTTTTTGTATATCACTCGTAGAAACCTTCCCTATACCCTCCTCTTCTCCATCATAGATATCTGTTCCGTCAATAATGAAACTTATAAACCGTCCGTACCAGTAGTCACTGTTTTTCTCTCTGTCCTTATGAGTTTTCTTAACATATATAATGGCATCCTTTATTTCAGATTCCTTTGGTCCGTTTGCAACCAGGTCGTCTATCTCCTTCTGGACAATACTTAACAGTTCGTCCCTCAGTTTAGGATCTGTCTCAAATTCGACAGATAGCTCAACCCTGTTTTTTGGATTTGCAATCAGGTTTGCAGAGACATTTACATAGTATGCTCCTCCCTTCTCTTCTCTTATCGATTTCATGTATCTGTCAGACAAAACATACTTTAAAAAATAAAGGGTCTGAACGTTTTTCTGGTTGTAAGCCATATAGCCGTTGTAGTTCACTGTTATCTGTGATTTTGGTGTATGCATCTCATTGTCGTAATATCTCAGCTCCTTAACACCTTTTTGGATGGCAATTCCTTTGTCTTTGTATTTTTCAATAGTCTTGCCAACTGGAATTGATCCTATATACTTTTCAATCAACGGTATGATCTGCTCATCTGTCTGGGGCCCCATTGCAAAGAATGTAAAATCCCTGGCATTGGCAAATCTCTCAATATAGATTTTTTTAACTGATTCCAGATTTGCCTTGTCTAAATCTGACATCTTTAAAGATCTCATATAAGGGCTGTTCCTATACTTGATACTGGTAACACTGTCGCGGAAAATATTTATCTTGGAGTCTGCACTTTTCATCATAAGCTCCCTTTGACGGCTAACCATTTTTTTAAAGTTATCAAGGTCGAAGGTTGTAGAGACAAAATTAAGATAGAGCAACTTGAATAAAGTTTCAGAATCCTTTAGAGCAGAATATCCGCTCACTGACTCTGAGTTTATACCTAACGAGCTATATAGCATAACATCTTTATCTTTAAGGTATAATTTAAGTTCTTTATCTTTTAAGTTTGCCAGTCCCTTGCTTCTCAACGCTAATTCCACCAGCTTTGCTGATGCTACCTCATCTTCGCTGGTATAAACAATTCCTCCTTTACTGTAAGCCTGAATAGTCAATCTCGAATTAGGCTC
>Ga0074193_1003297_pt1 | contig 12154 bp, 6 predicted proteins | sample EPASupsiteHSE605_FD_64523 | JGI IMG/M metagenome (GOLD analysis project Ga0074193, IMG submission 64523) | Bioremediated contaminated groundwater from EPA Superfund site, New Mexico - Sample HSE6-05 | ecosystem: Environmental > Aquatic > Deep subsurface > Groundwater > Contaminated ...
GATCAGAATATTACGATTAAAGCACAAGGAGATATTTTAAATGGTGCCAGTGATAGCAGTGTAATCAATCTCACGGCCCAGAATATTGATCTCCTATCTGAAACAGGCAACATTGGTCAAACCAATAAGCCTGTTACAGTAGATGCTGCTGGTACAGTAACCGCTGCAGCGCAAAAGGACATTAATATTACAAGTAAAGGAGCTTTTACTGCCGACCGTTTATCAAGTGTAGATGGTTATGTTAATGTAACTGTGGCAGATAACAGTAATCTGCATATCCTGGACACGCAAGTCAATAAAGGTATGAACCTGCGTGGCAGCAATGTAGTCCTTGATCAGGTAGTCCATACAGGGGATTCTATGCTTACCATGGATATTAGCGGTGTAAATGAAACAATGGCCGATCAGGTGACAGTAAATGTAACTTCGCCTAAGGGGGTACAATTCAATAACCTGATAGCAAATGAAGCTACAATCAAGGGGAATACCGATAGACTGGACATGCGTAACACACTTACTGGTACTCGCGCAGAGATGTCTAATAATTACTACACTGTGGTGGCTGATAATAATCCGCCGCAGAGCATCGCAGGCAGTCATGTACTGCTGCGTCCTCTTGATAGTTTTTATGATCTGTCCATCGATGGTAAGAAGGTGTTCACCAATACGACAGTTGTAAATTCTCAAGGTGGTATCTTAGTAAATGGATCTGCTACCCAGGATAATGCGGTTACCATCGCCGATAAAACAATCAATCCACCGCCTGTAACAGGTGGAGGAGAGCTGGGAGCAGCAGGAATGGTAGTGAGAAATAACGAATTTTTCATGGGAAGCCTCAGAAACCCGGCCAACTTAGTAGATATAACTCAGCTTATGAATTCTCAAACAGATGAGGGTATGTCTAATGATGACGATGAGGAAGTTAAGGTATTAGAATAAGAGGATGTTCTTAAGTAATAGTAAAGTAAGGCATCCGGTGCAGGGAAATCGCCGGATGCCCTCTGCTTGATGGACAGAAGAAGACGAGGTAATGAGAAAGGAAGAGATGGAGTATGCTGAAGAAAACACTGCTTTTAGCAATAGCCACATTATACTTAAGCAGCAACTGTCAGGCAGCCGTATCTGATGCAGGCACGGGAGAATTCACTAAAAAAGAGCAGGAATTATATCAAGAAAAAAGCGTGCTAACTCAAGATAATGTGGTCAATAAGACTGCAACAGCAGCAGAGGAGCATCCAGAAGATAATGTAGTAATTGCTGTTAGTAAAATCATAGCAAATAAATCTGAGATCTTGAGTGACGAAGAACTTAGGACGATAACAGGGAAATACGAAGGGCAGGAATTAGGACTTAAAGATTTATATCAAGCTGTGGCCGAGATTAACGCACTATATAAAACGAAAAGCTATATTACAGCCAAAGCTATTCTACCTCCGCAAAAAATCGAAAATGGGATTGTCAATATTACATTGGTAGAAGGCCGTTTTGGCGAATTTCTCCTTGAAGGAAATCGACATACTGTAAGTTCTTATATTAATGATAGAATATCTCATCACAGCGGCGATCTGGTTAAAGTGGATCAGCTGCAAAAAGATATTTTTTATTTTAACAGCACCAATGATATACAAATGAAAGCCGAACTAAAACCAGGTAAAGACGTGGGGACGACTGATTGTATATTATACCTGCAAGAACCGGAAGTATGGCATACAACACTCTTTACCGATAATGCAGGGCGCAGTGAAAGCGGACTGTACCGCACTGGTATGGTTATAGAAAATAATAGCGTATTTGGCAACCGGGAATCTTTGGTTCTCAATCCGACATGGACAAAGGGGACAATGGCAGGGTCGATTTTTTATAGTATTCCTGTGGACAACCGTGGCACTAGAATGGGTGTTAGCTATAGTGAGAATCAAACAGATATTATATCCGGTCCTTACCAAAGTATGGATATAGTAGGTGATTCCACAGATGTGGGCCTGACCATCACCCATCCTTTTATTGTAACAGAAAAACGTAAAGTGGATGTTTTTGGTGAATTTCATTGGAAGGATTCCAGCACCGACTTTTTCGGTAATACCTTACTGGACTCAAAAGTGAGAACCGCTACCATTGGTAGCAGTGCGCGCACCATGGATAGGAAGGGAGTTTGGTACAGTCAATACAGTTTTACCGGGATATCGGCTACCAAAAAAGAAGCTTATTATGAGAAGGATTTTTGGCGGTTTAATTTCTCCGCTGTTCGTCAGCAGGTGCTAGCTAAGGAGCGAAATCTTATCTGGCGTTTATCTGCACAAATGACTGATAACAGTGAATTGCCGTCTTCGGAGCAGTTTTCCCTTGGTGGCATGTCTTCAGTCAAAGGCTTTACAGAAGGATGGTTAAGTGGCGATCAGGGCTATTATATTGGCTTAGAATATGATTTTCCCCTGCAATTTTCTAAAAAAATAAAAGGGTTGGTCTTCATAGACCATGGCTCCACATATAACTCTTTTGAGAATGGCATGCATAGCAGAGACTATTTAACAAGTACCGGCGTAGGTGTAATTGCCAACTTTGCTCCCGATTATTTTGGAAAGGTTCTAATCGGCTTTCCATTAAATTCATCGAAGGAGCGGGATAAAACGCGAATTCACTTCTTTTTAGAAACCAATATTAAATAAAGGAGATAAACAAAATGAATCAAGATATTTTTATCGATGGAATAGGGAATATCAATGTAACAGGAAACATTGTTCGTATAGACCTGGTGGCTTTGCAGCCGCAACTGAAAAGTGAAAATGGACAACCTGTGTTTACGAACAGTCAGCGTATTGTGATGCCCCTAGAAGCATTTTTGCAAGGGGTTAATCTTCAGAAAAATATTGTGCAACAGTTAATTCAGGCAGGGGTATTGCAAGTGAATGCCATACCTAATGAATCGGTGGTCTCTGCTGAAGCTGTAGCCGAACCAACGGCCTAATGGAAAACTCCTGCCCAAAATCATCTAGATTTGGCAGGAGTTTCTGATTTTTGGTCAAATTTAGAAAAAACTAGCAGGTTTCTAGGGTTTAGGCTCGTAGAGCAAAGATAGTAGAAATAATACTGCAAGGGGGTGGATAGCCGATGATTAGATATAATACTACAACCTTATATATGCGTAAGGAAATGATTCAAGTAATGGATAAGATTTGGCACTATCCGCTGACCGTTGTAGAGTCGCCAATGGGATATGGAAAAACTACGGCAGTAAAAGAATATTTAAAGGGCTGTGACGCTACTGTTTTATGGCAGACGCTGACAGAAGATTCGGTAAGCGGATTTTGGAATGGGTTTACGCGGCTGTTAAAAAAAATCAATACTCCTTGTGCAGAGAACCTTATAAAACTAGGATTTCCTACGAATAGTATTTTTATGGATGAGGCGCTGGAATGTATGGAGAGCATCCAATTTTCCAGTCCAACTGTAATGGTTATTGATGATTATCATTTATTATCCTCGGAAGATGTTGATAAATTTATTGAAACCTTAGTAAAAGCCGAGAATTCCAATCTGCATATTATTATCATATCCAGAGTTATGTTTGGCGAAAATACCTTAGAACTTGCTCTTAAAGGGTATTGCTATGTGATAAACAGAAGCAATCTTGAGTTTTCTCAGGATGAGATTGTGAACTATTATAAGCTGTGCGGGATAATTTTAAAACCTGATGAGGTAGCTTCCCTTTATTCCTATACCGAAGGCTGGATCAGTGCGCTATACCTTTGCATGCTAAGTTTTTTGCAGGAGGGGCATGTTGAACAGCAGGCCAGCTTGTATGAATTAATAGAAAAAGTTGTCTATCAGAATTGTACTGCAGATGAAAAGAAAATGTTAGTAACTACTTGTATTTTTGACAATTTTACCTTAGCACAAGCTAGTACAATGTGGGATAAGAAAAATGCAGAAGAAATATTGCACCAGTTGGTGGTGAAGAATGCTTTTATAAAATATGATCCGGGAAATAAAACCTATCAGATGCATAATATCTTTACCAGCTACCTACGGGAGGTATTAGGCAGACAAGGGGCGAAAAGTCAGCAGGCTATTTTCCGGGCGGCAGGAAAATGGTATGCAAGTGTCAAGGATTATATCCACGCTATGGAATGCTTTTATAAAGTTGCTGACTTTGATAATTTGTTAGCTGCAATGGAAACAGATAAAGGCAATAGCATCAATTTCGAGCATAAAGAAATATTAAAGAAGTATTTTAATGAGTGCCCAGTAGAGATAAAGAGGAAACACCCTATTGCTGCTTTGCTTTATGCAGCAGAACTATTCATTTATAATGAAAAAGAGATGTTTACTGCGCAGTGTGAAGAAATTGGCAGCTATATTGAGATGATGCAAGACGAAAAAGCTAAAAAACGGCTGTCGGGAGAACTGGAACTTTTATATAGTTTCACCAAATATAATGACATAATGGCAATGTCCACTTATCACCGAAATGCGTATAAGATGCTGGATCTTCCTTCAGAACTGTTTGATAATAAGGCTTCATGGACCTTTGGTTCGCCATCTGTCCTTTATATGTTTTATCGGCAGAGTGGGGAACTAGAGCAAGAAGTGAATAATTTGATTGAATGCATGCCTTATTATTGCCATATAACAGGCGGGCACGGTTCGGGGGCGGAATGTGTCATGCAGGCAGAACACTATTATTATAAAGGTGATTTTGAGCAGGCTGAAATTAGTATCTATAAAGCAAAGTATATAGCCGAGGCACAGGGGCAATGGGCCATCATTCTATGTGTTATCTTTCTCCAAATGCGGCTGGCATTTATTAAAGGTGATTTACCTTCTGTAATGGATCTTTTACAGCAGATGAATGCCAAGGTTAAGCAATATGGATCAGCTGTGTTTGGTCATAAGGCAAATCTGTGCGAAGGGTTTATCTATTCTGGAATGAAGCAAAAAACAAAAATTCCAGCCTGGATAACAACAGGACGTTTGCAGGAAAGTGGACTGCCGTTTCCCAGTTATGGTTTTTTTAATATTGTATATGGCAAGTCGCTGCTCTTAGCCGGTGACTATCTGAAGCTTATCGGTATTGCGGAACAGTTTATTGCTACCGCCGAAGCTTTCCCCAATTTATTGGGATCTGTTTATACTCATATTTATGTAGCTGCAGCACACTATCAGCTAAAACATGATGAGGAGGCGTTGTTTTCTCTTAAACAAGGAATTGATATTGCTGCAGCAGATCAATTAGTGATGCCTTTTGTTGAAAATGGAGAATATATTCTGCCACTTCTCATTCCATTGGAAAAAGAGGAGGCATACACCGCCTTTGTTAACAAAGTAAACAAACTATACGGCCTAGTTGCTAAAAATGTAAAAGGGATGACAGGCAAACTGGAACAAGATAGGGCGACAGCCCACCTTACGGACAGGGAGAGGGAAATTGCTGAACTTGTTATCACTGGTTTATCCAACCGCGTTATTGCTGAAACCCTGAATATAGCTGAAGTAACAGTTAAAAAGGCATTGCAAAACGTTTATGCTAAAGTCGGGGTTGGCAGCAGGATTGGACTTATGAAAATCATGATTGGACAAAAGACACTCTAACAAAACCTCACCCTTGCATTTCAATTCTGCAAGGGTGAGGTTTTTGTCAGTTTACTAGAAAGTTTAAATATTAATTGGTTATTGACAAGTTATTGCAGGAAAATGATTATTAAAGAGAAATTATATATGATATACAGAATAGGCTATACTGCTAAGAGTGGGAAATAAGAAAATATAGCAGCATTTTTGGATTAAAGCTTCTTTATAGGGTAACACTTAGGAAGTATATGATCTGCAATGGTAACATAAATATCACGAAGATCCATTCTTAAGGAGGGAAACAAATGGTTATAGCAAATTTTAAACGAATTCATTTAGTAGTGATGGACTCTGTTGGTATTGGGCAAGCGCCTGATGCGGCAGAATATGATGATTTTAATGTAGATACTTATGGCCATATTGCCCAGGCCTGCGGTGGTTTAAACATGCCGAATATGGGAAAACTCGGTGTTGGTAATATTAGAGAAATTGAAGGCATTGCCAGAGCAGAACATCCGCTGGCATATTATACAAAGATGCAGGAACTATCAAATGGCAAAGATACCATGGCAGGGCATTGGGAGTTTATGGGCCTTTATACCGAGAAACCTTTTCGCGTATTTCCTCATGGCTTTCCAGTGGAATTGATCCAGCGCATTGAGGAACACACCGGACGGAGAGTCATTGCCAATAGACCGGCAAGCGGCACGGAAATCATTAAAGAGTTAGGGGAAGAACATGTGAAAACAGGAGCACTGATTGTTTACACATCAGCTGATTCGGTACTGCAAATTGCTGCCCATGAAGAAGTAATTCCCTTGCAAGAACTTTATGAAATTTGTGAGTTTTGCCGAGAAATAACCCGTGATGAGCCTTATAAGATAGGGCGCATTATTGCTCGCCCCTTTGTCGGAACTGCAGGCAATTTTATGCGTACTGCGAATCGGCATGATTATGCATTAAAACCTTTTGCCCGTACAGTCATGAATGAACTGCAAGATGCTCGGTATGATGTGATCGCCCTCGGGAAAATTTCGGATATTTATGCTGGTGAGGGAGTCACGAGGACTATTCATACTGTATCAAATATGGATGGGATGGACAAATTGATTTCTCTATTTGATGAGGATTTTACTGGTCTTAGTTTCGTGAACTTAGTTGATTTTGATGCTTTATTCGGACACCGCCGCGATCCCCAAGGCTACGGACAGGCTTTAGAGGAATATGATGCTCGGTTACCAGAAGTATTTGCTAAGCTGAGATCAGATGATTTATTAATCATTACCGCTGATCATGGCAATGATCCTACATATCGCGGTACAGATCATACCCGAGAATATGTGCCGCTACTAGCTTATTCCCCTCGTTTTTCTGAGGGAGGGGAGCTGCCGCTGCGGACAACTTTTGCAGATATTGGTGCTACGATCGCAGAGAATTTTGAGGTCAAAATGCCTGAATACGGCACAAGCTTTCTGCAGGAATTGAAATAATAGCTTACATGTCAACTGATACTAGATAGAGGAGGTTTTCAATAGTTATGAATAGTCATGAAATAGATCAACTCGCCATCAATACCCTTCGTACCTTGTCAATTGATGGGATTGAGAAAGCTAATTCAGGCCATCCAGGCATGCCTATGGGAGCGGCGGCCATGGCTTATCAGTTGTGGACAAAACATCTTAAACATAATCCTAGTAATCCCAATTGGTTTAATCGTGATCGTTTTGTTCTATCGGCAGGACATGGATCGATGCTGCTGTATAGTTTATTACATTTATCTGGCTATGACTTGTCGATTAGCGATTTAAAAAGTTTTCGACAATGGATGAGCAAAACTCCTGGTCATCCTGAATATGGCCATACTCCAGGCGTTGATGCGACAACAGGCCCTTTAGGTCAAGGAATTGCAATGGCTGTGGGGATGGCTATGGGGGAACGTCATCTGGCGGCCAATTATAATACAGAGAAATATGAGCTTATTAATCATTTTACATATAGTATGTGCGGTGACGGCGATTTAATGGAAGGTGTAGCAGCAGAAGCAGCTTCGCTGGCAGGACATCTGAAATTAGGGAAGCTTATTGTGTTATATGACTCCAATAATATTTCCCTTGATGGGAAACTGGAACAATCTTTCTCTGAAAATGTAGTGCAACGCTTTGAGGCTTATGGCTGGCAAGTTTTGTATGTAGAAGATGGTAATGATTTAGTAAAAATTGACCAGGCCTTACAGAGTGCAAAAGAGGAAACAGTAAGGCCGACATTAATCGAAGTCAAAACAGTGATTGGATTTGGAGCTCCCAATAAGGCTGGATCGTCTGCGGCTCACGGATCGCCCTTAGGGAAAAAAGAAGTTACTGAGACTAAAGAATATTATCAATGGTTCCATGAAGAAGAATTTCATGTTCCTGATTCAGTATATCGTTACTTTCATGAAAATGTAAAACAGCGCGGTGAGGAACTGGAAAAACAGTGGGAGACTTCTTTTGCAAGCTATCGCGCCGAATATCCAGCCCTGGCCCAAGAGCTTGAGCAGGTCATTGGGGGAAAGCTGTCAACAGATTGGGACAAGGAGCTGCCTAGCTATGCAGCGGGGAGTCAGATTGCATCACGCTCGGCTTCAGGTGAAGTGATGAATGTTCTTGCCCATAGTATCCCAGCCTTTTTTGGGGGATCAGCAGATTTGGCCAGTTCCAATAAAACTATGATAAAAAATGGCGGAGATTTTTTACCTGGCAGCTATCAAGGCCGTAATATTTGGTTTGGTGTTCGTGAATTTGCTATGGGCGCGGCCCTCAATGGTCTTGCTTTACATGGTGGATTAAAAGTATATGGGGGTACATTCTTTATTTTCTCTGATTATCTAAGGCCTGCCATTCGTTTAGCTGCTTTAATGAAATTGCCTGTGACCTATGTTTTCACCCATGACAGTATTGCTGTTGGTGAAGATGGTCCTACTCATGAACCGATTGAACAGTTGGCTTCGTTTAGAGCCATGCCAAATCTTAATGTGATTCGCCCAGCAGATGGCAATGAGACAGTAACAGCATGGAAGATTGCAATGCAATCAGTACAAACACCGACAATGCTAGTCTTATCAAGACAGGACCTGCTGACGATTGCTGGCACTGGGGAAGCTGGAGCTGAGGGCGTGGGGCGCGGTGCTTATATTATTTCTAAAGGTAGGCTGGCTGTTCCTCAGGCACTATTCTTGGCAACAGGGTCAGAAGTGCAGCTAGCCATCAGCGCTCAAGGGCAATTAGCATGTGAAAATATTTCAGTAGATGTTATTAGCTTCCCTTCATGGCATTTATTTGACAAACAGTCGGCTGAATATAAAAAAACCATTCTGCGCCCTGATGTAAAGGTTCGTCTTGGGATTGAGATGGGCTCATCCTTAGGGTGGGAACGTTATATTGGTGAGCAGGGCGTTATGCTGGCTATCGACCGTTTTGGCGCTTCAGGACCTGAAAAAATCCTGCTGAAAGAATATGGTTTCACTGCAGAACATGTTGTGAGTACATTGAAGAAACTATTATTAGATGCCTAAAGGCAAGAAAAGGAGTGAGGGCTGTGCAGGAAAATAAATTTAGAATCGTTGTATCTGGGGACATCTGTATAAATTGCCTATATTGGATAACAGACCCTCAAAACAGCAAAGGGTTAAACTGGCAAAACAATTTAAATATACACAGCGTTTTACTGCCGGGAGAAGCACTGCTATTAGCAAAGTTTTTAATGTTAGCAATAGGACCTTGTATTCTATCTCCTGAAATACAAGATTTAGATTCTATTGCATTAAAGGACTTTATTACAGCTACTGCAGAAGTAGATCTTTTTCCTGTATTCACTAACAAAAAGAGTAATGATAAAGTCTATAGAGTCAAACGCTTTCTTGGCTTTTCTGGGCCAGTATCGGAGATATCAAAGCTGCTGCCTATTGAGAATGATGATGCTAATGTTGAAATGGTAGTTATCGATGATGAAAATAATGGTTATCATTCTAATGAGAATTTTTGGCCGCTAGCGTTAAAAACACTTGGGAAAACGCCCATCGTATTATATAAGATGAGTAATCCCATTCACTCCACCATCCTTTGGGAAAGACTAGAAAAACACCATATTGATAAAACCATCGTCATTATCAATAGCGACGACTTGCGTTCCAAAGGCGTGAATATCAGCAAAGGCCTTTCCTGGGAAAGAACAGCCCAGGATTTTGTGTGGCAAATCAACAATAGCCCAAACTTGACATTTTTGGCACAATGCCGTCATTTGATCGTATTATTTGGCCTAGAGGGTGCCATTTATTATCATAATGAAGGCATTCCTGAATCTCGGTTATACTTTTTGCCCTATGCCTTTGAAGGAGAATCGATTGCCGATAGTCAAGGGCAAATGTCTGGTTTTACTTCCTGTTTTGTGGCAGGGATTGCACGAAACATTCTGGTAAGCAATGAAAACAATGAAGAACTTTCGTTAGCAATCGGTGAAGGCATACGGGAAGGAATTGTTGCAACACAAAAATACTTTATTGAGGGATTTGGTACAAACATTGGGCAGGATCCTTTTCCTAGCCCAGGGATATTTAGCGAAGATGAAAAGGATTTTATCCACAAAGAACATGTCCAGGATGTGGTAATAAGGCTTTCGGAAAATACCAGCTGTAAATCCTGCTGGTATATCCTGAAAGACAAAAGTTCCAATAATTTGGCTGAAATAGCGTACAGTATTGTCAAAAATGGCGTACAGCATGCTCTAAAATTCATACCAATCGCCCAGTTTGGCAATCTGCAAACTGTGGATAGAGGTGAAATTGAAAGCTACCGCAGTATTAAAAATCTAATGCTGGAGTATATCTCGACGATCAATACAACCCGCCCCCTGTGTATTGCTGTATTTGGAACTCCTGGATCAGGGAAATCCTTTGGGGTCACGGAAATTGCTGCTAGTATTGCACCTACCCTTATTAAGAAGCTGAATTTTAATTTATCCCAATTAAGTACAGCCACAGAATTAAGTAATGTTTTTCATAAAGTAAGAGATTTTTGCTTAGAAGGCAAAATACCTCTCGTGTTTTTCGATGAATTTGATGCTAGTTTTGAAGAAAAACTAGGTTGGTTAAAGTACTTTTTAGCCCCCATGCAGGATGGGGTATTTAGGGAAGGTGATTCTCTTCATTCCATAGGCAAGGCTATTTTTGTATTCGCTGGCGGTACCAGCAGCACTTTAAAAGAATTTTGCGGGGAAGATATCGAGAATGAAGAAGAATATAAACAGTTTTTATTGGGTTTCAAAGGGGCGAAAGGTCCGGATTTTTTAAGCCGCTTACGGGGTTATGTGAATATCTTGGGGCCGAATCAAACAAATGCTCATAGTGATCAATTATTCATTATTCGCCGGGCCATGCTGCTAAGAACGCTGCTCGAACGTAAGGTGCCTCATCTGATCAATGATCGAGGAACAGCACAAATTGACAATGGGGTACTACGGGCCTTGCTTAAAATTCCAAGATACAAACATGAGTCCAGATCTATGGAAGCTTTATTAGAGATGAGTTTACTGACAAATGCGAAAAAATGGGAGCAATCCTATCTGCCGTCTAAAGAACAGATGAGGCTCCATGTGGATGAGGAAGAGTTTTTACGTCATTTAATGCATGATACCTTCTTTAGTGAGAAAATAGAAAGCCTATCGATAGCAATTCATGAAAAATATCGAGAACTTAACGAGCATAATAGAAATGTAGATTATGAATTTCTAAAAAAATGGGAAGAACTTGATGAAGATTTGAAGGAATCTGCTCGCAATCAAGCAAGACTGATTCCTGATGCTCTGCTAACCATTAACTATGATGTTGTATCTGTCAAAGAAAAGCCAGCTGTTTTAGCGTTTACTGAAAAAGAATTAGATCTGCTGGTTGCTTATGAACATAGCCATTGGTGCCGTTACCAGAAAAGGACGGGCTGGAAAAAAGGTAATGTTAAGGATAAGCAAGCAAAAACCGATCCGACTCTTGTTAATTGGAATAGTCTGCCTGAGGAGAATAAATATAAAGTATATCAGATGGTGACAATTTGGCCAGAAATATTAGCAAATGCAAATTTTAAAATGGAACGATTGAAATTTTTATGTGATTGTGAGACTCGGATTTGATTTTTTATAGTAAGAAAATTGGATGACAAGTAAAAATGGTCTTATCCCTTGTTTTGTAAGGGATAAGACCATTTATTAATAAACTAACTTGCGGAATCTAAGATGCTAAGGCGGCGACCAATAGCTAAACAGGATTTCTGTTGTGGACTTCATAGGCTAGAGGATCTAGGTGAATACTGCCAACAGGTGCGCCCCATAAATTTTCTATCAATCTTTCGGTAATTTTAATTTTATTTGCGATGATCCTTGGGTTGGCTTCATGTCCAAATTCCAAGGGAGAACTAGCTTCCAATAAAGCACCCATAATGCCAGCGAAAAAAGAAAAGGTTTCATCCATATGTATGACATTTATAAGTCCTTGTTGGTTGCCTTGTTCTAGAATGTGCTTCAAAAGCGGAGTGGTAGTAATCAGCATTTGTCGCCAAAGTTT
>Ga0074193_1003298_pt1 | contig 12139 bp, 8 predicted proteins | sample EPASupsiteHSE605_FD_64523 | JGI IMG/M metagenome (GOLD analysis project Ga0074193, IMG submission 64523) | Bioremediated contaminated groundwater from EPA Superfund site, New Mexico - Sample HSE6-05 | ecosystem: Environmental > Aquatic > Deep subsurface > Groundwater > Contaminated ...
ATTTAAGGTTAGACATATGTTCAACAGAAAAAGCACAGTTGTACTTTTCAAAAAAGCCTTCGATGTTTTTTATATCTCTATCGGTGAATACAATATCCTGCCCTACTACAACGAGTATCTTTTCTGCTTTTTTAAGCCAATTTATATATTCACGCCATACTGAAACATCCGCTCCTCTGTCAACCAAACGAATTGACTTAACGCTTGGTAAATTTGTTTGGCAGTAAGTAGATGTATTTCCAATTGTAGATATATTGATATGCACCGGTCCGAAGCCATGATGTGACATTTCAAGCAAAGCTTCGCTAATTACTCTCTCACAGTACCAGTATTCATCATCAGTATTAATTATCGGCAAGTCAACAGACTTCTTACATACAGTTCCAAATATATTTGTTTGATCTATTTTTTGTGTTTCTATTTGATTGAGAAAGAGCTGATTTTTATCTGCAGTAATAGCTACTATCGGAACATTTCGATAATATGCCTCGGTAATGCCCGCCAAAAAATTACTAACTGCCGTACCCGATGTACAGACACAGGCTACCGGTACATTCTTTGCTTGAGCTATACCCATCCCAAAATATACGGCGCTTCTCTCGTCTACAACAGAATAGCATTCAAAAAATGGATCGACTTCAATTGAATGGACAATGGGTATATTACTACCACCTGGAGACATTACAACGTGCTTGATATCATATTCTTTAAGGAGAGCTACTAGAAGCTGTACACTTTTAATAATCGAATACATACTGACATACCCCCTGCTTTCGCTTAGCAAGAATTTTATCGGATTTTTTCCGGGCTACATGAATAATTCTCCGGCATCAGATTGTCGGGTGAGTAATTGGCTCTTATTCAAGCACTTGTGCTAGACGTTTGCGATTTCCTTTGCATCGGAGTACAGCCAAGAAATGATCTTAAACCAAATTTTTCCCCCTCCAAAATCTATAGGCCAAATCTTGTAGGTTGTCATAGTATTCCTTCTTAAAATAGGGTTTGAGGGAATATTTGAATCCACGTTTTAATACTTGCTCTGCCAATAAATACACGTCATCAAGTGAATCCGCCAAATATACATATCCATCATAGACACCGTCAAACCATTCGACGCCCGTAGTAACTTTGTGATCATTTGTTTTTATTACAATAACAGGCGTATTTGCAATCAGTGAAAAAATCGTACCATGGTAACGATCAGTGATAATGAGTTTATAGTGAGCGTACCGCCCAATCTCAAGCTCCAAATAGTGCTTAATATCTTTTTGAATTATTTTAAAGTCAACAGAAATTGTTGTGTCGGTATACTCAGTTTTCTGAAGTAGTTCCAAACGGCTGCGTAAAGCTGTTATCTCATCGTCCGAATATAGTTTTTCACTGTCGTTTCTGCAGCAAAACAGGATACCACTACGTGGATTAGAAAAACTATATGTACCTATCAGCGATGTTACAATATCAGGAAACTGCCGGACCATAATATTGGGGAACATTTCCAACGCCATGCCATAAGAAACACGATCCCTGGCGAGAAACAGCATATTCTTTGCTTGGTTATACGATATTGATGTAAGTTTACGCCGCTCCTGAGATTTGAAAAAGATCGTTTGCGGCATCATAATGATGCGGGCGTTCGGAAATCTGTCGATTACTATCCTGTGCATTAACTCGTGTACACCACCCAAGTCCTGAGTGGTATATCCGCTCTGAAAAACGATTATGTCTTCTGGTATAAGACATTTTTCTAGTTTGTCAAGAAAACCAAATCGGTCATCGACAACGGTACTCGCAGCAAACTCGTAAACTTTAATACCATTGAAGTTCTCCGTAATCCAGCTGCGAATGCAGTAGCATTGAGCCATGTCTCCCATATTGGAGTGTTCAGTAATACCGAAATAAAAGACTTTGGGGGAGTGCTCGCCACTTATTTGACACAGTCTCACCGTATCTGCATGGAGTTGAATATTTTTTTTAATTGTTAAATACTTATAGTAGAATGGACGCAGAATTTTTTTAATTATATTGTTCACGAGTAAATCCTCCACTGCTCATTAATGACGTTCCGCATTTTTATCAACTTCTAATATAGTTTCATAAATCTCCATTAATTTTTGGGCATTTACCTCCGGATGATAAGTTGTTTCCGCATGCTGCGCGGCATTGTCCGAAAATGTTCGCGCTAATGTCTCATTTTCAAAAATCTCACACACATAATGCGCGAGCATATTGGCCGCGTTATGTTGATAAACAAGACCATCTTGTCCATGAGTCATCAAATTACTGACACCACCCACATCTGCGGCTACGCACGGCACACCGAGCAACATTGCCTCGCCCAGAGAATTTGGGGAGTTTTCTATTAATGACGGCAATACAAATACGTTCGATTTCAAATATTGGTCTTTCATCTGCTGCTCATCCAATGTGCCACAAAAATTCACAGTTTCTCGCAATCCGTTTTGGTTGATAAGTCGTCTCAAGTATTTGGCATATGCCGGCAGTTTATATATGGGAATATCGTATGGATTAAGCCCTGTAACATATATTTTCGCATCAGGAAACCGGCGCAGTATTTCCGGCATAGCCTCAAGAAGTATGTGAAATCCCTTGATTGGGTAACTGCATGAACTCGCGAATATGGAGTGTTTCTCACATTTCTCAAGCTGCCATCTGTCCGAATAAAACGATTCACGCAACGTCTCATTGCAAAAATGATAATTCAGTTTTGGATTAATTTGCATCGTGCAAGCTTTGTCCCAGTCTGTTCTGCCGGAAACATGTCCCACTGCCCTAAGTAGCTTAATTTCATTTTCGCCTCTGGAAATAAACGAATTACGCTGTACCACAAGAGTATCTCTCCGCAAAACATCACGTAGATTAAAACCGTGGCTAACATGCAGTGGCAATTGGGAAAAGTAATATTTGGCGATCTCGGAGCACAGACCCTGTATACTTACGAGCGTCCTATCGGGATTTGCAAACGCTTTCGCCGCTGCAAGCGAATGAGAAAACTCCGTGCCAAAGATATGGAGGATATCGGGTTTAAAGTCATTAAAAATAGAGCGAAACCAAGGCTGATACCAAGAGTAATCAGTTATATACTCTCTCCTGGAAGGGAAGTTATAATATGCAATATTGTCAATACTATACTTTTCAACTTCCTTGCCATTGTCAAAGGGACAACATACCCCAAGCCTAATTTTCCTTTCGCTTTTATTGAGACCATTCATGGCTCCTGTCAGCCATCCTCCGTATGGTACTGCATGTATTCCAAGAAGATTGCTGATTGCTGGCAACATTACATTGCATATCCATAGAATTTTCATATGATGTTCTTCCCAATATATCTTGATTTTTTCGGTTGATTATTCCTATTCAAACCATAAAACATTAGAACAAGCGGCAATATTGAGTAATACAGATTTTCGTTTGCATATGTAAATAAAAATAATGCAAAAACGAGAATAGTTACTATTAAGTTATTCTTATTTGCTGTAATGCGCTTAGAAAGGTTGAACAGACCTACTGTAAATAGGACCCAGAAAAAAATGCCATATGTTGCTAATTGGTATAAGTAGGTATTTGTATTGTGGGTACCTGTAACATTCACAGAGTAATAGTCCATATATTGTATTCTGGCATAATAATCAAATAAAGCGTCTGTCTTATTTAAGCCTACGCCAAACAGCGGCGCTGTTTTCCATACTTCTATATTGGATGTAAAAGAAGATAGGCGCGCAACGGGTGATCCATATGCACCTGAGTCAGCATCCAATTTATCAAAGAGCAAGCTAATACCGCTACCAACTGTTTGTGGAAATGCCAACGCTACGAAAGCTACGCAAAGAAGCAAAATTACTAATAAAAGCATTCTAAAGAGCTTCTCTGATTTTCGTTTTGACTTACTCGCAAAATAAATTAAAATGCACAATGTAACACAAAACAAACCAGCGGTGGATAATGAAGTTAGTACTGTTAGGATGAGTATGATGGCCTTCTTTATATCCAACTTGTCGAAATAAAACAAGTGAATACACAGCGCAATAATAAGATATATCTGATACACGCCAGGCTCGCGAAATATTCCGCAATTTTTGATAATTTCATTGCCCAAAGTCATGGCTGGAACAATGCATGGGCCTACAACATAGGACTCATACCCACTCATATTAGTAACAATTGGAAAACTCCGTATCAATCCAGGGAAGATATAGCAAAGCAGGTATACAACGAGGGAATAACACGCAAGGAAAAAAACAACTTTCTCAAAAGCACAAACGTAATCGTGAAAAGAATAGTTTAATGTTATCATTAATGCAGCCGTAATCAGGGCAACCCTAAAACACGTCATCACAAAGTTGTCGTCATTAGCAATGAGTGTGAAGAACTGTGCAATAATAATCAAAAAATAAAATTTATAGTCTTTGGCAAAGAGCGCTCTTTTGCTTATCACCTTAAAAGCCATTATCAAAGCAATTAAGACGTATAAAAAATATGGAAACCACCTCGCTGTAGATAAACTGTTCGTTCCAAACAGTAATGTGTCTGTCGAGAAAAAAATCGTCACAAACGTCAGCAACAATGGTATCCTTTTTGCTGTTTTGGTATTACTACGAACGCAGATTGATGTACCTTGATACTCCATATTTTATTCCTCAGTCTCGTTTTTTGACAAAAATACAATAACTCTCCTTGCCTGTACTTGTGGATTCTTATTTTTCTCAATATACTGCTTTGCGGCTTGTCCGCGTGCAGTTCTTTCTTCATCTGATAAACTTAGTATCCCCATTATGGCATTAGCCACATCTGCCGCGTCTTCATTATCTAAATACCACAAATACTGTTCGTAGTCTTCCGGTATTCCCGGTAGTCTAGTGGATAAAACCGGAGTTCCTGACGCCATATATTCGGCAACTTTAGATGGAAAAGATAATCTCGCAAATTGATAATTGGTCGGTCTGTTATTTACGAGAAGGTCGGCCTGCTTTTCCTTCAAGAGAATTTCTTGATGAGGACGGAGCCCATGGTATACAATTCTTCCGTCTTTCTTCGCCGCTTCTTTAATTTGCTCGTCATAATTTCCCTTACCATATATGTGAAATTGAATATCAGATCGCTCAATTAATGTTATTGCTTCAAGCAGCGTCTCCATTCCAAAAAGCCTATTTGTCTTTCCTGCAAACATCACGATAAAGTTCGTTCCATCTCTTTTCTCACTTGCCCCAACATCAACCTCCGCATCCATAATACATTCTACGTTGATATGAGGCTTTTTTTCCGGATTTGCATATTGATTCAATCCTTCTGTCAATGTTATATAGCGGTCATATTTAACTATATCCTTCTTAATCATTTTGGATAATATGCGGATAAGTATTTGTAATTTTGCGTTATATTTCCCTTCGTCAATTTCCTCCATAAATTGAGGTAAATCTGTCACATAAGCGACAGTCTGCACACCAAATAGCTTTCCGGCGATACGCGCGGGAATAGCGCAGTTTATCAATGAATCGCAAACGATATAACGACTTTTGTTTTTATGTTCCCTGCACCATCGCGCGGTTTCTTTAAAAATCATTAACCATGTCCACAAGAAATGCACACCTGATACATTGATACTGGACGGATAAATATATTCAAAACCGTATTCGCAATCTATTTCTCTTTTCTGGCATTTTTGCTTTTTCTCTGCTGTTGACGGAGCCCGAATACTTGATAGTACAGTTACTCTTGAGTCATTACATTGCGAGAACCCTTTTATAAGATTGCTAAACATGAATTGCGATGCAGATATTGGCATATTTCCAATTCGCATCATCTTTTCATAACGATTACTAGTACAACATTCTGAAACCAATAAAATATCATTCATTATATATTATTTCCTTTAGCCTGTTAAATTACCTTTGATATCAGCTTCTTCATCCGCACCATAAGAAACAGTAATTCAAAAAAATGCAATCGGATTAATATCGTACGCAGGTATAGGGTATAGGACGATTTGTATAGACTTTTTGATTTGAGCGCGCTCCGATACGGCTCACACTTTATTAGTTCTATAAATTCTCTCCTTTTTCTTAAATAGCTTTCGCGATTTTTTACATGAAAATATTTCTGTGCCATACAATGCCGCATTGATACGAGAACACGCAAATAATATGCATCTTCTAAGCCGACATCCTCAAAGCTATCTATATATTCATGTAGCTTCTCAAGATACTGACTCTGTTCAATATCAGCATGAGGCCTATATTGGTTCATCGCGCTTTCAATATTGAATCTATAGTGATAAACACATTTGTCATAATAAACTATTCTTTCAGCTTTCTTGATTGCGTACAGAAAGAACAGCCCATCCTCTGATACTGGAATTCCTACAGGGAACATTATGTTGTTTTTTCTTAGAAAGTCATTCCTGTATATTTTTCCCCATGCCGCATCAATTGGAAGGATTTCGAATTTTTTGATTGTAAAACTATGAATGGTCATCACTCGACGTATTAGTTGCTCAAAATTATTACTACGGTCAAATATTTTTTTGTTTCCATATGCGAAATGGCCTTCTCTCTGATTAATGTCGTGATTTAAATAACCCGAGAAAAAAACAATATCCGAATTTGTTTCGTCGGCCACATCAAGCAGTTCTTTAACGTAATCCGCCTCTATCCAGTCGTCGCCATCAACAAAGGTCACCCACTTGCCTGATGATGCTTGTATGCCAATATTTCGTGCTGCAGACACTCCATTATTTTTTGTGTGGATTGTGATAATTCGTTTATCCCTCTGAGCATATTTCTCACACACCTCTCCGCATGAGTCGGGAGAGCCATCATCCACCAGAATGATTTCTATATCTTGCGAGTCAATGCTAGCTAAAGACTCCAAGCATTTGTTTAGATATTCAATAGGAATTTTATATATGGGTACAATAATGCTGAGTCTGGGCATTTTATATCCTCTAAATTTAATATAGTGTAGTAAGTTCGTTTTTTCTGATAGCAGCCACTCTTACTGAATAGTTCTTTTTGATAATGCAAAGTATTTCTTCCGTATATGCAGGAGCAATAATAATAATCGCTTCTACTGGATGTGTATATAGGTACTCTGGAGATACAATTCTTATATGAGAAGCAGGGGAGTACCTATTCTGCTTAAAGGGAGCAGAATCAACAATATACTCAATATCACTGGCCATGTCCATCGTCGAAAGAAGCGTAAAGCTTTGATGGCTGGCTCCCCATACAGCAACGCGACCTCCTTCGCTTTTGTATTTATGAATGAAACTTTTTATTTGAGATTTCAGTTTGTCATAGCTGCATATTAAGGGAAAAGCGTTCGCTTTCATCTTTTTCTGAACTATCGCAAGAATCGAATCCTCATTGTCTCTATGACAGTTGATAACTCTGAAGCCGTTATACTCAAGGCACAAACGCAGGCTTTCCTCCGTATGGTAGACAAGGTGGTCTCGTATCAGCTCATACCACCGTCCCGCCTCAACTATATACTCAAAACTCGGAACTGCTATCAGCCCGCAGCCTTCCTCACTCAGGTTGCTGTATATACACCTCAGGTATCTGTTAGGGTTTGGAAGATGCTCTAAAAAGTTAAACGACACGAAGGCATCGTAAGGGGCGCCTTCGATTTTTGTGTCCTCGTCGGTCGCAAATCCGCAAAAAACCTCAAGCCCGTTGCCTCTCGCGATTTTAACAAGCTCCTCATTATGCTCCAGCCCCGCGGCTTTGACATCGAAATTATTGAATAGATCAAGAAATTCTCCCTGACCGCAGCCTACTTCTATGATCTCCTTTCCTTGTAAGGAAAACTCTTTTATGAAATGCGAGTACTGCTCCAGCCGGTATCTCCGAATCGTTTCGTTATAGTTACAGGACCGAATAACATCCCGATAATAGTCGACCGGCCCCCCATTGATCTGAATAAGCCCGCAACCGGAGCACTGGCAAAGCTCCAGATCAAAACTCTTGTCATCTCCCAGTTGTTCAAAAGTTGGCATACCTTGAGCTGAAGCCGGAAGGTTTTTCAATGATAAAATAGGTGTATTGAACAGTCTGTTTCCACAAACCAAACAAGTATTTCGTTTCATATAGTTCTCCGTTCCGTAACAATTGAACCTAACTCTACAGCCGAACTTTATTACTTCCTTTTTTTATGTACTCGTTTCGCTGTGTAGAGTCCCGGCTCTTTTTATAAGTTTTTATAGCTGGTTTTCGTCAAATTCATTTATGCAGGACTCGTAGTACCTGGTGAGTTCATTTATTGCTGTTTTCATATCAGTAAATTTAACATTGCCAAGCTCCGACACAAGGCGCGAATTGTCTCCGGAATACTCAGTTCCGTTTTCTGATTTGACTTCAATGTTCTGCGGAATACCCACAACATTGCAGACAATACGGGCGATAGTAAGTAAATCGATCCGGTTACCGGTACACACATTATATTGATTGTGCTTTGGCTCGTTTTCGATAAACCATTCCACAATTGGCGCCAGATCGGCAGCCCACATATAATCGAACAGCTTGTTTTGATCGATGATAATAGGTATACCTTTCAGCGCCTTGCAAATAGTATTCGATATAAAACGACGGCTCCACATTTCGTATTTTCCAAATATGCCGAAGAGCCGCAGGTTGATGACGCCGTGCGACAGCTCGGAGTATTTCCCCATGACGTACTTAGCAAGGCCGTAAACATCATCCGTCTCGGGAATATGACACCCAAAGTAGTCTTCATTCATTTGCGGAATATAGTGAAGCTGGCCGTATTCCGCGCCGGAGCCGAAGTAAATCATTTTTCCGTAATACTGCCTAAGGGAATCAAGAGCAAAAAACATCCGAAGGTTTTCTGAGATAAAGTTTTTTTTCGGGGCGATGTGGTGATTGGTATCGCTGCTGTTAGCGCAATGGATAAGGACATCCGCCTCGTGGCGCATCAGATATTCTTTCGCTATGGTCATGTTTCCGAGGTCAAGCTCAAATCTGCCTGGGATGATCAGCTCATATCTACCTCGGAACGCCTCTGTTAGATTCTTTCCGATAAAACCGCTTGCTCCTGTGATCAGTAAACTTTTCATATCTATTTGTTGAAGAACTCAAGCATTTCTTTTGTTATGAACACCTTCGTTTTTCGGGGCGAAATGAAATCTTCAAAGTTTTCATAAAACGAATCCGTGCCTTGATGAGTCGTGGATATTTCCTCAAACACACAGCCGTTTTCACTCCTAAAAAAATGCTTCGCGCCTCTGTTCACAACGATCATATCGCCTTTGTGATAGACCTTCTCCACGCCCTCCTGACCGATGGTCAAATCTCCATAAATTACGAGGAATGTCTCCTCTTTCTGTATATGATAATGCGTCGGGTTCATCTGCCCAGGCAGCACGACAAGGATCTTTTTGCAATACTCGCGGTTAATGCAGTCGATAAGCGCGCAGCCCGTATCCTTGTAGCGCTCCAGTCCATAATGGTGCGAGAGTTCGCATGAGCTGTCGGCGGGAACAACTATATTGCTATCCTTAAGCAGCCCCATAACCGCGCTGACAAATTCCCTTATATCATAAACATTATTTTTTATCTCAATATCCTTCAGCATAACTGGCTCGTCCCGGGACAGGCTGCCGTTTTTAAGATAAATCTCATTATATTTTGAAAGGTGCGACGCAAGAAGCTGGCCTTCCTGACACGGAAAAGCAAAGTAAAGATCATCTCCTACAATCTTTCCGGATCCGATGCGTTCGCTCTTTACGAAAACGCCTCTTTGCAGGGCTGCAAGATCAGCCTGCTCTTTTTCCGTGGAATGATACCGCTCCCCTACGAGTCCACACATATCGAATGCCTCGGCCGCAACGGTAAGCCACTCCCCGACCTGCTGGGGATTTGCGGAATACCCGTTGAGAGTTATATTCTCAGTCGGAACTCCGACATGTTTTTCAAATATCTGCGCGCCCTTTGCCACTGCTACCATAATCGGGTTCATATTGTCTGGGGCTTCGTGTGTTGAAAAGCCTATCCTCAGTTTTGGATAACGCGAGCGGTAGAAATCGATCTGATTCATCTGCAGTTTATCCGTCACCGTCGGATATTCCGCTACGCAGTGCATAAGCGAAAGGTCAATTTTTCTATGCTCAAAAAAGCTGACAACCTTGTCAACAAGCTCTATATCGCTGCCGGCGGCGGAGGCGATAACAGGCTTCTGCGCCGATGCAATTTTCTCCAGAAGGGGCCAATCCCCAAAAGAGCAGCTTGCTATTTTTATGTATTCAAATCCCTGTGCGACAATATTGTCCACAGACACCTCATCAAACGGGGTGCAGATAGCCGTAAAACCGTTTTTCCTGACTTCGTCCACCAGTTCGGAAAATTGCTCCTGTGACAATCTTGTGTCCTGAAAACGCTTAACATTCTTTATATCCATCCTGTCTTTGTACGCCGGATGGATAAACGTATCCAAATCTCTGAATTGGAACTTGACAGCAAACTCGAACCTGTCTGTGTATTTGCCGCAAACCTCCTTCAGCGACCGAATTATTCTTTTCCCATGTTCTAAGCTTCCCTGATGATTGTTGGCCATTTCAAATATGAACAGCGGTTTTACATTTTTCATAAAGAACTCTCCTTATTGATCATATTGCGGCAACCATTAGATTTGACGGTAAATACTATCCAGTTCATCAGCAGATAAGAAAGGAAAGGGATTTTCAAGCGCAGCGGATGTGCGTTTCCCGGTCTCATCCACCGAGGATATACATTTTGGAATCTCATCAAAATCTATCGAGCCGATTATTTCACAGATTACGGCGCCGTCGCAATCCATCACCGCTCGAATTGAGCTGTCAAGCTGATCGTTGTCGGTGACCTGAAAATAAGGAATGCCATATGCTGAGGCAATTTTTCTCAACTCAGGCATTGAAACACCACTCTCGTTGTTACTGCCAACATAAAAACCGTTAAAGTTCCTGTCCTGCATGGTTTTAATGGCGGCGTATCCGCTGTTGCTAAAAATAAATATCTTCACATCTATGTTATAATGCTTGACCGTCTGCAGCTCCTGGATGTTCAGCTGCAGACTTCCGTCACCTTCGAGGACAACCGTCCTCTTTTTGCCGGACGCAAAATACGCTCCTACCGCTGACGGCAACGCAAAGCCCATTGAACCCATGCCCATGGACGAAACAGATTTCTGCCTGGCTTTTCTTTTAAACGCTATATGTCCGGCTGTATTGCATCTACTGGTCGAGGAGAATACCAGGGCATCATCAGGTCCGCAATTTTCAGATATCGTGTATGTCGCCCTATATATGTCTGCTCCATCAAGCTGCAGCGCCTGCTTTTCCGACAGCAACGGAAATCTAGCCTTCGTCCTTCGGCAGAAGTCAAGCCAATGGTTAATATTTGGTACAGCCGTACTCTCGATTTCGCTGAGCATGGCATCGATAAAGTCCCTGGCGTCGCAGGTCAGAAACTCGGCGTCGGTTAGAGCAAGTTTTTTGAGCTCGCTTTCATCTATATCAACGACTATCTTTTTCGCGCGGAACCCAAAATGCTGTTCATTGAAAGCGGTAATCATGTTGTCCAGCCTCGTGCCGAGAATTATCAGCAGCTCAGCGCCCTGCAAGATAAGATTTGAATATCTGGGAGCCTGCAAGCCGGGACTGCCGAAGAAAAACGGATCTTCACTGTCCATAATTTCCAGCGCGCGCCATGTGCTCATCACAGGTATTCCAAGCTTTTTCTGCAGCGACCTGAATTTCCCGTCCGCTCCGGCGGCTATCACACCATGACCGACCAGCAGCAGCGGCCTTTTCGCTTCACTGAGCATCTGACAGGCAATCTTGGCGGTTCTGCATATCTCTTTTTGCTTTACGATGAGTCCAGCCTCGATTGTATAGTCGCGCTTTTCGTTTTCAGGTGAAAATTCCCGCAGCATTGTCTCATCTATCATTGCAGACTGTACATCGAGCGGAATGTCTAGCCATACGGGCCCCTGCCGCCCGTTGGTGGCAAGATACACCGCCTTCTGAACATGGTACTTGATATCGTTGGGCTCAAGCACGGTCACGGCATATTTCGTTATCGGCTGCACCATGGGGATGATGTCGTTTTCCTGCGCTCCGTACTGCCTCACG
>Ga0074193_1003299_pt1 | contig 12136 bp, 11 predicted proteins | sample EPASupsiteHSE605_FD_64523 | JGI IMG/M metagenome (GOLD analysis project Ga0074193, IMG submission 64523) | Bioremediated contaminated groundwater from EPA Superfund site, New Mexico - Sample HSE6-05 | ecosystem: Environmental > Aquatic > Deep subsurface > Groundwater > Contaminated ...
CCGCGACGTGGTAGCCCCGGTCGGCCCCGGCAAGGCGGCTCTGCCAGCCGTCCTCGAGCAGGTCGGCGACCAGGAGCTCGACCCTCCCCGCGGCGAGGTGCCCGTCGAGGTTCCCGCGCTCGCCGCTCGAGAGGTTGTCGATCACGAGCACCTCGTCCCCCCGCGCCACGAGGGCGTCCGCGAGGTGCGAACCGATGAACCCGGCCCCGCCGGTCACGACGCTGAACATCGTACCATTATAGGACCGTGCTCCTATACGAGTACTGCGATGTATCTCGGGATCGACCACGGCACGACGGCCATGCGCTTTGCGACCGGGTCCGGCGCCCTCCGGATCCCCCGGCGCGATGCCCGCTCCTTCGAGCTCGACCGGCTCGAGGCGATAGGGCCCGTCACCGAGATCGAAGGATGTGCGCTCTGCTATTCGATGGGCGACGGAATCAGCGCCATCACCCCGATCGAGCGGGTCAGGAACCGCGGCGTGATCAGCCGGGAGGGCGCGGGGGAGCACACGGGCGGAGGGACGCGAGTCTTCGACGTCCTGGCCGGGAGCGAGATCCCGACGGTCGTGGTCCCCGGGCTCCACCGGAACTCGCCGACCGACCCGCGTTTCAAGGCCTACTCGCACCAGACCAGCCCCGAGAAGCTCGGGATCGCCTACCTCGCGGTCCTCGAGCACGGCCCCGACGTGGTGGTCTCGGACATCTCGTCGAACACGGTATCGCTCCTCGTCCGTGACGGGCGGGTGGTCGGGGCCTTCGACGCCTGCGTCTTTGCGCCGGGCAGCCGGCACGGGGCTCTCGACGTAGACGCGATCCGGCGGATCGACCGGGGCGAGGAGACAGCGAACGAGGCATTCCTCCACGCCGGGGTCGAGTTCACCCAGCCGGAGGCCGAACGCTGCCGGACCGTGGCCATGTTCGCGGCCATGGAGTGCGCGGCCCTCCTCCTGCTCGCGCCAGAAGCCCGGGTCGTACTCGCCGGCTCGCTCGGCCCGGTCGTCGCGGACGAGGTCTCGAGCCTCCTCGGCCGCCCGGTCGAGGTCCATGACGAGTGGGCGGCGGCCCGCGGCCTCTCGCTCCTCGCTCGCGACGTCTTTGCCGGGGCAGACGAGATCCTCGGCATTCCCGTCGACCGCTGATCGGCCCTGCCGACGGCCCCGGACCCTAGATTTATATTGATTTATCATGTAAGACTAAGGGAGGACTATGCAGGAGCTACGCATCCACGGCAGGGGCGGCCAGGGCTCGGTCACCGCGGCCGAACTGATCGCGGTCGCCGCGTTCGAGGGCGGCAAGTTTGTCCAGGCCTTCCCGGCCTTCGGGGTCGAGCGGCGCGGGGCCCCAGTCCAGGCCTTCGTCCGGTTCAGCGACCGGCCGATCCGACTTCGGAGCCAGGTGTACGAACCCGACTTCGTGATCGTCCAGGACCCGAGCCTGATCCACGACGTCGACGTCTTCAAGGGGATGCAGGCGGGCGGGATCGCGATCATCAACACCGAGCGCCCGATCGAGCACCCGGTCCCCGAGGGCGTCCGCGTGCTGACCATCGACGCGACCACGATCGCGCTCGAGACCCTCGGGCTGCCGATCACGAACACGGCCCTGATGGGAGCCTTCGCCGCTGCGACCGGCATGGTCTCGTTCGAGACCATGGTGGACGCGCTCAGGCACCGGTTCTCGGGCTCGCTCGCCGAGAAGAACATCGAGACGACTCGCCGTGCCTACGACGTCATGAAGGCCGCGGCGGAGGCGACCTGATGGCGCTCAACGTGGGCTGCGCGGCCCCGCCCGGCCGCTCGACCGACAACAAGACCGGCTCCTGGCGGGTCTTCATGCCCCGCTTCGACAGCGAGGCGTGCTCGAAGTGCGGGATGTGCCAGCTGATCTGCCCCGAGGGGTGCATACGGCAGACGGACGCGAAGGAGTTCGTCCCCGACTACGACTACTGCAAGGGTTGCGGCCTCTGCGCCGAGGAGTGCCCGAAGGCTGCGATCACGATGGTTCAGGAGGAGAAATAATGGCACTTGAGATCATGGAGGGCTCGATCGCGGTCGCCCAGGCGGTGCGACGCTGCCGCCCGCAGGTGGTCTCGGCCTACCCGATCACGCCCCAGACCCACATCGTCGAGGCGCTGGCCGAGATCGTCGCGAACGGCGAGCTCGCGGCCGACTACATCACGGTCGAGTCCGAGTTCTCGGCCCTCTCGGCCTGCGTCGGCGCCGTCGCGGCCGGGTCGCGTGCGTACTCGGCCACGACCTCACAGGGCCTCGCCCTGATGTTCGAGGTCTGCTTCAATATGGCCGGCATGCGCCTGCCGATCGTGATGACGATCGCGAACCGGGCGCTCGGCGCGCCGCTCTCGATCTGGAACGACCAGCAGGACTCGATCTCGCTCCGCGACGCCGGCTGGCTCCAGTTCTACGCCGAGGACAACCAGGAGGCCGTCGACCTCCACTACATCGGTTACAAGGTCGCCGAGGACCACCGCGTGCTCCTGCCCACGATGGTCTGCTTCGACGGCTTCATCCTCTCGCACACCTACGAGCCCGTCAACATGCTCACCCAGGAGGAGGCCGATGCGTTCCTGCCGCCGTTTGTCCCCAAGTATCGGCTCGACGCGGCAAGCCCCGTCTCGATGGGCATGTACGCGACCCCCGAGTACTATCTCGAGTTCCGGTACGAGACCGACCAGGCCCAGAAGCGGGCGATCGAGGTGCTCCGCGAGGTCGGCCGCGAGTTCGGCGAACGCTTCGGCCGCGACTACTCGGCGCTCGTCGAGTCCTACCGGATGGAGGACGCCGAGACCGCGATCGTGGCCATGGGCTCGATCTGCGGCACGACGAAGGACGCGATCGACGAGATGCGGGCCGAGGGGAAGAAAGTCGGCCTGGTCCGGCTCCGGTGCTTCAGGCCCTTCCCGTCGGAGGACCTGAAGGCGGCCCTCGCGGGCGCGTCCCGCGTGGCCGTGCTCGACAAGAACATCGTGCTCGGCGCCGGCGGATCGACGCCACGCGGCGCGGTCGCGCTCGAGGTCAGGGACGCGCTCTACGGATCGACGACCCCGGTCCTCGACTACGTGATCGGCCTCGGCGGCCGCGACGTCCGGATCGAGGACATCAAGAAGGTCGTCGCGCTCTCTGAGGCGGGCGACGGGGACCGGTTCTACGGTCTCCGCACGGAGGTGCTCTAGATGGCGATCGACAAGACGTGCGAACTCTTCGAGTGCGGCCACCGCGCCTGCGGGGGCTGCGGGGCCGCGCTCGCCGGCCGGCTCTTCCTGAAGGCGGCCGGCACCGAGACGATCGTGGTCTCCTCGACGGGCTGCATGGAGGTCTTCTCGACCCCGTACCCCGAGACCGCGTGGAAGGTGCCCTGGATCCATTCGCTCTTCGAGAACGCCTCGGCCGTCGCGTCGGGGATCGAGTCGGCGCTCAAGGTCCAGGGGCGAAAGGAGAAGGTGGTCGTGATCGCCGGCGACGGCGCGACCCTCGACATCGGGGTGCTCTGCATCTCGGGCGCGTTCGAGCGGGGCCACGACATCACCTACATCTGCTACGACAACGAGGCCTACATGAACACGGGGATCCAGCGCTCGGGCGCGACCCCCTACGACGCCTCGACCACGACGAGCCCGGCGGGCAGGGTCTCGACGGGCAACAAGCGCCCGAAGAAGGACATGCCCCGGATCCTCGCGGCCCACGGCTCGCCGTACGTCGCCACGGCCTCGATCGCGTACCCGGCCGACTTCATGCAGAAGGTCGAGAAGGCGATCAACACGCCGGGCCCGACCTACGTCCAGGTGCATGCGCCCTGCTGCACGGGCTGGGGCTTCGACGGTTCGAAGACGCTCGCGATCGGCAAGCTCGCGATCGAGACCGGCCTCTGGGTCAACTACGAGATGGTCGACGGCGAGGTCACCAAGGTCAAGAAGGTGGTCAGAAAGCCGGTCGAAGAGTACCTGAAGGAGCAGAAGCGTTTCCGCCACCTCTTCAAACCGGCCCCCGTGACCGGGGAGATCGCGAAGATCCAGGCGATCGCCGACCGGAATGCCGAGAAGTACGGGATCGACATCAAGCTCCCGCCCAAGAAGGACGCCTGAAGTCCTTCCTCTTTTCCACCATCCGGGCTCACGACGGCCGATCGTCGCTACCCGCTTCGGCAGGCATGGCTTTCATCCACGCACCTCACGGAGACGGCAGGGTGAAGGAGAAGGTCGAGCCTTCGCCGGGGACCGAGTCGATCTGGACGGCCCCGCCGTGCCGTTCGACGACCCTTCTGACGATCGCGAGGCCGACCCCCGTACCGGGGTAGGCGTCCCTGGTATGGAGACGCCGGAAGATCTCGAAGACCCGGTCGTAGTACTCCTCCTCGATCCCGATCCCGTTGTCCGCGACCGTGAAGCGCCACATTCCTCCCTCGGGCCCGGCCGAGATCGAGATCTCGGGGGGGCGGTCCGGGTGCCGATACTTGATCGCGTTTCCGACCAGGTTCGAGAAGACCAGGACGAGCTGGCCCGCATCGCCCATGACGGTCGGGAGCGGGCCGACGGTCACGACGGCACCGCTCTCGGCGATCGCGGCCCGGTGCTCGCGCAGCCCGTCCGCGACGACGCACGCGGCATCGACGGGCGCGAAGGGCATGCCCCCGGTCTCGATCCTCGAGAAGGCGAGCAGATCCCGGATCAGGGCCTGCATCCTCAACCCCCCTTCGACGATAAAGCCCAGGTACTCGTCCGCGTCCGCATCGAGCCGCCCCCGATAGCGCCGCTCGAGGAGCTGCGAGAAGGAGACGATGGGGCGGAGCGGTTCCTGGAGGTCGTGGGAGGCGACGTCCGCGAACCGTTCGAGCTCGCGATTCGACCGCGCGAGCACCTCGGCCTGATATGCCAGCGCGGTCTCGACCTGTTTTCGCCTGGTGATATCGACCGTGAGGACGCCGACATGCCAGTCCTCGAACGGGAGGGGGATGCTGCTGACCGAGGTCCAGATCGGTTCGCCCTCCCCGAGATCGATACCGATCTCGACGTCCTCGATCGGCCGCTGCTCGGCCACGGCGCGGACACTCGGGTACTCGTCGGCGGCGAACGGCAGGCCGTCGGGGTGGAAATACCTCCTGCCTTTGTGGCCGCCCGCCCGGATCTCCTCCGGGGAGAGCCGGAGTATCCGCGACAGTGCCCGGTTGGAGCGGATAATGCGCCGGTCGCGGTCGAGGATGGAGAGGCCGATCGGCATCAGGTCGAAGAGGGTCGAGAGTTTTTCCTGGTTGTCCCAGAGCGCCTCTTCGATCTGCGTGCGCCGCACGACCTCGCCCAGGGACAGCCCGAACCGCTCGACCTGCTCGACGAGAGCGAGTGGGACACGCCACTCCTGCCTGTCGGCCAGGTGGATCAGCCCGAGGATCCGTCCGCGTTCGCGTATGGGAACGAGCGCGACCGACTCGAATCCGTGCCTGTTGCAGGCGTTTCGGGTGCTGCCCTTCTCCTCCTCGGAGACCGTGGCGAGGAACCGGGAGGTCGCGTTCATGTAGAACGACCCGCCCGGGGTGTAGAACGGCAGGTCCGGGTTCGTCTCGCCGCGTATGACATTGATGCACATGCATCGGTCGGTGTTGACGGAGAGCGGGCTCTCGAGTTCGTAGAACTCGCGGGAGAAACCCGCGTACGCCGAGTACGGGATTCCGCCCTCCGCATCGAGGATGCGGATACCGACCGCCTCGACGCCCGTGAGGCGTCGAACCTGCTCGAGGGCGGACTGCATCAGGTCCGGGAGACTCCTGGCCTCTGCGGCCGCAAGAAAGAGATCGCCGATGGCGAGCAGCAGGCGTTCGGATCGGGTCCTCTCGGTCACGTCCGTGAGGGAGAGAACGAGCCCCCCGACCCGTCCGTCCGGACCCGTGTCCGGCGAAAGGCGCCAGTCCCAGTAGGTCGTGCCGCGTTCGGGCCGTTCGCGATACTCGAACGGCCGGCCCTGGACCCGCCATTCTTCACCGGTGTCGCGTACGGTCTCGAAGATGCGGCGGTTGTCGTCGTCCGGAAAGAGATCGAAGTGATCGCGTCCGATCAGGTCATCGCGGGGCAGGCCGCAACCCCGCGCATAGGCCTCGTTCACCTCGACAAAGCGAAAGGCCGGGTCCAGGTAGGCCAGCTGGGTATCGGTCCCGGTGACTATAGCGGCGAGCACTTCAGGTCCCGCCCATGCGGACACCACCGCCCCCGGGGGTCCATGAGAGGATGTCGGTACGGCGCTCCTCCGATCGTCGGGTCTCATCTTCGAAGTCATCCTGCATACATTGGAATCCCCAATACGGATCACTCCCTGGAAGGCTGAAACGCCCGCGAACATGGGGGTGGTATCGCTTCATCGGAGATCTGGTACTGGTCCTTTGGGCCCCCCATGAATAAGGCTTATGAAACGGGATCATCGTCATTGCACGATGGGCCGACCGGAAGGCCCCGCAGACGAGCATCGAGCCGCCCCCGGCGTCCGGGCGCGACGAAGACACCCGCACCTGCCGGGCCATCGCGGACGTTGCGGTATCGATTGCACCGGATGGATGACGGGGGGTCCGGCAGCGGCAGGAGGCGTGGCTCCGGCACCCGGAGGTCGGGGTGAGCCGGGCAGAGACGTTCCGAACCTCGGCGGCGGTTGCGGCCCGGGTGCCCCGAGTTCCTCCCTTCGAACCCGAGAACGTTCGACGAACCCGGGCGAACCACTTTGATAATTTATACCACTTGCCAAAATTGTCTATTATTATTAATCAACACAACAAGAAAATTATTTAAACTAATGCAAATTAGTGATTGTACCCCCTGTGGACCGGCCGCCACGGTGATCTCGATGAGCGATCCTTCATCGGGCCCGTACGCCGGACGTCCCTGGTAGGAGGAATAAAAAAATGAATCCCGTCCAAGAAAGCCGGGCTGCACCCCCGCGAAACGGCCCGACCTCGCATTTCGACCGCCGGCAATCGTCGGAACGCTCCGGGTTTCGGTGTGCGTCCCTGAGAGCATCGCCCGAATACCCGGAAGGGAAGGCGAGCATCCGCTCCACCCTGGACCTGAGATCGCTCTGGCCCCTCGGGCTACTGGGAGTTACCGGCGCGAGGGGAATATGATGGCGGATCTGCAGACGCGAGACACCCCGATCAAGATCTGCGATCCCACGGCAAACCCGGCGCCCCTGGGCCTGATCGGGTTCGGCATGACCACGGTCCTCCTCAACCTGCACAACGCCGGCTACTTCGGCCTGGGGTCCATGATCCTCGCGATGGGACTCTGTTACGGAGGGATCGCCCAGGTACTGGCGGGAATCATGGAGTGGAAGAAGGGGAACACGTTCGGCACCACGGCCTTCACGTCCTACGGCCTCTTCTGGATCTCGCTCGTCGTGCTGCTCGTCCTGCCGAAGACGGGAGTGGTCCCCGCCTCGGAGGGCGTGGCCATGGGAGCCTACCTCGGGATGTGGGGGATCTTCACGGCCGGCCTGGTGATCGCCACCCTGCGCATGAACCGGGCCACCCAGTTCATCTTCGCTTCGCTCGCCCTGCTCTTCTTCCTGCTCGCGGCCGGCGACCTCCTCGGAAACCCGGCCATCACCGTGCTGGCGGGGTACGAGGGCATCGTCTGCGGTCTCTCCGCGATCTATGCCGGACTCGCACAGATCCTCAATGGAGTATACGAACGCACAATCGCACCCCTTGGATAAAGATCATGCCCGAACTGAACGACTTTCTCACGATGTTCCACGCCAGCCCGATGGCGCAGGTCATCCTCGACGGCGAACTGCAGATCCTCGATGCCAACGAGGAGTTCTGCCGGATCATCGGGTATCCGATGGAGCGTCTCCTCAAGCTCAGGATCACCGACCTGCGCGGGAAGAACATGGTCAGTTATCTCAGCGACTCCGGGGAGTCGATCGACCAGACCCTCAGATTGAAGCGGGTGACGAGGGGCGAGTCCACGTGGAAGTCTCCCTCGGGGACGTTCTTCATCCAGAGGACCAATATCCCCCTGTTCGACGACGCCGGGGAGATCCGATACATCCATGTCAACTATATGGATGTGACTGGGATCGCACGGAGCGCGCAGTATATGGAGCAGGAGGTCAACGGCCTCGTCAAGATCTACGAGCTGATGGCCGCGGGCGACCTTACCCCCCGGTACGAACTGACCCCTCCGGACGACGCCACGCGCGAGGTCCACGTGCTGATTGCCCGCCTTCGTGACGCCGTACGGGGCATCATCGGGAGTCTCCAGGTCAACATCAAGGATGTTAACCAGCGCATGCAGCGGATGACGGAGAACGCCGAGGCGGCGCGCAACAACGTTCACGACGCCTCGACGGGGGTCCAGCAGATCGCACAGAACACCACGAAGGTCAGCGTGAACGCCGAACAGGCCGCGCAGGGAGTCTCCCAGATCACCCAGGCCATGCAGGACCTCTCCGCATCGGTCGAGGAGATCACCTCCAGCATGGACATGGTCCTCACCGTCTCGCGCGAGGCGAACGAGCTCTCCAAGTCCGGAGCGGCCCTGGCCGGCCGGACCGAGACGAGCATGAGCGATATCTCGATCGCCTCGGCAAAGGTCTACGAGATCGTCGGCGACGTCGAGAGGCAGATGGGAGAGATCACCAAGATCGTCGGGTTGATCCGCGAGCTGGCGAACCAGACCAACCTGCTCGCCCTGAACGCGGCCATCGAAGCGGCCCGTGCGGGCGATGCCGGCCGGGGCTTTGCCGTGGTCGCTGCCGAAGTGAAATCGCTTGCACAGGAGTCGAGGAACTCGGCCGAGCGGATCGAGGAGATGATCGGCAACCTCAAGACCAGCACGCAGAATGCCTCCCAGGCCATGGGTGAGGCGAAGAGCACGGTGGACCAGGGGGCGACGATGGTCACGGAGACGCTCCAGGCCTTCAACCGGATCGCGTCCGCGGTGGAGAACGTGGCGCGGAGTGCGGCCGATGTCGCGGCCGCGACCGAGGAGCAGGCGGCGACCACGGAGGAGGTGACGGCCAGCATCAGCGAGGTGGCCGAGCTCATCCAGGGGACGGCCGACGAGGTCAGTGTCGCCGCCGCCGCTGCCGAGGAGTCGTCCGCCGCCCTGGACGAGATCACCCGGATGGTGGACGAGGTGAGCAGGGTCGCCGTCGAGGCGATGGAGGCGAACCAGCGGTTCAAGGTGTAACAGCATCGGCTCCCCTGTTCGGGGCGACGTCTGAACCGGGATACCACCCCATGAGATCGATCCTCTCGCGGCACGGGCACGGCGACCCTCCCCTTTTTGTATCCCCTCCTTGCGCGCCTGCCCTCCTGCCGGCTACAGAGCGGTCGTGGCGGACTGAGCTCGTTCGGAGGCGGACTCTGACGGAGGCCCGTGCGACGTCGGCCGGAACTGGAAAAAAGGAGAGTTACTCGGCCCTGAGGGCCTCTATCGGGTCCAGGTTGGCTGCGCGCCAGGCCGGGTACAGGCCCGAGACGACACAGATCGCGATACCGATCAGCATGGCCTCGGGGAGGTAGATCAGGCTCTCCGCCTCGAAGAAGTGGGTCGTATCGCCGATCATCATGCTCACGACCAGGTACCCGATCCCGAGGCTGCAGATCACTCCGATCAGCGCCCCCGCGAACCCGAGGATCGCGGACTCGTACACGAACATCTTCAGGATCTCCACTTTCTGCGTCCCGAGGGACCGCATGATCCCGATCTCGCGGACCCGCTCGGTCACGGACATCATCATCACGTTGAAGATCGAGACCGCGGCCACGAGCAGTGAGATGCCGGCGATCGCCATCACGAACGTGGCCAGGGTGGAGATCGTCGAGGTGATCGAGTCGAGCATGCGGCTCGCGTCGCTGACGCTCACCTGCGTCTTCTTCTTGTTCAGCTGATCCGTGATCGTCGTCGAGGTCGCATCCGCGTCGTCGATGTCCTTCAGGACGACGTTGACCTGGTCGTACTCCTTCTCGTCGCCGTAATAACCCGTGTACGACTCGTCGGGCAGGACGACGGCCATATCCGTCGAGAGGTCGAACGACATGCCCCGCTCCTCGATGATCCCGACCACGCGGACCGTGTGCTGGCCCTCATCGTCGTCCTCGTCGCCGAGCGTGATCCGGCTCCCGAGGGTCAGGTTGAACCGCTCGGCCAGACTCGCACCGACGAGGGCCCCGGTGTCGCCCTTGGGATAGGCGCCGTCGGAGAGGCTCAGAAGCTCGGGGATCACGTCGGCGTCGAGGCCGTAGACCGTCGCGCGCCCTTCCTTTGTCCCGACCGAGAACGAGTCGCTCGAGCTGTGCACGGTGTAGACGGTGCCGTTGGTGCCGACAGCATTTTTTATCGCCTTGAACTGCGAATCGCTGATATAGTTATCATCATCGTCGTCGTCGCTCGAACTGCTGCCGCCCATTCCGGGAGGGCCGCTCATGCCGCCGCCCATACCGCCACCACCGCTCGAGCCGGCATCGTGGGTCACGGTCAGGACGTTCCCCATCTCGGACATCTGGTCCTTGACCGTCAGGGTCATGTTCGCGCCCATCATCCCCATGGCGGCGATGGAGATCACGCCGATCACGATCCCGAGGGCGGCAAGGAGAGATCGGAGGAAGTTGAGCCGGATGCTCCGCGTGGCCAGCTGAAAGACGATGCCGCCGCTCTTCATGAGGCCTTCCCGTCCCGGATGGTGATCGTGCGGTCCGCGTACGTCGCCACCGTGGGATCGTGCGTCACGATCACGATCGTCCGGCCGCGCCGGTTCAGCCCGGTCAGCGTCTCCATGATCTGCGTGCCCGTCTTCGTGTCAAGGTTGCCCGTGGGCTCGTCGCAGATCAGGAGCGGCGGGTCGTTGACGAGTGCGCGGGCGACGGCGACCCGCTGCTGCTGGCCGCCCGAGAGCTCGGGGGGCCGATGAGAGGCCAGGGCCGCGTCGATCCCGAAGGTAGCGAGGAGCTCGCTGACCCGGCCGGTGGTGTCGTTGCGGCGGTGCTTCATGAGGTACGGGTACTCCACGTTCTCGTAGGCGGTCAACAGAGGGATCAGGTTGAACTTCTGGAAGATGTACCCGAGCGTGCTCAGGCGGAGCTCGGTCAATGCACGGTCGTTCATCCTTCCGATGTCCGTGCCCGCGATGCGGAGGCGGCCCGATGTCGGGACGTCGAGACAGCCAATCTGGTTGAGCATCGTCGACTTGCCCGACCCCGAGGGCCCCATGATCGCCACGAACTCCCCCTCGTCGATAGAGAGGGTGACGTGGTCGAGGGCCACGACGTCGCCGGACGCGAGGGGGTAGATCTTGGTGACCTCCTCGAGCTCGATGATCGGTGTCGGAGACATCTCAGGTCCCCCTCACTTCCGGAACCGGTCACGCGCCTTCGTGATCAGACCCTTCTTCCAGGCCACACCGAGAGCGACGATGACGATGAGGACACCCGCGATCGGGAGGATCGGGAGAGACGACGCTCCCGCGCTGCTGCCACCGGGACCCCCTCCTCCGCCGAGGAGGCCCATCACGCCGCCGGCCCTGCCATTCGGCCCTCCGGACGGGGGACCGCTCACGCCGCTCGCGGACCCGCCGGACGACGAGCCCGAACTCGCGTTCATCGCGCCCATGCCGCTCGACTGGATCGTGACATCGATCGACTTCTCGTACGAGTTGCCGTCGTCGTCCTTATACTGGACGAGCAGGGGGACGGTCGAGGCGCCGGACGCCGTGAAGGTCAGCTCGAACGAGGCGAAGTCGTCGGCCGCGAGGGACCCGACCACGTAGATCCGGTTGGGGTCCGCAGGCGTGGCCGGACTGCCGACCGTCACCACCACGACGCGTGCGTCGTCGATACCGGCATTCGTCACATCTCCGGTCAGGGTGTACGTCCCGCCGGAGCTCGCGACCTCGACGTCGCTGACGACCGGGTCTGCGGCCGTGGACCGGTCACCGACCGTGATCGGCACCTTCAGGGCGGTCGAGTGCTCCGTCAGGCCGTTCGTGTACGAGACCGAGAGCGTCATCTCCGTCGTGTCCTGGGGCGTCACCTTGAAGCTGAGGTTCCTGGTCTGGTCGGCCCCGAGGGCGCCCACGAACCCCACCGTATCCGAGACGGACAGGCCCGTGCCGGCGGCCGTCACGGTCACGCCGGTCACC
>Ga0074193_1003300_pt1 | contig 12128 bp, 12 predicted proteins | sample EPASupsiteHSE605_FD_64523 | JGI IMG/M metagenome (GOLD analysis project Ga0074193, IMG submission 64523) | Bioremediated contaminated groundwater from EPA Superfund site, New Mexico - Sample HSE6-05 | ecosystem: Environmental > Aquatic > Deep subsurface > Groundwater > Contaminated ...
CGTAAACTTATTAAGTACTTAGCAGATGGAGTGACAAGGGGAATTGAGGGTGACGAAGAGAGACGTTATCTAGTTTTCAAGACCCCCACTTCTATAAGTGGGGTGGTCCTTCGTAAACTTCAGGTGGGGTAGAATCCCCATCTGAAGCCCCGATGTTCAGCTTTAGCTGAAGTTCACTAGGACGTTATGGCACGTATAGCAGCGTTAGGCTGGATAGCGTGTTGTAACGTCTGTTTTTTTATGCATATGACATATGGCGCATGAGAATTTATGATATATAACTTATTGAGTAGAATGTATTATCAATTGGAGGTGAATAGCTATCATAATGATATATCAGGTTTTAACAATTACTACTACGATAATCAATATATACCTCTCTGTTCATGTTCATAGAAGGCGTAAAGTTAAAAGGGCATTCCTCAACTTGCTGCTCATGCTGTTTACAAGTGTTTATACATTTGGATTTTTTTTTGATTATCTATTTCCAGATATTAAAACAGTATTCTTTTGGAGAAATTTCTGCCAAATCGAATATTCGCTTTCAGTGGCAACATTATTTGTTCTGGTTTTAGACTATACTGGAAAAATAAGGATCGTGGAGCCGATACCGTTGGCTTTGATTTATATTTTCCCCATAATAGGAATAGTATTTAGATGGACTGATAAATACCACCATTTAATGCAAAAAGATGTTTTAATCACGTCAGTTATGCTGACATTAACTAGTATCATATTTTGGAGTGTTTTCAGATTTAAACTCTTTTCTACTATACCTGTCGCACAGGAGAGAATTATGGAAAGCATTCAAGAAGGAATAATAATATTTGATGACTTCGGAAGAGTAATTGATAAAAATTATGCGGTAGATGGTTTTATCAGGGACATTATCGGAGAAAGCAGGGATATTATAGGAGAAAATGCAGATGATTTGCTTTTTATTTGGCCTCGATGGTTATCTGCATGTAAGAGCATGCAGGCAGACGAATTTCAAATCGACACTTCATTTTGGGGGGCAAAAAGATATTATCGTGTAAAAGTATATCCGTTACATGAAAAAAATCCAAAAACTATTGGAACTGTTTCGATTCTTTCTGATATTACCGAAAACAAAATCTGTGAGGAGTTATTAATCTCTAAAACGGAATCGGATAAAAAAACGTTAAGAGATTTGGAGGAAGAATTGATAATAGTAAAAAAGCAACTGGAGTCGATCTTAGAAAACATGTCGGATCATTGTGTGCTTTTGAATAAATCAGGTGAATATATTAAAATTAATAAAGTTCATCAAAAATTATTTCCCTTTATTCAAACGGGACAAAGAGGAGACTCACTAAAAGGGGTAAAGTATTTCAATTCTCAGGGAAAGGAGATCAATGCTGGTTCGTTACCTGAAGCCAAAGTCATCAATGGGGAAATGTTATTGAACTATAGATTGTTACTTAAAAATGGCGATATAGAAATGTATTTCAATCTAAATGGGATGCCTGTTTATGATGAAAAAGGCGAGTTTTTGTTTGGTATAATAGTCAGTCATGATATCACGGACCTTGTATTCCTGGAAAAAGAGATTATACTTCAAAATAAACAATTGGAAACAATTATTAAAATCATACCTGATATAGCTAGTTTATCCATATCAGATCAGGAAGGAAATCATATCCGCAATAGTAAGGCTGTAAAAAGAAATTTCTCTGAGGATACCTTTAAAGTTAAAGCAGGTTTTAATAAAAAAGGGGTCTTTTTTTATAAAGACGGAAGGGAAATGGATTATTTTGATATGCCGGAATTAAGAGTTCTCAGAGGAGAGGAAGTTTATAATTTTCATTTTATTAGTAAAAATAAAAAAAATGATCGGCATCATCTATTTAATGGAAGTCCAATATATGATCAGCATGGAAACTTAAGATACGGAGTATTCTTTACATTGGACATCACGGAACAAGTCCTTCACCAAAGGTTAATTCCTGTGACGGAGCAACTTGAAGCACTTAATGCTTTAAAGGACAAGCTGTTTACTATTGTTACACATGATATTCGTAATCCTATGGCTACTATGGTAAGTCTAATTGAGCTTCTGGAAGGAGAGAAAGAGACTTACAGTCCTGAAAATATAGAAATTATTGAAGCGGTCAAGGAACAGGTCAATAACATCTATACTATAGTGGAAAACTTGCTGGAATGGCTGAAAAGTCAACAGAAAGGACTTGTGTATGATCCACTGGTTTGGGATCTTTCCGAGATAGTTCAAGAAGTTGTTAATTCGTATCAGATCAACGCCGGGATTAAAGGTCTAAACATAACCAGCGGCATACTTGAAGGGACGAATGTGTTTGCAGATAAAGATATTCTCGAATTAGTCTTACGAAATCTTCTTTCGAACGCCGTAAAGTTTACTGACAATGGTGGATTTATCTCTATTCAAGCATTCGAATCGGGAAATGAGATTATTGTTGCTATCCAGGATAACGGTATTGGAATGAGTCACGCAAAAGCAAAGAGCCTCTTTAGAGAAGCTTATGTCAATTCAACTCGAGGAACAGCAGGGGAAAAGGGGATAGGACTGGGATTATTAATCTGTAAAGAATTTGTAACCCGAAATGGAGGTGAAATATGGGTAGACAGCACACTGGGGAAAGGAAGTACTTTCAGATTCTCTTTATTAAATTCAGATAAGATGAACATACAAAAGTAAAATTAAGTGAAGATAATAAATATTACATACATATACTTCAGGTGGGAACTCAACTTAGTTTTTTCATTTCCATTCAGTCTTTAAAAAATAGGAATTCATGTTGATTTTATATTTATAGGTGATGAAATGAAGGTAATTGTTGTAGATGATGAAAAGTCGATGTTGTTAATTATGAAAAAAATGATTTCTAAAATCCCTGATATTGAAATTGTAGGATGTTTTCAAAGCGCTGGGGAGGCTTACAAATTCATAAAGAAAAATAAGGTGAATATGGTTTTTGTGGATATCAATATGCCGGAAGAGAGTGGCCTAGACTTTGTCAGGAGAGTTACCTCAGAAGTCGAAGATATTGCAGTCTCCTTTTTGACTGCCCACAAGGAATATGCTCTGGAAGCTTTTGAAGTATATGCCTTTGACTATATTGTAAAGCCGATTACCCAGGCCAGGTTAGAAAACTCAATTCAAAGGGCGAAGCAAAGAGTTATCTACCCACATTCTGCTCAGGAGAAGGTGATTGCGCATAAGCTATGGGTATATTGTTTGGGGGGGATGGAAGTTGAAGGAGAAGATATTGGGACGGTACAGTTTAGTTCTTCAAAAAGCTCCGAATTGTTGGCTTATTTATTGTTGAAGAAAGGTAGATTCGTTTCTAAATGGAGCGTCATAGAAGATGTTTTCCGGGGCATGCCGCCGCAAAATGCAGAAATCTATCTTAATACGACTGTTTATAAATTAAGAAAGGCTTTGGAACCTCATGGGATGAAATCGGCAATTATTTCTGCTGATGAAAGTTATAAGATTAACATAAAGGATATTTATGTTGATTTTATAGACTTTGAAAATAGAGTAAGTTCGTTTTCTGTCTTGAACAGTTCCAATCAGGAAGAAGCCTTAAAAACAGAAAGAATTTTCGCGGGTGAGCTATTTGGTGAAAAAGACTACAGTTGGTCTTTGCCCCAAAAAGAAAGACTTGCCGAAGTATATTGGAGCTTTGCCAAAAAACTAGCCACTTACCTATTAGGAACCAATCAACCAACGGCTACCTTACAGATTTTAAAAAAATTAATCTATATTAATGAACTCGATGAAGAAGTAAATTGTCTACTTATGAAGGTTTACGCTGCGCAAAGAGACAAACTTTCCTTGGAAAGGCAGTACGAACGATATACAATGTCTCTCCATAGAGAACTTGGAATCTTTCCTGAAAATATGGCAACCAACTTATATACTGAACTTTTAAACTCTTTTAAGTAAGAGTAACAATCATAATAAGGGGTACATCAACAATTGCCTTAATACTTTGTCTGCAGAGGAGAGTCCTGTGCAGGCTTTGTTTTATTATTAATCTCCAGTCATAATTTAGTCAGATGGAACTGATACAATTGAATTTGAAATATTATATACAAGAAAATGGTAAAGGAAAAGCAGTTTAGGCAGTCTGATCATAGGCTAATGTATAATGATGAGGTGGCACAGGTGATTAAAATAGTGATAGTTGAGAACAAAGCATCAGATCTTGAAGACATTCAAAAAATGATAGCAACCATTCCATTTGCTCAATTGACAGGTTGCTATTTGTCGCCCAAAGAAGCGATACACAACGCCTTACATGATAGGCCTGACATTTTGATCTCGGAAATATCTCTGTCAGACACTAATGGTTTGGTTATGGTACAGAAGTTTGTAAATATACTACCGGGAATAAAGGGCATACTGCTATATAAAGATGGTAGATTTGCTACAGAGGCCTTTGAAGTTGGAGCTTGTGACTATATTGTAAAGCCCTTAACTAAAAAGAGACTCATGAAGACGTTATTAAAAGTTGGATAAAATTGCTTTTCTGCAGGTAGTTGATAATTCTCGCTTACAAACGACTTGAACGCGGCTTCAGTTTTACAGTATGTAAATTTGCTTAAAATAAGAGGAATATTTCGAATTATGCAGAATAGGAAATGAGTAATTATTTCGTTCTTATGCTCCAGTAAAAGGTGATGAGAATTATCAAGAATTTATAGATGGGTTGAAGGTACTGTTTGAAAAATACAGCAGAGATGGACTTGTTCTATTACCTAATAAAACTCGCAGCTATGTTGGTGAGATTTGAGTTTGGGCGGATTCATACATCCACCGGTTGCACCTTGCCAAGTTCAAGAAGAACGTGCGATTTGAAATAGCCGCCTTGATAAAGCCTAGCCAGTAGTCAAGTACCGAGCCCAGCCGAGAGCGATAGGGGGGATGTAGTGAGTATAAACAAGCGGTGGGGTTTGATGGATAAACTACACATATCACTTTGGGTTGTTATTTTTATTACAATAATGGTTTTATTCAATATTAGTTTCAGAATGGTTTATACACCAGTTGGTCTCATAGGTACCATTTCTACTGCAAACCTAATAGCTTCATCTGTTTATTTAATCGCATGGATATTTCTTTCGGTCATATCAGGGATTAAGAGAAGAAAAGAAATTCTTGTTGCTACTCTAATTTATTGTATTATGCCCATTATAGGTTTTCTGGGAGCATTACTTATCGGCACCCCTTTTGCACTACTCATTATGGTTTTCTTTTATTGGACTGTTCCCATACAGGGTATCTTTATAGGGAATGAACTTTCAATAGGAATTGGCTCAATCATAATACAGCCAGTAATTTTTGTAATTGGATATTCTATTGCTTTAAGCGTTAAACAAAACATGGGACAGAATAATATCTTCTAAGAAAAATAGTTTGTCCATTATTCTGGAGTCTTTGGGCTAGCCTCAATTGTTGTCCTCTTAATTTTTTGCGTCTTCGGAGGTTCTTTTTTCCTCTCGCGGGGGCGGGTACTCTTTAGAGGTCCATTTCCTAGAGATCATCCTGATCAAGGAGGTCGCGGTAGGCAAAAACCCAACGTCGGCTCAGATTGCATTGGCATGGGTCGATGGCAAGAACGGTCAGAACGATAGCAGGAAATTATTCGCGAACACCAAGTGTGGATAAGCCATGGTTTATATATGGAAAAAATGCCTGTCATATCTCTTCCTGCATTGACAGGGTCATATAAAATCAGTTATAATCAGTTCGAAAGTTATCGAAATATTAATCGGATGAGTTCGGAGTTGGAATATGGACACGAAAAAGGCGGCAAAGATATTCAAGGCACTATCGAATCCAAATAGACTAGAATTATATTTTAGAATTGCCGAGATGCATGAATCTAGTTTTCAAACCAATTGTGATTGCTTTGTTACAGATATCATTAGTTCTTTGAATATCGGCGCCCCTACTATTTCACATCATATCAAAGAATTGGTGAATGCCGATTTGATTAGCACAGAAAAAAAAGGGAAGTTTTTAATCTGCAGAGTGAATGAAGAGTTGATTGAGGAAGTTAGCAAGTTGTTATCAATACAGCGTAAATGATTTAATAACAAGGTTAAAAAATTTACCGGATATTTCGATAATTATAAAAGTATTAAAACATAAAGAGCATTCTTAAAACTTCAAGAGTTTGTATGAATGAGATGGTGACTTTAAAGGAAATTATTACATCAAATGATTAAATAATCGTCAATTATTTATGGCAAGGCAATACCATTTCAATAATAATGAAAAATAGTAGATGCCAGTCTAATCTAGAAAAAAGAAGTGAGGTGATGAATCATGATCTTGAGGGTTATGTTTAGTTTGGTTAGCGGGATTCTCCTGGCTGGTTTTCTATTCCTGAAATATCATCCAGTCTTTGGTGGAAAAGCATCTAAGGAGAAAGCTAATGCCTTGAGTCAATCTAAAAATTTTGCCAGGAAAAAGTTTATCAATCAGATCCCGACGCTAATGGATACTCGAATAACGACTACGGTTGGCATATTGAGAGATTTTATGAAAGGTAATCCAAACGGTAAGCCAAAGAAGGCAATTCCTGTGGAGCCTTTAAATCCAGCCATCATGCCAGATAAATATACAAAAGTTACATGGTTTGGTCACTCGACTTTATTATTGGAGATGGACGGGAAACGGTTATTATTAGACCCAATGTTTTCTCAAACTCCTTCTCCGTTTTCTTCGATCGGAGGTAAACGTTATAGCAAGATATTACCCATCGAACTCGAGGAGCTACCGACCATCGATGTTGTCGTTCTGTCTCACGATCATTATGACCATTTGGATTATCAATCAATAAAGAAACTAAAAGACAAAGTCAGTCAGTTCTATGTTCCACTTGGCGTTGGAAGTCATTTGGCAAGATGGGGTGTCGAAGCAGAGAAAATTAAAGAGTTCGACTGGTGGAATGACTATAAACTTGATGGTTTGACATTGGTTTGTACTCCGGCTAGGCACTTTTCAGGAAGAAGTGTGTTCGATCGAGACACCACACTGTGGAGTTCTTGGGTGATCATAGGGCAAGAATCACGTGTCTATTTCAGTGGAGATACTGGTTATGGCCCTCATTTTGCTAAGATCGGAGAAAAGTACGGACCTTTTGATTTAACTCTCATTGAATGTGGTCAATATGATGAACGATGGCCTGCTATTCATATGATGCCTGAGGAAACAGTTCAGGCTCATTTTGATGTGAATGGAAAAATTCTGATCCCCATACATTGGTCAGCCTTTACGTTAGCCTTACATGATTGGACAGATCCCATTGAACGGGTAACGAAGGCAGCGAGAAAGCGCAACTTAGGCATTTCAACACCCAAAATTGGGGAAACAGTGTTGATAGGCTCGGTGGAGTACCCGAACTCTATTTGGTGGAGATAATTATATTAACCTGTACTTCAGCCATAAGAAGGTTAGGGCGGAACTTTTTTCATAAAAACGATAATAGATCTCAAATAATGATTGGGTTTGTCCCCCGCCGGGGATGTCTTGGTTGACCAGTTTGTTTTTGTAAATGCAACTAAGAGACACTCTGTTCTAACGATTGCCAATACATATTGAACTTTGAACTCGACATGTTGTTGTCGAGTTTATTATTGTATAATGCTTACGAGTTAAATTGGAATCTCTTAAGTTGAAGGATGAGGTGAGGTCATGGCAGAAGCTTTGAAAGCTATGTACAATAAAGAATTTCTGCGTCGATTTGGAGAGAAGGTACATGCAGTGTATGACGCTTTCGATATGGAGAACTTCGTCGAAGCTGCGATGGAAGAACCGTGGGACGGACTTGCGCTAAAAGCTCGGATGAGGCGAATAACTGAGACACTTAAGACATACCTTCCGATTCGTTTCGAAGAGGCGCTGGAGGTGTTATTTGCAATTGATGAGACCTGCATTGGGTTTCCGTACCTGTTCTTCCCTGATTTCGTGGCGGTGTACGGCCAAGAAGAGGAACATTGGGAGCTTTCTATGAAAGCACTGGAAAGGTTTACTCAAAAATCGTCATCAGAGTTCGCTATAAGATTATTTTTGTTGAGTGATCCAGAGCGAGTGATGCACCAGATGGGAATCTGGTCGCAGCATCTAAATGAGCATGTCCGACGGCTTGCGAGCGAGGGTTGTCGTCCCCGTTTGCCGTGGGGGGTGTCACTTCCGATGTTCAAGCGTGACCCGACTCTAGTAATTGCGGTACTCGAACGACTAAAGGCAGACCCATCTCTTTATGTGCGCAAGAGCGTTGCCAATAATCTAAACGACATTGCTAAGGATCATCCTTCGGTTGTACTCGAAGCAGCACGTCGTTGGAAAGGTGTATGTTCGCACACGGACTGGATTATACGCCAGGGTTGCCGAACTTTGATCCGCAAAGCTGATCCTGAGATCTTGGAATTATTCGGCTACGCTATTCCGAATGACGGATCGCCCCTTGTAACCTGTGCCTCATTGTCCGTGCTACCGTCCAGGTTGTCGATAGGGGAGAGTTGTGAGCTGAAGTATGAACTTTGTATCCGAGACGGTGATCCGCTACACATCCGCATCGAATATGGGATAGATTTCGTGAAGTCCAGAGGCCACACATCACGTAAATTATTCCTGCTGTCTGATAAAACAGTGTCTGGCGGTACACGTCTTAGTGGCACAAGAACGCATAACTGGTCGAACTTAACGACCCGCCGCCATTATCCGGGTGAGCACCGTATTGCGTTGTTGGTGAACGGACGCGAAGTTGCTTATGCGGAAGTGATGTTATGTAGCTTTGAGTAACAGACAGATCATGAATGTTTCTTTCACACTGCTTTGAAATTAGTGGCACTTACATAATACAGACGGCGAGCAATTCTTGTGATGGGCCCAGGGCTAGTTCTGATGGATTGCGAGCATATCCTCAGTCTAACGCCCTCCGGTATCCCTCGCATCACCCTTGACACGATCCGAATGACTGCCGTATCTAAACGTTTCCTTTAAGTCGAAGTTCTTGGCAGAATGAACACACAAGGGGTTAAGTACAAAACCCTTGAGGTCATTCGATTTAAGGAACAGCGCGATTGCAGGAAAGAATAGAACCTAGATATAGCTATAGATCGAAAACGGATTATAGTAAAGCTCTCGTTAGCTTATGGCGGCTTTTTCTTAGTCAGTTTTGCCAAAGCAGTCCTCAAAAACAAATAACCGTCGTGAGCGTTGGCGCAGAGGTTTCCCATCAAGGGGGTTGACTGAACAAAGCCTTAGGTAGAAACAGAGAAGTATTGACAGTAACTTGCGATTATATTCTTGTGTTGACATAAGTTACTGTTGATTATATACTAGAAATAGTTAGATAATTTTCGTGTTGAGCGAATCATGTGTTCGTTTTCAAGGCAAATGGACTTTTGGGGCGGGAAGTCTTCTATAAGACTCGCGCCTTTTTTGTGTTTTTTTCTCAGTATATTACGGAACTTATATTATATGTAGTTTTAAATACTTATGAATTTGATAACGAAGAACTGTCTCTGATTCAGTGGGAGGAATGAAACATGCTTTTTCATCCAATGGATATCTTTATTTTTATTGCGTTTGGTATTTCCTTATGGGCTCAATTTAGAGTGAAGGGTACCTTTAATAAGTGGTCAGAGGAAGTTGTTACTTCTGGGATTACCGGATATGAAGCAGCCCGAAGGTTGCTCGATGCCAAAGGGTTGTACGATGTTCCGATAGAAGCGGTACCTGGATCGTTAACGGATCATTATGACCCGATTGCCAGAGCGGTCAGGCTCTCCGAACCGGTATACTATGAACGCTCGGTTTCTGCTATTTCAGTCGCATGTCACGAAGTAGGGCACGCCATCCAGCATAAGGTGCGCCATCCGATGTTGGTTATGCGGCATCGCATGTTCCCAGTCGTACGGTTGACCTCGGGTATTGCACCGATTCTTCTGCTTGTTGGTTTATTATTGAGTTCACTCAATCTGATCGGTATAGGTATCATTTTCTTCTCCGCAGCAGTCTTATTTCAGTTGGTCACATTGCCTGTAGAGTTTAATGCAAGTAACAGGGCGAGATCTCTAATGGTTTCAGAAGGGTTCATTACAAATGAAGAAGAGCTCGGCGTATCCAAAGTGTTAAATGCTGCCGCTTTGACCTATGTGGCTGCCGCATTAATTTCTATGCTGGAGTTAATCAAGTACATCATGATTTTCTTCTCCAATAGCGATGAATAATAATGCTCTTTTGTTGAGAGCCAGGTACGCTTTTCCAGGCTCTGTTTATCAAGGAATAAAGGCATTTTGCAAGTAAGCGGGAGTAAGATTTGGTTTAATATTTTGATTTAAGGGGATCTATTCTTTATCGCTTCAAAAAGGTATTATACAGCAAAATAAGGATGGAGGGTTAATGATATGTGGAAAAAGTTATCTATGGTTATGTTGGCATTAACGATTGTCCTTTCATTAAGTGTCGCAGGTGTCGCGGGTGTCGTAGACGTTGCAGATGCTGCTACAAAGTCTTACAAAGCTCCTAAGAAAAGCTTCAATTCGAACACGACTCCAAATCAAAGTAGCGGCGTCAACAAAGCGGAAACAAGTCCTGCTGCAAAGACACCGAACGCTACAACAAATCCAACTAAAGCAGCAAAGCCTGGCTTTTTTAGCGGTGGTTTGATGAAGGGCTTACTAATCGGCGGTTTTGCCGGTATGCTGTTCGGCGGCTTATTCAGCGGCCTGGGAATATTTGGAAATATTTTGGGACTGCTGGTCAATGTATTAGTTTTGGCAGCTTTGGTCATGGTTGTCATCAAAATTGTGCAGTATTTCCGTAATAAACGCTAATTTGATGAATAGATACTAATTCTTATGGATTAAGGAGGTCACTTAAACATGAGACTATCTGAGCAAGAAATAGTCGATGCTATATGCCTGCATATGGCTGAACGGAAACGGCTTCAGCCTAACCAGGTAGAGGTTGAGATGATGTGGGATGAGGACTCTGGCTTTTCAGCCGAGGTTCATTCCGAAGGTCACAGCCGAATAATAATCGCGGCCAATATATTGGAGGCCATCGAACGTTATTTGTTAACAAGGCAAAACGTTCGTGTGTTTCGTGAACAAATCCATCTGCAATTAGATGAGGAAATCGTCGCAGACATTGTATAGGTTAGAAAATCCCCTGTACGGATCAACGTATCTATCTTCCTCTCATAGTCGATGGCTTTAGATATCCAAAAATAAAAAAACATCCATGATAGGATGTTTGATTTTTATTGTTTTAGGCAGTTTCCTTTTCGAAACGTTTGGGTTCATATTTAGAAGGCTCTGATCAAATACACTGAGGGTGAATCCGTGAAAGAAACAACTATCCTGAAAAACCGGATAGTTCAATAGATGAAAACAGGAGAAGTTAGAAGAGATGTTTTTCGCTCAGAGCAACTTCAGTTTTGCAACTGTAACAAAGACCGATCACAAATGAGGTGATCGGTCTTTGTTGGTCATTGTTCAATGAAAGGCAACTAGCATGCTAAATCGGAAAGGTGAGAAGTGGACGTCTCCGGTAGCTCCAATTCATTGCGCAATCGCGATAAATGTAGCACGGCCATCCAGATGATGGCAAAACCGATCCATTGGCCAAGGTCGATGGTCTGATGTAATATAAGCCAGTTGAGAAACAGGCCAGTTGCAGGGAATGCGAGCTCTGCAATAGTTGCATGAGATGCCTTGACTCCATTCAACCCTCGGTAATATAGCAGTAGACTCATTAGACTTGGCACGATGGTTTGAAACAGTAGGTTTGCCCAAACTGGTGCCAGGCTTAATGCCAGACTAAGGCTGTGCCAGTTCGGGTGTTGTAGTAAGATGATGAGAGTCAGCAGCGGCAGCGCAACAGCAAATCTTAGTGCCGTTACGGTGCTAAACGACACTTTGCCAACGAGGCGTTTGCCCATGACAGTCGAACCTCCCCACAGAGCTGCGGCTCCTATGGCATACAACGATCCCATGAGTTGCTTGCTATCGCCGATAGCCCCCTGTGTTACGATAGTTGACGTAAGGACTTAGGAAAAGTATCCTTGAAAAGGAACACAGGAGGAAGAACGACATGAGATATC
>Ga0074193_1003302_pt1 | contig 12119 bp, 6 predicted proteins | sample EPASupsiteHSE605_FD_64523 | JGI IMG/M metagenome (GOLD analysis project Ga0074193, IMG submission 64523) | Bioremediated contaminated groundwater from EPA Superfund site, New Mexico - Sample HSE6-05 | ecosystem: Environmental > Aquatic > Deep subsurface > Groundwater > Contaminated ...
TTCACTCCTGAAGTAACTCCAATGACTACCCCTGAAGAGACTCTAATGAACACTCCTGAAGAGACTCCGATGGACAGTCCTAAAGAGACTTCAATGTACACTCCTGAAGAGACTCTAATGAACACTCTTGAAGAAACTCCAATTTTCACTCCTGAAGTAACTCCAATGACTACCCCTGAAGAGACTCTAATGTACACTCCTGAAGCGACTCTAATGATCACTCCTGATGTAACTCCAATGACTACCCCTGAAGAGACTCTAATGAACACTCCTGAAGAAACTCTAATGAACACTCCTGAAGATACTCCAATGACTACCCCTGAAGAGACTCTAATGAACACTCCTGAAGAAACTCTAATGAACACTCCTGAAGAAACTCTAATGAACACTCCTGAAGAAACTCCAATTTTCACTCCTGAAGTAACTCCAATGACTACCCCTGAAGAGACTCTAATGAACACTCCTGAAGAGACTCCGATGGACAGTCCTAAAGAGACTTCAATGTACACTCCTGAAGAGACTCTAATGAACACTCCTGAAGAGACTCTAATGTACACTCCTGAAGAGACTCTAATGTACACTCCTGAAGAGACTCTAATGTACACTCCTGAAGAGACTCTAATGTACACTCCTGAAGAGACTCTAATGTACACTCCTGAAGAGACTCCGATGGGCAATCCTAAAAAGACTTCAATGTACACTCCTGAAGAGACTCCAATGACCACCCCTGAAGAGACTCTAATGAATACTCCTATAGAAACTCCAATTAAAAGCTCAAGGGCCAATTCATTCAGATTAGTGCTTATTTCTCTATCAGTTATTGTTCTATTAATCAGCGTTATTTATGCTATAGGATTGATAATTCATTATGAACAAGAATCTTCCAACATGTCAAGTTCAAAATCAGATGAAAACCTTCTTGAAACAGTCTAATGATTACAATTGCAACAAATCTTTCTTTTTTATTCTTGTTAATAATTAGTTTTTTATTATTGTGAATTTTCAACTCCTAATCGAGTTTTAATGGAGAGAAACTCACGTCAAATTTTCAATTATGATTTTTTTCAGAATTCCAAAAAGTATCTAATAAAGTTTGAATTGACTTCTCATTTGAATCAGGAATATTATCAGTATCATATGTAAAGATTGTTCGTTTCAACAGCCCAATTGGTTGTAGATACTTCTCAGAAGTTTAGAAACATTTCCATTTAGCTTTATTATTATGCAAAGCATCTTATTATGTTATTTATACTAAGGAAAAAGAACTCTAATGAGATTCAATTTTCAAAAGTTTGTGTTTATTGGAAAAATATCAACACAATGTATTAAAAACCCAGTTATTAAACAGTTCTTCAAGATATATTGGAAACCCAAAAAACATAAATGATTGAGACAAGACCAAATATTCTTATTTTGGTTGTATATATAAAACACAGGATTGATTCATCATAATTTATAAAACTGAATCTACAATTCTATTACTATAATTTTGGAAATTCTCCATTTGGAAAGCATGACATTTTGGAAACAGCAACAAGAAACAATATCAAAATTATTGGTGACTCCTGTTTTTTAAAAGAAATGGTTATTAGAAATGTTTATACATTGAATTACCCATTTGATGACTTGTGATCATGAAAAAAATGATTGTAGTATTTCATTTGCATGTGTTTGGAAAATTGACAATACAATATGTCCTTTTTGGTTCCAAATAGTTGAGATCATGATGAAAATGACGAAGAATATAGTATAATAAGTGCATAATTCAAAGAGAAAAACATTGAATATGGAAAATGAAAAATTTTGGATTATAATAAATATACCATAATAATGGGCAACTTTAGAGTCTAAGTCTTTCTGAACCATTAAAGAAGTTGTTTATAAAGTATAAATAGGTTCATCAAAATTATTAACTAACAAAGAAACTGTTATAAATAAAAAACCTAAGACTTTTTACTCTTTTGCTTGCCTATTTGCAGAATCTCTTGGGAAGAACTCGTCAAGTGTCTTTAAGTCTATTCTCTTAAGTTGTTCTTTTGGTAATGTTCGAAGTGTTTCCCAAGCGAGATCAAGAGATTCAAATATATTTCGAGATTCGTAAGGACCTTGTTGAAGGAAACGCGTTTCAAATCGCTGCAAAAACTCAATATGCTTTTTGTCATCTTCTGTTAATGATTCTTCACCAACAACTGCCTTCATAGCTAACACATCTTTACCTTGGGCATAACTTGCATACATTTGGTTCGAAACAGCACCATGATCTTTCCTTGTTAAACCTTCACCAATAGCACTTTTCATTAAACGAGATAGAGATGGTAGGAGGTTAATTGGTGGGTAGATCTGTCTATTATCAATCTGTCGGTCAATATAAATCTGTCCCTCAGTAATATAGCCGGTAAGATCAGGAATTGGATGTGTAATATCATCTGATGGCATTGACAAAATTGGAATTTGTGTAATAGAACCTGGCCTACCCTTAACACGTCCTGCACGCTCGTATATAGTAGCAAAATCAGTGTACATATAACCAGGATATGAACGACGCCCGGGGACTTCGCTCCTAGCTGTAGAAACTTCACGCAGAGCATTGGCATATGATGACATATCAGTCAAAATAGCAAGAATATGCATTTCCTTCTCATAAGCAAGGTATTCAGCAGTTGTAAGAGCAATACGTGGAGTAACAAGACGCTCAATTGTTGGGTCATTGGCATGATTTAAGAAAAGAACGACACGTTCCATTGAACCACTTTGTTCAAAGTCTTGCTGGAAGAATGTGGCTGTAGATTTGTTAACACCCATTGCTCCGAACACAATGGCAAAGCTCTCTTTAGAATTATCACGAACACCTTTGCCTTTGTGCTGAACAAGGCCAGCTTGCCTGCAAATTTGTGCTGCAATTTGGTCATGTGGAAGACCAGCAGCAGAGAAAATCGGAATCTTTTGCCCACGAGCAATGGAATTCATAACATCAATTGAGGATATACCTGTTTGGATCATTTCTCTAGGATACTCACGATTGTAAGGATTAATAGGCTGCCCTTCGATGTCTAAGTAGGCATCAGCAAGGACTGGGGGACCATGATCAAGTGGAGCACCTGAACCACTAAATACACGACCAAGCATATCAGTGCTGACTGGAGTATGCTGAGTTTCTCCGGTAAATTCAATTCTAGTTCTTTTAACATCAATATCTGTTGTGCCTTCAAAAACCTGAACAACAGCTTTATTCCCTTGGACTTCTAGAACTTTACCTCTACGCTCTGTGCCATCACCAAGGGTGATCCTCACAATTTCAGCGTACTTTGGAAACTTAACATTATCGCAAATTACAAGAGGTCCATTAACACTCGTAACGGTACGGTATTCGATACGGGGATTTACAACATAATCACGACAAGCAGCTTTCATATTCGATTCATGAACCTGCATTTCATTCATGGTTTCGCTCATCGAAAAAAAGTAAAGTGCCGGTTTTGACACAATTAGACCATAAAAACCACCAATAATCTAACCTTTTAGAACAGTGGGCAAAGCTTAGAAGCGACGCATAGAGATGAAGGGCTCATTTTTGTTTCGAGGAATTCCATAAACATGAAAATTTTCTCCTTGTTGTTCCGAAGAGTGAGGGCGCATGTCTCTGTACCTATCTGTAATTGAGGGCAGATTCCTTCCCAAAGGTTTGCAAAAAAGCTCGCCGAGATTGGCTTTTTTTTGTTATTGAACATTGCAGTGAAAAAGGACAAGCACATTGAGCAGTTGCTATCCTCATTGGAAAGTGGAATGGGTTTGATATTTGAACAACTGCCTATAGCTGCGCAGATTGTGTGGTCAGATTTCCAAATATTCTTATCTATTGATATTTTGTTCTTTGTTATAAAACTATTAACCTTTTTCCTTGATTTATACTCTTTAATGCTATTTTCGCAGTAATGGCACTGGTTTCCAGGTGTATTCTCATTATTTGGGCATTTTCCGAGAAGAAAGCATTTATCCTCTGCAGTAATGTTATTTAAACTATCATGAATTGCCTTTTTTAAACCATTGAACATCACAACGCATTTACTCTTCGGGATTCCAGAATAATCAGCACACAAATCCACTTCATTGAGAGAAAAAGTCCCCAAATCATTTTTCAAACTGATTCTAGAATACTTTCGAATACATCGGCTACATTCATCTCCAAAAACTCGAACGAAGAGAAAACAAACAAACATAATGTTGATATTTTGCTTATTTTTTAAATCTCTTTCGATGGCTGTCGGTGTTTTGGGATTTATCCCTGATTATTTCTCGATTAGTAAGGCTAAAAGCCCATCTACCAATCCGAGCGGACATTTTTTTGATACTTTAATTGTTGATTCTGGTTTTTTAACAGATTACTATGATAACTATCGTGAAATATGCACAATAAGCGGAAAAATACCAAATATCACCGTTTATCGATCTAATAATAATACTAATAGGGGTGTTTTTTTACATATTCCATTTCACTATAGGTTTGCCTTAATTTCGAGAATCAAAGAGCCTTTATGTGAATCATATGCTAATTGTGCCTATGTTATTACAAATGAAAAGTTTCTTTTTGAAGGGTTTCACATAGACAACGAATCAAAAGTATTTAGAGAGATAAACAAACGAATGGTGTCTCATGTATTATCAATGAAGAACAGGGGATCTGCTGATAAACTTTGCAGAAAGAGTATATTAACACCATTGTATTCCATTTGTGTGTATATCACTCTCATTAGCATGTTTTTCTTTTTTGCAAATATTTATATCAGGAATGTGGTATTTAATACACCAGAAGGAACTAACATATGGATTTTTAATTCTGAGAAAGAGCTAATTTTTGGAAGCTCAATGCATTCAACAGAAAAAATGGTTAGAGATCTAGTTTATAAACTCCTTGAAAGGTCAATAACAATTAAAAGGCGTACTATTTGCGTTCTACGATTAATTAGAAAAGAATCTTCAATCGATTTTCAAAGAGTTGCCTGTTATCCTGTTTCAAATCATGTATACATTGCAATGACATGGATTGAAAAGCTACCAGAAAAATGCGATATTAAATTTGATTGTCAAATTGTTTCCAATTCCGTTCATGTAAAATCGAAACCTATTGTAACATATTCTTCATTTAGAGACATTCGTCCATTCCATGTTGAATTTGAAATGGATTCTGGAAACAAGTGTAGCATTCATATTCCATCTCAAGTTTTAGCACCTTTCCAACCATATAGTCATATTAACACCAGTACATCATCAATTTTAGAGGAACTTTTTGTTGTTTTGGACAATAGTGCATGTTTGTTTTCAGATTTTCTAAAGATATGCCAGCTTGTTTGCAAAAAACTAGGATTAAGATATGCATTATTTTTTGGATCTGATAATAGATTGATGTTCAACTATCAAAGGGAAGATTTACCCCCATTAATCAATGTTGATAAGATCCCACAGATAGTCAAAATAGAGTCTGGTTTTTGCTATATCAAAGGTCTTATTGAACAAAATAGTAGGGCATTTGTCTATAAAATTGTTGGAAACAGTTTTTCATTGTTAACAATCCTACAAACAGAAGAAAATGATCAAACTTATGTGAATCTTGGCTTTAGTTTGCCCTTTTTCTCTGTATGCATGAGTTTTCTATATCAAATAACTTCTTTCAAAGAAGATCAGCTAGTTTATGATAGGTTTTCTCGGCTTATTGGGAATGCAAAAGATATTTTCACCTTGGTTGTTTATAATATTAATGATGATTCATTTTCATATATGCACACTCCAATTTTTGAAACGACTCCATTAGACTTAAATGAATTATTGGCACAATTCTCTGAAATTGTTAAAGTCGGAAATGAGAATCTATGTAAATCGATTAATAGTATTGTTCTCAATGAGATGACATCTTCCACACATTTAATTGAGGTCATGATGAACGGCAAAGTTTGCTATATTTCACTGAGCTTATCCAGAACAATAAACGAGAATAACCATAATTGTTTGATTATTATTGGACAGGATATGACCGATCTCAAGGCACAAGAAAAAGAGCTTATTACTTCACTTTATGATTTAACTCATATTGTTCACGATCTAAATGGACAATCATTTGTATCACATATGGCTGATGGTGCAGCCCAAAAGGTTTTTATCGAACTCGGACATAATTCCAAGATACAAATTGAGGAAATAGTTCATGCGGAAGATGTTAAAAATCTTGAAAAAGCCCAAAATGGAATTGCATCACCTTTCAGGTTGATTGATTCTAAAGGAAAGAGTGTTTGGTATTATGGAAATAATAATAGCAAATTTGGATATATGTTTTGCATACAAGATATTGTGGACATAAAAACAAGGCTATCATCCAGCGATATAATGAATAATTTATCCAGATTTTCTTATCTTGTATATTGGATTGTAGATCCAATATCAGATCAAGTTATCCCAATAATGAATAGGCCTACCATATGGGATTTATTGAATGTTGATTCCCAACAGAAATTTTCTACATTTATTAATTATATTCACCAAGATGATAAACAAGCATTTAGCGAAAAGTATCAATTGTTTGTAAATGGAGGGATTTCTGAATTTGAAACAGAAGCAAGGACCCTCAGATATGGTAATCAATATGACTGGTGTAAATTAGTGTTTTCTCGTTCACAAAAGGGAATTTATAATTGTTATGGATTTGGTATAGATCACCACAAGGAGCTTGAAACAGCGCTAAGAGATACAAAAAGCTTGAGAGATTTATTAATGTTAAGTGGAAAATTACTATTATGGAAATTCGATGAGAATAAAGATATTGAAACTGGTGTTATAAACTCCAACATGCTTGTGATGAATTGGGAGTTTATCAAGAACAACATTCCTGTTGATTATCAAGAGATTTTCTCCAACAAAATTATGAAAGCAATGATCAACAATGAGAGTATTGAAATGGATTTACCTTTATTACTCGAAAAAGAACAATGGGTTTCTTTAAGGGGAAAAGTTGCTACAAGAAAACAAATATTTGGCGTTTGTATTGATATCACAGATATAAGGAATGCATACCATGCTTTGGAGACCGAAAAAAGAATTGCTGTTACAGCAAACAAACAAAAAACATTGTTTTTATCAAGTCTATCCCATGAAATAAGGACACCGTTGAATGGTATTGTAGGAATACTTGATGTATTAGCAATGCAAGAATTATCAAATGAACAAAGGTTTCTTGTTGACTCCATGCGCTCATCTTCATTCCAGTTAATGCGCTTATTAGATGATACACTAAACCTGTCAAAAATAGAACAAGGAGAAATTGATTTTAAACCAGCTGTGGTTAACATTCTCAAGATATTGGAACCTATCTGTATTGCAACTCTAACCAAAGCCCGTCTGAATAGAATTAAGTTTATTGTTACAATTGAGAAGGATTTTCCTTCTTTGGTTATATGCGATCCACAGTATATTCTTCAAATAGTTAATAATTTATTGTCCAATGCTCTAAAATTTACCAAAGTTGGATCAATAACTCTCTCATTATTTTGGGAGTATGATAATGAACATGAATCTCTAGTAATTCAAGTTACAGATACTGGTATTGGGATTACATCAGAGCAACAAAGGATGATTTTTGATCGTTTTGCACAAGCTGATGATTCTGTTATACGTTTTTATGGGGGTACTGGATTGGGACTTGCTCTGGTTCAAGAAATTGTTAGATATTTACGAGGGAGCGTATCCCTTGATTCTACTCCTCAAGAGGGTTCATCTTTCTTGGTAAAAATACCGCTTAAATCGGTAATGATCCCATATTCACCTGTTTTTTCTGATCGGAAATCACATGCAATTGTAATTCATGTTAAAGATCAAGATTTGTACACATCTTTAACGGAGTGGTTGTCATATCATAAATTTGTTGTATTTAGTCTAGTAGATATTGTTAACTCTGTGAGTTTTTCATCAATTGGGAAAATTCATTGTGTTCTAATCGAAGGCTTATTATTAAAATCCGCAGAATTCCAGGCATTTATCAAAAATAATGAAATTAACCGGCCGATTATTTGTTCTATTTGTGAACCAGGCGAAACTTCCAAGTCTAGTATTTCTATTGTGAAGCCAGTTATGCCACATCAAATAATTTCTCTTTTAGGTATTATTCGATATCAAAAACATGAAATTGTACACAGTGTACCATCATATAATATTGATGATCATATTAAGAGGATTCTTATTGTAGAAGATAATCTTGCTAATCAATTTGTAATGAAAAAGATTATGTCAAGTTTAGGTTATAGTTATAAGATTGCTGATAATGGGGAAATTGCTTTAGGAATTTTAGAAAAAGAGGAATTTGATATGATTTTTATGGATTGCCAAATGCCAATTTTGGATGGTATAGAAACCACAAAGAGGATTAGAAAATCGGGCCAACCATATTCATCAATACCAATTATTGCATTAACAGCCAGTGCTGTTGAAGGAGATGAAAAAGTATGCAGAGAAGCTGGAATGGATGGATACCTTTCAAAACCTGTAAGAATTCAACAAATAACTGATATAATGAAAAGTATTCATACCCCAGGATGATAAAGATGTTTTTTATTCATATTTGGTATCTTCATAATCTAATCATGCCATTTTTCTCAGTTTTTGAGGGTGTTCTTTTACAAGACACGCTGTTACTAAGATCATCTATTTGTCTCTGTATAATTATGTCAATAATTGGATTAGGAGAATCGCTATGGGACCACATACCATTTCTTAACCCAACCATTTGCTGGAATATTGTTTCATCAAGACTATTTTGGCGGAGTTCTAATACAGATAGAATATTGGATGTGTATTTAGTTGTTACATCAACACATTCATATTCACCTACAGCACAAACCCATGTAATACCTTTTCCCCATCCACATTCATACAAAAGTGGGGCGTTTATGGCATCTTGGCATGGATCAACATGTATATAAATGCAATTAATAGGATCCCATATTTCTAACCAGCAATAGTCCAACGACAAGTTCGATACAAAACGGAATCCATATCCTAGTAATCTTAATATTGCAGCAAAAACAATGCAAAATTGGGGATTGCCACCTTCTTTGTTCTTTAAAATATAATCAATATTAATATTAATAGGTTTCCTAGTACATGCATAACATTTTAAACACACATATCTATCAACTCTTACTGCACCAGATTCATACTCATTCTTTGTGGGTCTGTCTGGATATAACCTTCTAGTTTCTTCTTGACACGAATGACAGCTGGTATCATTATTCCATCTGAGTAGCTGTGATGAAAACCATTGTATTATTTTTGGGATTTCTTGGATGGTTGGAGCAGCTTCCCGAATTGCGTTGGGAATAATTGACTTCAGGGTAGTATCAGAATATGTTTTGTTCGCTTCTTTGGCATATAATCGAATAGTTCTCAATCTATCAAAGAGATCAAATACTATATCAGGTAATGTACCTGCAGCAAATTTAATAGAAGAATAAATTGTGTCAATAAAGTTTTTTTGAAATGCATAATGATCTCTTTTAATAATATGAACAATAGAAACATCAGTTTTAGCAAATTCTCCCATTTGTCTTTCAGGGATAAAGCCAATCTCTTTATTCGAAAAAAAAACATACTGTTCTATATCTAAATCCAAACAAAATTCCTTCTTGACCAATCCAAAGAGATCAAAAGTAGAAAATGCCACATTATAATTAATTTCTCGGCTCTTCCCTTTATAATGAAAGAGTGTTTTCATGATTAAAACTAAAAGTACATTTAGTGAGCAAAAAGGAAGACTCTGCTTTCGACTTCAAGGCTCGAGCCTTTCTTTTTAAAGATGAAGTAGTGTCCTGATGATGTCAGCATACAAAACTTATCATCTAACATTACGGATGCAATAATATGTTGATCTCTCTCAACAGAATGTTTTATTGCTGCTCTCTGAGGCTCACTGTTCTCTGCTTTTCGGATTGAAGAATCAAAGAGATGTATGGTACCACTTTCGCTTATGGCCAGAAGGTATGAATTACTTGGAGCCATTGCTAAGGAAAGAATGCGTGATGCCAATGTTCCTCTTCTGAATACATAAAGAAGGCCTCCTGTTGAAGAATCAAAGAGCCGGATCAATGTTCCTTTCTCTCCTGCTGTTGCGATTATAGATGAATCACGACTAAATTTAATTGCGGAAACAGAATGGACATGAGCCCTAAATGTCAAAGGTTCAGAGTCCTTCTTACACTCATACACGGTTAGTGTTCCGATTTGAAGTCCACAGACTGCAATAAGCATTGTGTTATGAGATTCGGCAATATCACCAGCTCCAAACGGGTTATCGGCAGTTATAATCTGATGATGTTGTGTTCCTTTGGTAATATCGCATAAACAAATTGAATTAAGCATTACGACAAGCAAAAGATCCCTAGAAATGCTAATATTCATAATTTTTTCCTTAAATTCCAATTCAGATATAAAATCGTCCTCAAGCCTTCCCCAAACAAAGACTTTATATACACTTTTGATTCCAATAATTGGGTGACTTAAAAGAGCCACCATATTTCCTTCTTCTGAAACACAACATTTATTAATTCGATAATTCAGCGAATCTTTTTGAAAAACTCTTTTCATCGAAACTAAAGAATATAAATGAAATGAGTGATCGAAAGAAATAGCTGCATGAGTATTATCAGGCGAAAGAGAAATAGAAGTAACACTTGAATTCATGAAATGTATTTTTATTTTCGAAGCAAAGTCCAGACAGTGTCCTGAGGCAATTAATGGATTATTTAGATATTATTTGATGAAAGAACAAAAAACTCTCTAGATTTCTATTTATAATATTATCCTTCAGAGGATATTATGATTCAAAACATCAACATTGATGAGAATATTGCTTTTCTTTTTAAGAATAATAATTTGGAAAACTCATATAAACTATTTGGCTCATTCATTATTAATCAAACATATGTTAAACACTGTTGATGTGTTTTCAAATGGTGCATTTATACAATCAGCATTGATACGAATATTGGTAGTAATATCGAATTATCAATACTCACAACTATCTCACTTGACGACATCTTCTTTTCACATTGGAAGTCAAATGTTCTTGCCATTGTTCTTTTTTGGGTTTCTCCAGGCGTTATCTCCAATGTTTCTCTTTTTGTGATTTCAGGCAAATTTGTATTACAATTAATTGCTATATCCATAATTTGGGTTGGAGTTATTGATACAGTGTCAATGCCAAATCTGCACTGGAATACAACAGAATTGATATAATATGCCAATTCATCATAGCCTGGAAAACTAGAATGATTACTTGAATAAAAAAGGCATTTGTTAAACACAATAGCTTTCCCTGTGTAATCATGGACAAATCCCCAATCAGTATTTTGAACTGTGTTGTTGACATGGTTTGAATAATCAATCGCCCCATTCCCCTCTCCACCGGATCGGTAAACGCAACCCATTTTATTATGGTTCACATAATTGTACAAATGGATGAAATTCATTTTAAATGTATCAAACATCGTATGCCTTGAGATGGAACAATGGCTACAATTAAGACATTTAAATACCATTTCCCCATTATAAAACGAAAGCACAAATAAAGAACCCTCAAAATACCTTGGACAATAAGAAATTGTATTCAATTCGAATATAACACTAGAATTTGCACCATTGGTGACCGAGAATGTCATTCCCGAAGTTTTTGAAAAGTCCCAAAAAAATAGATTCTTTGAGAAATTACCATTATATTTAGCATCAATATAATAAACACCACCATTTAAGCTGCTACTACAATAGAGATGATCATTCAACTGAGAGGTAATTTGGACAATTAAACTTCCAGCTATAAAAAATACTCCTCCTTTCTCAGAATAGGATATATTAGAAAAAATACAACATTCGATTAGAATAATGGAAAAAGAAGCAAAACTATCTGTAACATGGCAGGTTTTATTTGTGTGTAAAAATTCATAAAGCATGAAATTAGATTTGCCAGTTTATTTTTATAGAGACTAATTTTACGATGTAATCTTAATATTATGATGTAATTTATGATATTTTTGGTAAAAAATTCAATTGTATTTTTTTCGAGATTGAGAATTCATCAAGGGTTCAAT
>Ga0074193_1003305_pt1 | contig 12098 bp, 10 predicted proteins | sample EPASupsiteHSE605_FD_64523 | JGI IMG/M metagenome (GOLD analysis project Ga0074193, IMG submission 64523) | Bioremediated contaminated groundwater from EPA Superfund site, New Mexico - Sample HSE6-05 | ecosystem: Environmental > Aquatic > Deep subsurface > Groundwater > Contaminated ...
ATGATGAACAGGTGGACTGGGATAAGTTAGCCTATACCACGTATACGGCCATAAGATTTTTGGACAACCTTATAGATGTAGGCGTGTACCCGATGGATTTTATTGCGCTGCATACTCGGAATACGCGGAAGGTCGGGCTGGGGATTCTTGGTCTCCACGATCTGCTGATTAAGTGCGGTCGAGCTTATGATTCCTTAGAAGGCCGTCAGTTGGCTAGTCAAGTGTTAGAACATGTTCAAAAATCAGCGCATCGGGCCTCGGAAGAACTAGGCGCAGAAAAAGGGGTGTTTCCGCAGTGGGAAGAGTCTATTTTTGCGGAAATTGGACAGAAAAGACGTAATGCAGCCTGCATTACTATTGCTCCAACTGGTTCCATTACGGTTCTGGCCGGGGCTGAGGGCTATGGGATAGAGCCTATTTTTGCCGTTGCCTACCGTAAGACTACCCAAGCTGGAGTTTTTGACGTATTCTCACCCCTGTTTCAGGAAAGATGTGGCAGGGCCGGTGTTTCCAAGGCCGCAATGGCTGAGGTAGCGAAGAAAGGTTCCTGTCAAGGGATTGAGGGGATTCCAGAGGACATTCAGAAGTTGTTTAAAGGGGCCCAGGATATTCACCCTAGGGATCATTTGGAGATGCAGAAAGTCCTGCAGCAAAATGTAGACAATGCTATTTCTAAAACCATCAATTTACCTAATTCGGCTACGGCTGAAGATATTAATGAAATCTACTTTGCGGCCTGGTCCGGTAATTTGAAAGGTATCACTGTTTTTCGGGATGGATCAAAACAGGGGGTTATTGAAGTTGGGGAGAAAAAGAACAAGAAAGACACCCAACTCGGATACGGTCAGATTAAGCCCAGACCTACACGTACCATGGGGGTTACAGAGCGTTTAGACACCGGTTGTGGCAAGGTTTACCTGACGGTGAATTATGATCCCGAAAATGGTGAGGTAATCGAAACCTTTATTACCACGGGCAGTGATGGAGGATGTCTGGTGTATACGGAGGCAACGTCCCGTTTAGTATCAATGGCTATCCGCGCCGGGGTTCCCATCCCGGATATCGTAGGTCAATTAAAATCTACTCATTCCTGTCCTTCTTGGATGTTGGCTAAAGGAAAAGGCAGACAGCTGAGTCCAGGCAAGAGCTGTGCCAGTTCCATAGGAACAGCTATGGAAAAGGTGATTCGGGAGAATGGTTTTAAAATAAAGGTTTCTGGAGAAATGGGTATTTCCGGAGGAGTACTATGTCCGGAATGCGACAAGGTTTTAATGCCTTTAGAAGGTTGTTATACCTGCAGCGACTGCGGCTATTCCAAGTGTTAATACTTAGCTAAACGTTAGAGCCGCTATGGTACCTTGTATGAAAATATAGGCTGATAAAAAAAGTGGCAACTCTTAAAGCGAGTTGTCACTTTTGATTTCTATTTTTTTAAGGGGATGATATTTTGCCGGATAACCAGACTAATAGACAGCAGTTGCAGACTTTGTGGAGGGATTTGGAGAGGTATCAGAGGATTATGGGAAATGACTGTCCAAATCCGAATTGTAATGAACTATGTTGTCATTTTGAGGCCTCGGGGATGATGCCTTGTACCACTGGTACGGAATGGAATGCTATTAAAGAATACTTAGAAGAGAACGCAATAGACCTACCTTTGTCCCAGGGATTAGATTGTCCTTTTTTAGAGAATAGTCGGTGCCAGATATATGTAGTTAGGCCAACTGGGTGTAGGATCTTTTTTTGCAACCTTCAGGATCGGGAGTTTCAGGGCCTTCTTCCTTGGCTGGAGAAGGCCAAGGAAATTGACCCGCCAAATCAAGCAGAGTATCGACCTATTCTGGATTGGTTTTATAACGAGTATTAGTATATTTGCTTATGCGTCAGGTATCGGCCAATTGCCAATTGCCAATTGCTTATGGTATCTCGATTAAGGCTTGCCGGGACTGCGGATCCCAGTCTACAGTATACCCCAGGTTCTGACTAAAAAATCTTAGGGGTACCATAGTTCGACTGTTTAATATAACCGGCGGCTGATCGGTAGTCTTCTCTACCCCATTGACTTTAGCTAGGGTCTTATTGACCCAAAGTTCAATTTTATTTTCCGCTTTGATGATAGTTACTTTTTTATCGGTTGGAGACCAGTCTACTTGGGCCTCAATGGTTTCCATTATGAATCTAATGGGGACTAGGGTACGGTTAGAGGTTACATCTATATAGGGTTTTTGATCGGGAAAATTTACTGCTTGGCCGTTAATCAGTATTCGGACCTGATTGGGTTCTAGGGGTTGGTTAGGCACTTCATTCCGGGGCAGGTTATTAATTCTGGTCTCTAGTTTATTGATTCTTGATTCCAAAGCAGTAAAAGTTTGGTCCACATAACTTTGGGTAACCAGTGGGTCGCTATTAGATCCGGGGATGTTACTGCTTGCAATCTCGGCCTGAGAATAACCGACTGAAGCCATACACCAGCCTAAGAAAAGGGCCGTGAATAATAACTTGAATTTCTTCGTCATGGGGGCCTCCGTTGTTCATGATTTTTTATCTAAAAATTATTGCTTATTAATAATACAACGTTAAAATCCCTATTCCTGCTACAGTTAGGTGTCTATTTTGGAAAAATGTCAAAATCGGACAAATTTGGCTTACTAAATTTGTAAAATGTGTTTAATATAAAACAAATAAAATAAAAATAAAAAATGTATTGGTTAATAATGTAATTAGATATCGAAATATCGAAATTTTTAGACTGCAATTATTAACCAGTGTTATAATAGAAGGTATAAGCAATTCAACCGTTAAGAAAGGTAGTATCAAGCATAATGGAACAACTAATAGAAGTAGCTTTGGGTAAAGCCCCGGCAGATATCTTACTAAAAGGGGCTTGCGTAGTAAACGTCTTTAATGGGGAAGTTGAGCCGGCTAATGTAGCCTTGGTTGGAGATAAAATTGCCGGAGTGGGTGATTATCACGAAGGTCGAGAAGTAATTGATCTCAGCGGTTGTTTCCTCATCCCCGGTTTGATCGATGCACGGATACATTTAGAAAGTTCGTTTTTGACTCCCCGTGGGTTTGCCCGGGCTGCTGTTCCCCATGGAACAACGACGGTGATTGGGGACCCTGATGAATTAGTAAATGCCATTGGTCTGTCGGGGTTAGAAGATATGATTAGGGATAATCAGAAACTTCCTTTGGATATTTATTATCAGGTTCCGGCAGGCGCGCCAGCCAATACTTTGCTAACTGCCGGAGTTAAGGTAGATACTGAAGCGGCAGCTGAGGTTTTAAAAGCTTACTCAAATTTCCGGGCTTTTGATGAAATGGTAAGCTTTCCAAAGGAATATTTGAAAAATGAGGATTTTTTGGACGAGATCAGGGAGATTAATGATACTCGGACCTCAAGTAAAGAAATTGACGGGTTGCGGTCTCTTGTGAGCGATCAACTTCTTCGGGCTTATGTGAAAGCTAAAGTACCTACCGACCATGAATCAACTTCAGCTAATGAGGCAGGAGAAAATTTGTCTTTAGGAGTGCATATTTTAATCCAGGAAGGATCCGCAGCTAAGAATTTAGATCAGCTGTTGAATATAGTTAACGAAAATACTTATTCGAATTGTTCTTTTTGCAGTAATCAGCGTTATCCGGCAGATCTAATTACAGAAGGAGAAATAGATTATATCCTTCGTTATGCAGTGGCCTGGGGATTAGATCCCGTAATGGCGGTAAGGATGGCTACTATTAATCCAGCCCGGCTCTACGGTTTAACGGACCGGGGAGCGATTGCTCCCGGTTATCTAGCAGACATTACCGTAGTAGACAGCATTTATGCTTTCCGGGTGAAGCAAGTTTACAAGCGGGGAGTGCTGGTCGCGGAAAACGGAAAATTAACCGTTCCCATAGCAGCAGTGTCCGACCCGGCCTTGCTTAAATCCGGTACTCCGAAAGTAAGTTTACCTCTGGACCTGAGGCAGAAGCTAGATTATCAACCTCCGGTCGGGAGTACTAGGGCCCGGGTAATTGACGTTCTGAACGATTACGTGGTTACTCGGCAAAGTTGGTTAACCACCGGAGTAATTGAGCCGGAATATGACGTGATGAAGGTAGCTGTGATTGAGCGCTACAATCAGGGTGGCAGTGTGGGTCTTGGATTCGTAAGAGGTTTTGGTTTAAAGACTGGAGCCTTAGCTTCTACGGTGGCGCACGATCGCCATAACCTGATTGTGATTGGTGCAGAAGAGGAGGCTATGTTTCTGGCGGCCAAAACAGTAGCGGAGATGGGTGGAGGTCTGGCTGTAGTCAGCGGCAATAATAAGGTATTGGCTGCTCTTCCCCTGCCCATAGGCGGTTTAATGTCTGACGAAAGTGCTGAAAGAATAGCCCTAAAGAATGCGGAGGTCAATGCTGCGGCGCAAGGACTAGGTTGTACTATTTATGCCCCATTCATGGCAATGGCCTATTTGACTATGCCGACAATTCCGGCATTAAAGATAACGGATCGAGGGTTAATAGATGTAAATCAGGTTCAACTGGTAGATTTATGGGATTAGGAAGGAGGCTGGTTATTGGTGTTAGCGTTAGATGCTCATGCCCACTGTGGGCTTACCCTTCCTTATGAGAAGTTGCGTCTTTTGTGGGATGATGGCGAAATAGAGGGTGGAGTACTTTTTTCCCCAGTTGAAGAGATCTATGATCGTTATAACGGGAATTTTATTGACAGTCAAACGTATCGAGAATCGCGGGCAAGGGCGCATGCTTACCTGAAGTCTTTAGTATCCCAGCGAATTTTTGCTTATTGGTTTGTTTGGAATGACTTTGAACTTCCTGAAGTCGGTTTTGACGGGGTAAAATGGCACCGTCATTCCAACGAGCCGAAATATAAGTATGATTCTGAGGAGTGTCATCAATTTATTGAACAGATCTGCAGCACCCGTTTGCCAATCATAATTGAGGATGAGTATCAATATACATTAGAGTTGGTAGAGAAGATAAACCAGCGGACCAGAGTAATTATCCCCCATTTCGGTGGTCTTAATGGGGGATATGATCAGCTGAAACGGGCTGGTTTATTTGAAAATTCTGCAGTGTATGTGGATACCGCTTTAGCTAGTTCTCTAGAAATAGCAGACTTTGCTAAGCATTATGGGGTGGAGCGGATTTTATTCGGCAGCGATTTTCCATTTGGTGACCCTGCCTACGAACGGTACAAGGTAGAGCAGCTTTTCGAAGGGAAAGACTTAGAAAAGGTTCTGGCCGGGAACCTATTAGGGATTTTAGGTAAGGAATAGATTAAGTTAATTAAGTTTAATTGGGACTCGACTGTCAGTTACATTTATCCATAATAGGATTAAACAGGAATAAAAATCAAGTTAGATAAATTAAACCTAAACTACAAAAGCCAAATTAATAAAAAAATTTTTTATTAATTTGGCTTTTGTTCTAATTTGAAACAAGTTTACTAACCTTATTCTTCAAATATCAATGAAATTATTTACTAAAATATAAAAAAGATTCAGGCAGGAGTTTGAGATAGTTATCACGAAATACAATGTTAACAAGTTTTAGGTATAAGGTATACAATATAATGTATAATTTGTGGTTGAGTAGTAGTATAATGACAATGACCAGGTATTTACGGGGGAAGCAGTTTGATAGTTGCCAGCCTATCCGTTTAGTAAGTTTAGAAAGGGGTGGAGGGCAGTGTCTCGTGTATCAGCAACTTTTGGCCTGCTAGGGACCCTACTGTTGGCTTTGTTCTTCCTTGGTCAAATAAGTTATTAATCGATGAACAGAAGCTGTTAAAAATAGGTATACATATTGCTGGTGCGAATAAGGCTAGCAATACTCTCTGATTTGAAGATGAAGTCTGCTTTATTTTGTGGGTTACTGCAAATTGGGGCAGGCTTATTTTTTGGTCAATTTTCGGGGGCAAACTATAATCTGCCCCCGAAATTAATTATATATTGATCTTAGTGTAAATCATTAATTTAGAATTCATAGTATGACGGTGTTTCCTGCGCTTCCTCAATGTCCTTAAGGCCAGCAGCATAAGGATTAAGCATTAGTACGGGGCAGCGGACATTGGACATTACCCTTTGACTGATACTATCCATAAATGCTCCCTCTAATAGATTAAGGCCCCGGCTGCCTATAACTAAGAGATCGTAGTGTCCTTCATTCGCCACCTGGCTAATTGCTTTAGCGGGGTTACCCATACGTACTAAGGTATCTACTTTAGCACCAATTATATCCAGGTATTGCTTAATAGGCTGCAACCGGTTTAATGCGTATTGTTCTGTTTCGGGGTCGACTTCATCAGTGTCGATAAAACCTCCGGGCCCTACCCATTCGTTTGGCCATGGATGCTCTTCTAACCGAAGGGGTTCTCGAACAACCGTGAGAAGGGTTATTTGATCTATGGAGTTTTCCTTAAGCATATCAAGTGAGTGTTGAGCAGCTGCAAATGATTCCGGTGAATCATCAACGGCCACTAAAGCTTTATGATACATGAATTTGTTACCTCCTTTAGGGGTTGCATTTAGAAAAAACTACTTGTTTTATCGCCATTCCCTTAGAGCAACGCTTTAGTTGATGTTACTAATTTATTATTAGTCATTGTTACCTGAAAAATAAAAAGTATACTAAAATAGAGGGTGAAGTTAAAGGAGCATTTAAATTTAAAATTTATGATGTTGTTGAGGGTCGGATTTGGTAAATGTAGGTCCACTCGCCGGTGGGATTGAGGAGAAAATAATAATGTTTGAGCAGATGCAATTGTTTGCCGAGGAGAAAGCCTTTACTAACTTTGCTTTAGTTAATCCCCAAACAGATATCAGCAGACTTAATTTAAACTGGCAGGAAACGGATCTGCCGGAAAGGGAGCGTACCAAGCATGTCCACCGTCTCCATCCATATTTGGGAAAATACGTTCCGCAGTTAGTAGAGATATTTTTACGAAAATATGCTCGGGAAAGGGTGGTAGATCCCTTCTGCGGATCCGGTACCACTTTAGTAGAAGCCTCAGTGCTGGGATTAAATGGTTATGGGGCGGATATATCTGAATTTAACTGTTTACTCAGTCAGGTAAAAACCACGTCGTACGCTGTGGATAGATTAGAGTTAGTATTAACGGATGCTTATTGCGCAGCTGAAGCCATGCTAGAAACAAATTCTAGTGAAGTAGAATTTGTTTCTAAGTATTTAACTAATTGGTATTCCGAGAAGTCAATTAAGGACTTATTGGCTTATCGGAACCAAATTGGCCGATTTGATTTTGCAGAAGTAATGAAAATTATTTTGGCCCGATCTGCCCGGTCCGCCCGCTTGGCGGCTCACTATGATTTAGATTTTCCAGAGAAACCGATGACACAACCTTATTATTGTCGTAAACATAAACGGATTTGTGTTCCCACAGAGCAAGCGTTACATTTTTTACGCCGGTACACTTTAGACACCGTTAAAAGGATCAAGGCTTACTCCGCCTTGAGAAAAGAGAATTCCATAATTACCGTTGAGTGTGGGGATTCTAGACAAATTGAGTTTCCAGAGTGCGATATGGTTATGACTTCACCACCTTATGTGGGCCTGATTGATTACCATGAACAGCATCGTTATGCCTATGAATTATTGAATATATCGGATCGAAGCCAGGAGGAAATTGGGCCGGCCTCCAAAGGCAAGAACAAGGCAGCACGGAAAGCATATGTTGAAGATATGCTCGCGGTATTTGAAAATGTTTGTAAGAAGGTAATACCGGGGGGCACTATAGTAGTAGTAGTACACGATAAGTATAAATTGTATCCGGGTATTAGTGAAAAATTAGGTTTAAAAACCACAGCAGTTTTAGAACGGCAGGTTAATCGTCGGACCGGACGTCGTGCCGGTAATTTTTACGAAAATATCTATATATGGGAAAAGGAATAGTGACCGATAATTAAGGAGAAGAGTAGATTTATTTTGTTCACCTTTCGGTGACTAATTGAATATGATGGTATCGCATAAAAGAAACTTAAATGTTTAGGGAGGGATTAACGTAATGGATAATGATAATGCTAATACTAATGCTATCGTAGAATTTTTTGGCGGTAGTAGTAACATGATTTGGATAGTAATCATCGTTGTTTTTGTTTTGTTTTTCTTTAAAGGTGGGTTTTTGCTTAACAACGAATAAGCTTTTGGAGCGAACAAAAATCCCCCTCGTCTCTAAAGAGGGGGATTTTTGTGTGGATACATGTGAATCAAGAAAACTGTCTCCATGCTCCGCACTTTAATTTATTCCAAGGTGCTTATAGAGATACCTCGAGTATGTTCGGTATGTGCCCAATCGTTTTGGTTACCGTGTTTAAACAATCCAACTAAGGTTACCGGGAACCAGGTAAGTCCGTAAATTGGGTAAGTGATATAGTAAGCGTATGCTTTTTTAGGAGCGCCTTCTAAATAGAGACCTACCATTGGGTAAGTATAACCTAAAACGCCGAAAACGATCCAAAACCAGCTAGGCAATAAGCTTACTAACGGAGTAGCAAAAATTGGTTCCGGGAAAAAGGAAGCGACCATAGTAATACCGAAATTAAATAACATGGTCATAATCAAAATGGGCTGAAACAGATAAATTGCACCGTCAATAGGATACCATTTTCTTTCCTTGATGCCCTTTTTAATTAGAGGGATCATATAGCGGAAGGCTACATCCCAGTGTCCTTGAAGCCAACGGGTTCGTTGATTCCAGGTTTGGGAAAAATGCACTGGTTTTTCATCATATACTTTACAATCATGACACCAGGCAGTCTTGATACCATTAAGTATTAATTTCATCGTAAACTCAAGGTCTTCAGTTAAACAATGTGCACCCCAGCCAAACTGTTTAAGAACTTCGATATCCAAACAGAGCCCGGTCCCCCCCAAGGCATTGGATAGTCCTAAGTTATAACGTGCTAACTGCCACATCCGGTTCATAGACCAGTAGGCGGTGGCATAACAGGCAGTAACCCAAGAGTCGTTCGGATTTTTAGTGTCCAGATAACCTTGGATCGATTTAAATCCTTGTTTCAATTTGGCACCCATTTCCGAAAGAAAATTGGCTGAAACCAAGTTATCCGCATCAAACAGACAGATAGCATCATAATTTTTATCTTCCAACTTAAATAGTTCATTAAACATCCACTCTACGGCAAACCCTTTGCCTCTTTGGGGAGAAAAGCGTTCAAACACTTGTACACCTTCATGCCGGCAAATTTCGGCGGTGGTATCAGTGCAGTTATCGGCAATAACATAAATATCAAACAGCTCTTTAGGGTAATCCAATTTTTTTAGACTCTCAATATGATATTTGATCACCGCTTCTTCATTATGAGCTGCGGTAATTAAGGCAAACTTTTTAGTGGGGGTAAGATCTTTTTGTTCTTCAATCTTTTGCCATCCAAAAATTGAAACGAAGTAATAATACATCAGAATGATTATTACTATTGCTTCAGATACGGTCACTAATGCAGTTAGAAAATAAAAGAGTAGGCCATCCAAAATCAGGACCCCTTTCCTATTTAAGGTAGCTTAGGTAGCTTTCGATCACCCTTGTCCCTGTTAAAGCTTATTCAATTGATCATTTATTATTCAGACCAATCGATATATTACTATCCATAATTTTCTATTTTATATTTTACCCGGTATAGTATTTGACAGAAAAGATTTTCAGATACGATAATCTATCATAAAATAATGAAATAAAACTGTATAAACTACCTTATTTTATCTTTGTTTATGGTCCATTATTTTATTTTTGTATTGTGGAGCTTGCTTTAAATTAACTAATTATAAATCACCTCTCATTAAGTAGTAACGTATAAATGGATAGTTAGGTTATAAAGTATAACCTAAAAAGATAATTTTCCATTCAAGGGTAAAGACATCTTGGCTTCAACAATAAGTTGTCTATGGGACAAATTAACAATGCAATAACAATATAGTACACGTTTGAAGCTAATAGTACAACATACTTTTTTTGGTGGAGTGAAATCAATAGTAAAAATAAGCAGGAATATATATTCCAATGTTGAATTAATATGCAAATGCTTAACGCAAAAAGTAATCATTACAAATTTATTGATACATTCAGCTTGTTATATTATGAATTTTAGCAGAAAATACTCGATCCTGTCTGAATTGATCAGCAGGTTTTTTTTTCTTTTTGGAGAAGTTAAATAAGGGGCATAATAGGATTTTAAAGAGGTATAAGCTATGTTAAAGGGAATTGGCATTGATATAATAGAAGTTCAACGCATTGAGAAGGCCCTGGAAAGGACGCCTCGGTTTCAGCAACGTCTTTTTACGGAAAGGGAAATAACTCAGTGTCGGAGCAAACCAGTTCCAGCCGAATCTTTTGCCGCCCGATTTGCGGCTAAAGAGGCGGTTTTTAAGACCCTGGGTTCCGGATGGCAACTGGGCTGGTCCTCTATTGAAATAATTTCTGATGCCCTGGGACGACCACAAGTAACCTTAGAAGGGAAGGCAGCAGATAAGGCGGTGGAGTTAGGAATCCAAGAAGTCAAGGTCAGTCTTACCCACACTCGGCAGTACGCTGCAGCCGTAGCCATAGCTGTAGGGGCAGTGGCCCCGGGGTTGGTGGTGAGTAGATGAAACTGGTTACCAATAAGGAGATGCAGGTGATTGATAAGCTGGCATCTTCGGAGTATAAAATTCCCAGCCTGTTGCTTATGGAAAATGCCGGGATTAAGGTAACTCAGATCGTACAGAATTATTTAGGGAGCCCGGTTCGTGGTCGTAAGGTGTTGATTTTAGTTGGTAAGGGTAACAACGGCGGGGATGGACTAGTTGTTGCCAGGCATCTGACCAATGCGGGTGTAGAGGTTAAGGTGTTACTATTGGCCCGCTTTGAAGAACTTAAAGGAGATGCTGGAGTTAATCTGGAAATCTTAAGAAAGATGTCCGTGCCGATAATAACGGTTCTGGATAATCGAGATGTGAATGTCGTAAGATTAGCCATGTTAACTACCGACCTAGTGGTTGATGCAATCTATGGTACCGGGTTTAAAGGTGCTGTGCCGGCATTAGTAGCCCAAGTTATTCGATTGGTGAATAGCCGAGGTCGACCGGTAATCTCGGTAGATGTACCTTCAGGTTTGGAGGCTGATACCGGACAGACACATGGAGAGGCCATACGGGCCAGCTGTACCGTAACCTTGGCGTTGCCCAAATTAGGAATGGCACTCGAACCCGGAGTGGGTTTGGTAGGGGTGCTGGAAGTAGCTGATATTTCTATTCCTAAGACCCTAATTGATTCCCAAAAGCTTACCCGTACCCTTTTGAATCAAAGTTGGTGCTTAAAACACCTGGACAACCGTGATCCCGAGGGACATAAGGGAGATTATGGACACGTCTTAGTTCTGGGGGGTTCAGAAGGTTTAACTGGGGCCGTGGTCTTAGCGGGTGAAGCTGCCCTTCGAACTGGAGCCGGACTGGTCACGGTAGGAGTCCCGGTATCATTAAATGCGATTATTGAGAATAAGCTTACTGAAGTAATGAGTTTTCCTTTACCGGAGACCGGGGCCAAGACCTTAGATCCGGAAGGATTACTACTCCTGGAGAACTTGTTTAAACGGGCTGCAGTGGTAGCCGTGGGGCCAGGAATGTCCCGTTATCCTGAAGCTAGAGAGTTTATGCAAGAACTTCTGAAAATTGTAACCATACCAATCATAATTGATGCAGATGGACTAAATGCAGTGGCCGAAGATGTTTCGATGTTGAAAGCGGCTCAGGGACCAATAGTTTTAACTCCGCATCCCGGCGAGATGGCTCGTTTGATGGGAGTTTCAATTGGACAGATTCAGCAAGATCGGATCGGGACAGCCATAAAAGCGGCAACCCAATGGGGAGTAGTAGTGGTGTTAAAGGGAAACCGCACCATAATTGCCACTCCAGATGAACGAGTATTTATTAATCCTACTGGGCATCCCGGTATCACTAAATAATTCTTGCTCATCGTTTAATTGGTGAGAAATATGGAATAATAACCTGGTTTGAAGCTCCACCTGAGGGCCTTTCATTGCAGATGCCCTAGCATCATCAAAGTCTCGCAAATAATACTG
>Ga0074193_1003308_pt1 | contig 12086 bp, 11 predicted proteins | sample EPASupsiteHSE605_FD_64523 | JGI IMG/M metagenome (GOLD analysis project Ga0074193, IMG submission 64523) | Bioremediated contaminated groundwater from EPA Superfund site, New Mexico - Sample HSE6-05 | ecosystem: Environmental > Aquatic > Deep subsurface > Groundwater > Contaminated ...
AAATTAGTTCGTAGCATAGCTACGAACGGCATTAATCCTAAAATTGCTTTTGCTAATTCTTCTGTGCAGTTTTGAAGGAACATAGTAATATGTACTTCTAAATCCAGTGGCGATAGCTATGGGGTTCCACCTGTTCCCATACCGAACACAGTAGTTAAGCCCATATACGCTGAAAGTACTTGGTTGGAAACGACCTGGGAGGATAAGTAGTTGCTGGTTAGAAAAAGCACTCATGAAAATGAGTGCTTTTTACTTTTGTTTAAAAGTAGCCATTAGAGGTAGTCAGGTAGAGTTTAAATGATGTTAGCATTTCGATGCTAAGGAAGCGACTCACGAAAAAATTTGTAGTTACTTGTTAAGAAAATTAAAAGCGCTTTCCAGCTTGAGAATATAATAAGTAAATTCAGTTTTAAATATTTAAAGGAACTTACTTAAAAGGCTTTATGATGGAGATATTTTTACTAATAAAGTTCATTATATAAGATAAATAAGCTATAATAGAGTATATCATCTATTGTTAGCGGTTTTAATAATAGTCTGGGGTTAAGTTATCAAATTATAATAATAACTTGATACTGTATATAAATCAGTTTATCTTGGAGGGATGTAAGATGACTATTTTGGATGAAATGTTAGAAGCTAATCGAGTTTTCGTTAAAGCTTTGCCTGTGGAGTTTGTTGATTATTATCCTGCGACTAGCAAAATGCCAGATCGCGAGATAGCAATTTTTACTTGTATGGATACTCGATTAGTCGATTTTTTAGAACCAGCAATGGGCATTAAACGAGGCGAAGTTAAAGTAATAAAAAATGCGGGTAATTCCATTACCGGACCCTTTGAGTCTACGATTCGCAGTCTGGCAGTAAGTATTTTTGAGTTAGGCGTAAAAGAAATAATAGTCATTGGTCATTTGGATTGTGGCATTTCTCATACCACATCCCAATCTTTAATAAAAAAAATGTTGGATCGAGGAATTTCTGGGGATGCAATAAAAATGATAGAGAAGCAATTGGAAGATTGGATTGATCATTTTCACCATCCGATAGACAATGTGGTGGAAGCGGTAATGCAAATTCGTAATAACCCATTGATTCCTAATGATGTGCCCGTTCATGGATTAATGTTTAATCCAAATACAGGTGAGGTTGAAGTTGTATCAGATGGATATCAGGCGCAAATCGAAGGTGCCTAGCTAAAGTTAGATACCAGAATTCAGCTGGTTATTGTATTTGTGCTGCATGTAATTAAGAATCCCCCTGCTTATGTAAGTAGGAAGATTTGGATTAGATAAATACACGCTAAGGCTTTGTCTAAGCTTATCAAGTAAAATAAAAAAGGCCACTTCGCAGAAGTGGCCTTTCGGTTAAAAGAAAAATGTTCCTAATCGAATTTTTTATAGGCTTGAGCTTTAGCTCCGCAGATAGGACAAACATCTGGAGCGCCTTTTTCATGAATATGGCCACAGATAGTACAGAGGTAGTAATCAAAATTCTCTTGACTTTCTAAGCTTGTAAGTGCTTTTTGATATAATGTAGCATGTACTTTTTCAGCCTCATTAGCTAGTGTAAAAGAACGGATAGCTGCAGTTGTATTTTCTTCTGTTTTTGCATCTGCAATGAATTGTGGGTACATTTCGCTGAATTCGTAGGTTTCGCCATCAATAGCAGTTTGGAGATTGTCAGCAGTTGTTTTTACCTTACCGAGAGCTTTTAAATGGGAATGAGCGTGGATTAATTCTGCTTCAGCAGTTGCACGGAAAAGTTTAGCAGTTTGTATATACCCTTCTGCTTCTGCTTTTTTAGCAAAAGCTAAGTATTTAATATTGGCTTGTGATTCTCCTGCAAAACCATCAGCTAAGTTTTTTTCAGTCTTCATTGTAAATACCTCCTGAATTTATTTGTTATCTATTAATTATTATTATCCATTAACGGAGATTTGTCAAGTTGAATGTTAGCGCATCATTAGAAAATGCATAAGACTTTACATAGAAGATGGAGTATATAATAATTGATAAAGAGGGTGATAAAAATTTATTATGAAAAAACAGCAATGATCAGGCATCAGAAAGGCTTGCACACTCGCGTGGCAGCTATGGTCGTTCAAAAATACCAGGAGCTCAATACTAATTATCACACTGTAATATTTTTTAAATATCAACATAATAACAAGATTCTAGCTAATAATTTAATGCTTTTATGTTCACTGAAGGTAAAGACAGGTGATGAATTATTAGTGGCAGGTAGTGGAGGTCAAGCTGAGTTAGCAGTAAAAGAAATGGTGGATTTTTTAGAAGGTGATTTTCAGCTTAATAATCCTCGAATCATTACTGAGGTTGATAAGTTGCTTGAGGATCAATCCTTTACAGCCGACCAAGTATTTAATAGTATGGTTAATGGACTGATAGTAATTGATGAAGATGATGTGATTACTATATTTAACCCCGCTGCCGTGAACATCTTAGGCATTGCAGCAAGTGCTGCTGTGGGTAAGAAGGTTTATGATGTCATACCAAATTCTAGGCTGCAGATTGTTAAAAGAACAGGAATCCCAGAGTTATCCTGCCGGCAGATGATAGGCGATGCGATTACGATTACGAATCGGACGCCGATTATGATAGATGGACAGGTGAAGGGCGCTGTCGCTATTTTTGAAGATATTTCGGTATTAGAGAAGATTACTGGGGAATTACAAGAACTAAAAGAGTTAAAAGAAAGATTGCAGTTAGTCTTAGAATCTGTGCAGGATGGGATTTGTGTATTAAACAAGGAAGGTGATATTACCTATGTTAATCCCGCTTATTTACGCATTGTTAACCGAAATTATGCCCAGTTAGTAGGGGAAAATATACATATTTTATCCCCAGAGGGTGCAAGATGTGCAGTAATAAAGTCAGGAAAACAAATATTGGGCAATATTAGCTACAAATCGGATGGAGTGACAGTTATTGCCAACGTGAATCCGATTATTGTTGATGGGGAGCTAAAAGGTGCTGTTTCCGTAGTAAAGGATATTACAGAGGTCCATGGTTTTATGGAAAAACTAAATCGCATTGCGGCTAAAGCTGAGTATTTGGAACAAGAATTATTGCGGACAAAAAAGACTAATAATGCATTTCAACATTTTATTGGGCGCAGCGGTAAGGTTGTCGATGTATTAGCTATGGCAACCAAAGCCGCCCAAGGGGTATCTAATGTACTGATACGTGGTGAAAGCGGTACAGGTAAGGAATTGGTGGCTGAAGGTATTCATTATGCTAGCTCGTGGTCGCAAGGGCCTTTTATACGGGTAAATTGTGGTGCCATTCCTACTAATTTATTAGAGAGTGAGCTTTTTGGCCATGAGAAAGGAGCTTTCACTGGTGCTGTTCGTAAGAAATTAGGAAAGTTTGAGCTAGCTAATAAAGGAACTATTTTTCTAGATGAAATTGGTGAAATGGAAAAAAGTATGCAGGTAAAGTTACTACGAGTTCTGCAAAAAAAGGAATTTGAGCGTGTAGGTGGCGAGGTTACCATTAAAGTGAAAGTGAGAATAATCGCGGCAACAAATCAAAATTTGGAAGCAATGGTGGCGCAGAATGAATTTCGTGAGGACTTATATTATCGTTTAAATGTAATTCCCTTGTTTTTGCCGCCCTTGAGAGAACGTAAAGAAGATATTCCTCTTTTGGCAGAATATTTTTTGGATAAGATAAATTGTGAGATCGGGCGGACTATTAAGGGAATACGGTGTGGTGCTTTAGATATTCTCATGAATTATCGATGGCCAGGTAATGTGCGTGAGCTAGAGAATGTTATTGAAAGGATTGTGACTTTGATAGAAGGCGATTATATTGATATTCAGCATTTACCTTCCTACTTGAGGGAGGAAGTATTCTCCCAAAATCGACAATACTGTAATGATCTCACCCAAGATATTATCTTGTCATGGGATGAATATGAAAAGCAAATTATTCAGCAAGCCTTAAAGAAATATGGCAGTTTCAATGGTGCTGGTAAAGTTTTAGGATTGACACATAAAACAGTGGCAGCCAAAGCTAAAAAATATGGAATTGAAAAAGTATATATTGGTAATAAATTACACAATTGATAATAAAGAGCAGGATCAAGCTATTTAGTTGATAGTTTTTACCATGGATTATAGTGCTCATGTCCTATCAAGGGCCAATACGTTATGATTAAGAATGTTCTTTCCCTGGCGCGGTTCTTGCATTATATTTATGTGTAAGAAGAGGATCGTACCCTGATCTAGATGCAACCTACTAGGAACTGGGTACAAAAAATAATAAGGAGAGTGGATAATATGAAAAAAATTATCAATGTACCAGAGCAGGTCGTCGAAGAAATGTTACAAGGTATGGTCTTGGCACATCCTCAGTATCTTAGACGGGTCGATGGATTTGATGTTTTGGTCAGAGTTAATTCTCCCGTGGCAGGTAAGGTAGGGCTCATAAGTGGTGGCGGTAGTGGGCATGAACCCTCTCATGCAGGATTTGTTGGCAGGGGAATGCTGGATGGTGCTATTGCTGGTGCTGTTTTTACATCACCGACACCTGATCAAGTATATGAAGCCGTTAAAGCAGTTGATAGCGGAAGTGGAGTACTACTCATTATTAAGAATTATAGTGGTGATGTGATGAACTTTGAAATGGCAGCTGAAATGGCTGACGCAGATGGTATTACAGTTGACAAGGTGATTGTTGATGATGATGTGGCAGTAGAGAATAGCACTTGGACGAGTGGGCGCAGAGGTATTGCAGGAACAGTATTTGTACATAAAGTTACGGGCGCTAAGGCAGAGACTGGAGCCGTGCTTTCCGAAGTTAAAAGAGTTGCTGAGAAGGTTGTTGCTAATGTTCGTTCTATGGGTGTGGCTCTTGGATCGTGCACAGTGCCAGCAGCTGGTAAACCTAGCTTTATACTCGCGGAAAATGAAATTGAAATTGGTATGGGTATTCACGGCGAGCCGGGTACACATCGTGAAGTCATGAGTACTGCTGATGAAATTACTACACATTTAGTGGATAAGATTCTTGCTGATATGCCCTTAAGTTTTGGTGAAGAGGTGGCAATCTTGGTTAATGGACTGGGCGCAACTCCCATTATGGAGTTATATGTAGTTAATCGTAAGGTTGCTGACTTACTAGGGGCTCAAGGTGTGAAAGTTGTGAAAACGTATGTTGGTAATTATATGACATCATTAGAAATGGCTGGCCTCTCTGTGAGCATATTAAAATTGGATAGTGAGCTGAAAGAATTATTATTTGCTCAGGCAGATACTCCAGCGTTGGTACAGTTTTAGAGGAGGCAATTATATGAAGGTAACTACATATGAAGCAATGACTGCCATTGGTCAAGCTATTATTAATAATAAACAATTCCTGACAGAATTAGATGCTGCTATTGGCGATGGAGATCATGGTATTAATATGGCCAGAGGTTTTGAAGCAGTAGGTGCCAAGCTGCAATCATTAGGGGCGGATAAAGATATAGGAACCATTCTGAAGACAGTAGGTATGACCCTTATTTCCAGTGTAGGAGGTGCTTCAGGACCTCTATATGGTACTGCCTTTCTGCGCGCTGCTAGTCAAGTCCTGGGTAAATATGAGCTAGATCAGGAGAATGCTGGTATGATGCTCGCGGCTGCTATTTTAGGCATCAAAGAACGGGGCAAAGCAATGCGTGGAGAAAAGACGATGCTAGATGCACTAGAACCTGCTTATGAGTCATTTATGGCAGCAGCTAAGGCTGAAAAATCCTTGCTAGAATGTTTGGAATTAGCTTGCGAGGCTGCTCGGCAGGGCGTAGAATTTACTAAAACTATTATTGCTACCAAAGGACGAGCGAGTTATTTAGGCGAACGTAGTATCGGCCATCAGGATCCGGGGGCCACTTCATCTTATATCATATTGCAGACATTGTTAGAGTATAGTCGTACTTAGAGAATAGGAGGGTATAGGATATGGTAGGAGTTGTGATTGTATCACATAGTCAAAAGGTCGCTGAAGGGATTCGGGAAATGGCTTTGCAAATGGCCAGACCAGGGCAGAAGATTATAGCTGCTGGCGGAATGGAAAATGGTAATATTGGTACAGATGTAACTAGAGTGAGTGAGGCAATTATAGCTGCTAATACGGGTGATGGTGTCGCAGTTATGGTAGATTTGGGCAGTGCAGTGATGACAACTGAGACAGTTCTGGAACTGCTTAGTGAAGAATTTCGAGAAACCGTAAAGATTGCCGATGCACCTATTTTAGAGGGGGCTATTAGTGCTGTTGTAGAAGCCTCTTTAGGCAGTTCTTTGGCGATTGTTGTAAGGACTGCTGAAGGCGCGCGTAATCTAAAAAAGTGTTAATAATTGCGGGGGATAAAAATGATTGAAATAAAAGTAATCATTGCTAATACTACAGGCCTGCATGCCAGACCTGCAGCTAAGTTAGTGCAAAAGGCGGCAAGCTTTAACTGCAAAGTAAAACTTGCCGCCAATAATAAAGTGGCTGATGGAAAAAGTATTTTAGGGGTAGTGGGTATGGGATTAACGCAAAATACCATACTTACAATTACGGCTGACGGTACAGATGAAGAAATTTGCATCGCCACACTACAGGAATTGATTGAAGGTAATTTTGGTGAAGATATAGTGTAATGAATAAAAGTGAAAATCCGTTCTAACTTGTACATAGCAAGTCAGAACGGATTTTTTTATAGAGTTACATTATTTAGAACGGGACAAAAATCTAATAACTTTAGCACCTGTATCACGAACACGACGCAGGGGTGTGACACTGACCTTAATTTTAGGCTTCATGTCGCTGATAGACCCAAAGTCACCACGTTTGATATTCGTAGTCTTGATTTTTTCAGGATGAAAACAATGTTTTAAAACTTTTACAGCATGCTCAGGATGGCTTTGAGCGCCACAGGTGAAAATATCGATGGCTATATAACTCATTTTAGGATAAGTGTGAATACTCATATGCCCTTCATCCAGCAGTGCCCACGCAGTCAACCCTTGTGGCTCAAATTTATGATAAGTAAAGCTTATAAGTGTCATATTCGCTTCTTTGATTGCTGTCAGCATAGATTCCTGTACAAAATCTACATTGTCAAGACTCTCAAACATGCAACCATACATATCAACAGTGAGGTGTCGTCCAATTATTCCTAACATTATAATATATCGCCCCTTTATTAAAAAATATTTAGACTAAGAATCTCTTTAAATCTAAAACATAGCTTCTTTTTTAAATAGAACTATGATATTAGGCTATGAAAGGTATCATTATGTCATTTATTACATACATTGTACAATTGTCCATTATAAATTGATTAACCGGTAATGTAAAGAATAATTTTTTAGGGAATTATATAAAATAATAGTAATATCTTTGCAGGAATATGTAATTAAAATAGTGAATTTTCACTAAGAGAATATATTTAATAAAAAGGAGTCTGATTATATTATGACTACAAAACTAACAACTATGCTAAATATAAAATATCCTATTATTCAAGGTGGTATGGCTTGGGTATCTGATGGGAAATTGGCTGCAGCAGTTTCAGAAGCGGGTGGTGCAGGTATTATTGCCACAGGTGGTCGTGACGTGACCTGGGTGGTGGAACAAATTCGGCTGGCTAAATCTCTTACAACGAAATCCTTTGGTGTTAATATCCAATTGATGGCCAATAACGTGGATGAAATTATTGATGCAATTTGTGCAGAAAAAGTTGTATTTGTAACTCTTGGTGCCGGTAATCCTGTTCCGTTCTTTGAAAAATTCGATAGTGCAGGCATAAAAAAAATTCCAGTAGTACCTAGTGTTAAATTAGCCAAGCGTGTACAGGAAAAAGGCGCTGATGCTATTGTTATTGAAGGCATGGAAGCTGGCGGACATATTGGCGTCTTAACTACGATGGCCTTAATGACACAAGTGATTCCGGTTATTGATATTCCTGTTATTGTCGCCGGTGGCTTTGCTGATGGGCGTGGACTGGCCGCAGCCTTGGTTATGGGAGCAGCAGGCATTCAGATGGGTACACGGTTCTTGTTAGCTGAAGAATGCGCTGTTCATGCTAATTTTAAAGAAAAGTTGATTGCTGCCACTGATACTGATTCGGTAGTAACTGGATTTGGTTCTAGTCATGCCGTCAGGGGTGTTAAAAATAAGTTTACTGAGCATTTCCTAGAACTTCAGCGGCAGTGTACACCTGAAGCAGAACTTGCCCGTTTGGCAACAGGTACTAGTCGTTTAGCTGCTGTTGAAGGTGATGTAGAAAATGGTATGGTTCAGGCTGGGCAGAGTTTGCTTCCTCTCGTTAAGATTGAACCTGCAAAAGATATTATTGAAGCAATTATGTCTGAAGTCAAACAAGTATTGGCAAAAGCATCAAAGTTGTTGTAGAATAAAAGTTCTGAGATATAGGATAGGAGAAGATATTATGATGCATAATGTTGAAATCGCTAAAGGTATATATTCTGTCGGTGCTGTTGATTGGACCATGCGCAACTTTCATGGCTATGAAACACCACGGGGTATTACTTATAATGCATATTTAATCGTAGATGAAAAAATTTGCTTAGTAGATACTGTAAAGGCACCCTTTGCGAAGGAGTTACTGGAGCGGGTCAGTCAAATTATTGATCCAGCAAAAATTGATTATATTGTATGCAATCATACTGAGCCTGACCATTCCAGCGCATTGCCTGCTATTATGGAGCAAGCGCCACAAGCGAAGGTAGTGTTAACAGCACAAGGCAAGGAATCAATTATAAAACATTATCAGAAAGACTATGATTTTCAAGTGGTAAAAGAAGGCGATATACTTGATCTTGGTCGTAATAAATTACATTTCATAACAATGTCTATGCTGCATTGGCCTGATTCTATGGCAAGTTATCTTGATGGTGAAGAAATTTTATTTTCCAATGATGCTTTTGGTCAGCATATTTGTACAAGTAAGCGATTTGATGATGAAAACGAAATCAGTGAGATTATGGATGAAGCCGCTAAATATTATGCTAATATTCTCATGCCATACACTCGATTAATTAGTAAGGCGATAGATAAAACTGAGACCGTGCCTATCAAAATGATTGCTCCTAGCCATGGCGTAATATGGCGCAAACATATTGCAGATATTTTAGCGAAATATGAGCAGTGGGGCAGTGGTTATCATGAGGATACCATCGTTATTGTATATGATAGCATGTGGGGCGCAACTGAAAATATGGCTAGACGGATACTCGAAGGTGCATCAGCAGCAGGGGTTACTGTAAAGCTACATAGGCTGACAACAAGTTCACTTAGTGATATTATGAAAGATATATTGGAAGCTGGTGGTGTACTTGTTGGTTCATCTACTCAGCATAATGATGTATTAGCTACGATGGGAGGATTTCTTACCTATCTTAAGGGATTACGCCCAGCTAACAAAATTGGTGCAGCCTTTGGTGCTTATGGCTGGGCTGGTGGTGCACAGAAATCCATTGAGGCCTCTCTAACAGCAACAGGTATAGCTGTAGAGCCATCAGGTTTGGCCTTCAAGTGGGTAGCTGATGACGCGGGGCAGGAACAATGTTTTAACTTCGGTTTAGAATTTGCTAGAAAAGTAAAAGCTAATAAACAGTAAGTGATAGATAAGAGGGCTGTATAGCCCTCTTATATGGTAAAGAGGCTATCAGCTATTTGAAAGAAGAAACAGCAGAAATGAGGAATTGAATATGCAAGTAAAGGCAACTGTAGTTTTACGTAAGGGCGGTCAGCATAGGGTGGAAAACGGGCATCCCTGGATATTCCAGAGTGAAATTGATTATATAAAAGGCAAGTTTGAGCCTGGTGATATTGTAGATGTATATAGTTGGCGAAAGGAATTCTTTGGCCGGGGTTATATAAATCCTCAGTCGCAGATTATTGTCCGCATCTTAACTAACGAACAGGAAAATATTGATCGGGATTTTTTCAAAAAGCGTATTCAGGCTGCTTGGGAGTATCGGAAAAAATTTATCAGTGAACCAGATTACTGTCGCCTAATAAATGGCGAAGGTGATTTAATACCAGCCTTGACTGTGGATAAATTCGGTAAGTATATGGTCATTCAGACTTTGTCACTCGGGATTGACGTACATAAAGATACGATAATATCAGTATTAGAGGAATTGTTTCAACCAGAAGGCATTTATGAACGGAATGATGTATCTGTACGGCGTCTAGAAGGATTAGAACAGCAGAAGGGCTACCTTAGGGGAGAGTTTCCGACAACAATTAAGGTTTTGGAAAATGGAATCCCCTTTTATGCCGATATTGAAAACGGTCAAAAAACAGGGTTTTTCTATGATCAGCGGGAAAATCGTCTATTTTTAAAACATGTTTGTCAGGACGCTGAAGTACTTGATTGTTTCTGTCATACTGGCTCATTTACAGTACATGCCGCCTTATATGGTGCTAAGCAAGTCACTGCGATTGATATTTCTGAGGACGCTATTGTAATGGCAAGAAAAAATGCTGAGCTGAATAATGTCCTTGATAGCTGTGATTTTCAAGTAACCAATGCCTTTGATTACTTGCGTACGAATTCAGATGCCGGAAAACAGTTTGATGTCGTTATTCTTGATCCTCCAGCTTTTACTAAAAGTCGCAAAGCCTTGGAAGGTGCAGCTCGTGGCTATAAGGAAATCAACTTGCGAGGCATTAAAATGGTGCGTCCAGGCGGATTTTTAATTACCTGTTCATGCTCTTATCATATGGATCGTGAATTGTTTAAAGCTATTATTGTCGATGCTGCGCGTGATGCCAAACGAGTTATTCGTATGGTGGAGTATCGTACTCAGGCTAAAGATCATCCGATTCTGCCAGCAGCGGAAGAAACCGAGTATCTAAAGTTTATGATGATACAGGTACTGTAAAATAAAAGAGTAGTAAAGGCTTGTGCCTGGGTCAGAGGACTTGGCACAAGCCTAATCTTTCTTTATACCCCAAAAGGATAAATTTTTAAAAACACTGCAAACTTCAGAGAAAAAATAGAAGTAGTTAGCATTTTCTGCAGGGAAAAGTTAGATTAACGCGAAAATAAATTTATGATAACAAATAAGATTAGCGACGATTTCGGCTGCAGTATGGTTTGACATAAGCCTAATTAACGTTATAGAAGAGAGGGAAAAGAAAGTGGCAAAGGTCAAAATTCATTTTGTCTGCCAGGAATGCGGTCATGATTCACAGCAATGGCTTGGGAAGTGCCCCGGCTGTGCAGCATGGAATAGTATGGTAGAGGAAGTTGTCAGCAAGTCGGAAGTCAAAACCTATCATAGTGCTAGCGATGGGGCGAAGCCAAGGCCCATTACGGAAGTTGATAACTTACCGGTGCCACGACTGGCAACAGGTGTAGGAGAGTTTGATCGAGTGCTAGGCGGTGGCATTGTACCTGGAGCGCTTATTTTGATTGGCGGCGATCCTGGCATTGGTAAATCTACGATGCTCCTACAGGTAGCCTGTAGTGTCAGCCAAGTATATGGCACTGTTTTATATGTTTCGGGAGAGGAATCGGCAGTACAAACTAAAATGCGAGCAGAGCGGCTTAATAAGTTAAGTGAAAAGTTGCTTATAATGACCGAAACTAATTTAGAGGAAATTACACTGGCTGCCAGTCGTCTGAAGCCTGCCTTAATGATTATTGATTCTATCCAAACTATGTATAGTTCAGAGATTCCATCAGCTCCAGGCAGTGTAGGGCAGGTGCGGGAATCCACAGGTAAGCTGCTGAGACTCGCAAAAGAAAGCGGTATTCCTATTGCGATTATTGGACATGTGACGAAAGAAGGCAATATTGCTGGGCCACGTATTCTAGAACATATGGTGGATGTGGTATTGTATTTTGAAGGTGATAAGAGCCACGCCTTCCGTGTGCTTAGAGCTATAAAAAATCGCTTTGGATCAACCCATGAAAGCGGAATTTTTTCCATGGAGGAAGATGGGCTAATTGAAGTAAAAAATCCTTCGGGGCTGTTATTGACGGAAAGGCCAGAGAGTGCACCAGGGTCGGTTGTATTAGCTTGTATGGAGGGGGTTAGGCCTCTGCTCATCCAAATTTACGCT
>Ga0074193_1003309_pt1 | contig 12080 bp, 9 predicted proteins | sample EPASupsiteHSE605_FD_64523 | JGI IMG/M metagenome (GOLD analysis project Ga0074193, IMG submission 64523) | Bioremediated contaminated groundwater from EPA Superfund site, New Mexico - Sample HSE6-05 | ecosystem: Environmental > Aquatic > Deep subsurface > Groundwater > Contaminated ...
TTGGTGTTATAATAGGACTTTCCCTGTTTGGCTTCATGGGAGTGATATTTGGCCCGCTTTTATTGTCCGTCTTTATCCTTTGCGTCGATCTGTTCAAAAAAGAGTACCTCGGCAATGAAACCTCTCCGGTTGAAGTATCAGTAGCCGAAGAAGAACTTCCTGAGACTAATGGGGAGAACAAAGAGAACAAAGAGAACAAAGAGAACAAAGAGGATAAATTTAGCGATGGAAAGTCACGATGAATAGTCCTTGTAGATAGTTTATTAAGGTGATCCAATTGGCTTCCCGGAAAAGCAGCGTGGGGAAATGGCTATAAAACAAAAAATCCCTGCAAGTAAACTTGCAAGGATTTTGTAATCTGTGCGGCTGAAGGGAGCACAACCTATAATATCATGACATATTAATTAATGCTTATTAATTCTGTAAATCAGATATATAGTACTTTGTTATTCTTGTAAAATATCATTGAATATCCTTGGATATCACAAAAAAGGGGACTAGCTTTGCATAATTAGTCCCCTATAATATTTTTGGATATGGATATACGAAGAAATTTACGAGCATTTATTAAGAAGAATGGACAAGTTATGGTTCGTGTAAGATGGAATACATACGAAGTTGGTTTTTTTGTTGGCTATTATGCTGAACCTTCAAAATGGGACAACGCATTACAAAGAGCTTTAAAAAGTACAACACATCTTAACGGTAAAGAAAAGATCTCTGCTGCAGTGATAAACAGAGCCGTTCAAGATTATGAAAATTCAGTTGAAGACTGTTTCAAATCATGCGAATCTATGGGAGTTATTCCTGATAAGGAATTTCTTAAACAGTTTGTGAATGAGAAACTGGGGAAAACAAAAAGCTCCAGTACAGAAGATGAGTCAATATATTCTATTTTTGATCGATTTATAGTAGATGGTTGTGACTTAAATGGATGGGCAGATCAAACGGTAAAAAAGTTTGTAACACTGAAAAACCACTTGATTCAATTCGACAAAAAACTGACATTTAATTCATTAACTGAAGAAAAGATGCAGTCTTTTCAAAAGTATTTAACTAATACTATTAAGTATAGAAATGTTAGCAATAAAAAAGCGTTTGCAAATTTTACTTGGTTTCTTCGATGGGCAGAGGATAAGGGATATATATCAGATAAAAAAGTTATAGGATATAAACCTAAATTGAAGGAGGTTAATAATGAAATTGTATTCTTGGACTGGAATGAGTTTATGCAACTTTACAATTATCAGGTCCCTGAGAATAAGCAATATTTGCAGAGAATTAAAGATGTGTGGATTTTTCAAGCGACAACAGGATTAAGGTACTCAGATGTATTTTCTTTAAGAAGAACACAAATAAAAGGAGATTATTTGCATATTGTAACTCAAAAAACACATGATACAATTCGAATAAAGTTAAATAAATATAGTCAAGGCATATTAAGAAAATATGATGATATACAATTTCCAAATGGAAAAGCTCTTCCTGTAATAAGCAATCAGAAATTTAATGAGTATTTGAAGGAGCTTGGCGAGTTGGCTGAATTAAATGAGCCGGTTGATATTGTTTTCTATGTTGGAGGAACAAGAGAGAATATAACGTATAAAAAATGGGAACTACTTACCACTCATTGTGCTAGAAGGACTTTTGTCTGCAATTCACTTTCCTTAGGGGCTACTCCAGAGCAAGTGATGGCAATAACCGGCCATTCCTCTTACTCAAGTATGAAGCCATATATAGGATTAAGTGATGAGGATAAAGATAAGGCAATCAATTGTTGGGATACTTTTTCAAAAGTAAATCAAGCTATTGATTTGTTAAAAACGTTGTCAAAAGAAGAGGTAGATCAAATTATAAAAGATTTTCAATAATGGAATTATTAAAAGACTTTGTTGTTTTTACACGATATACTGAAAAATATAAAAACGATATTGAGAAACTTATATCTTTATTTATATATTTTTATACGACTGAAATAAAGTCCGGTAATGAAATGATATCTGAAGGAAGAAAAATGGAAATGTATGTCGATTGGTTAGTTAACTATTCTGGTGACTATGGGTTTGATAAAATCCAAAGAGAGTATGTTCAAGAAATGATAGGTTTAACAAAGGAACATATAAGTAGTTTATCTAAAGATGAGGCTAAAAAATTCTTAGATAAAAAAAACCTATCAACATATGAGATTAAGAGTTTAAATGGGTTTAAGCTAAGTGTTTTTGATAAATATTTGATGGATAATGAAAACCGACTCATTTCATTTGCTGAAACAAAGAGAATTGAAACCCCCCTTTTTTCAATGGAAATTATTGCTAAAATACATAAAATCTGTAATGGAAAACAATGGGAAAATGTTTCAGAGCAATACTTATATACTTGTATTAATAATCCTCAATCTTCTAAGTTAGATTTGCTGAATTCAGAGAAAGATAGGTTTTTCCATCTTATTGGAGTTTTATCTAAAAAAATTAATGACAAAGATTCTCGTAAAAATTGGATATCCCAGATTGAGAAAGTATACAATGCAGGTATAAGACGTATCAATAGAAAGAAACTTGATACTTTATGCAGTGCTGAAAATAGCGAATTTGCAGACTCAATACGAGATTTATGATATATTGCACTGTTTGTGCACTGAATTAATATGAATAATGGCTGACTATTAGATAGTTGGCCATTATTTATTTAAAAAATAGCACTAAAGTGCACTATTCATCAAGGCTACCTTTGCTATATCAAAGCGTATCAGTAGACCTGCAGGCTATTGTTCGCTAAAATAACTTAATATTTAATTTATGAAGCTATTAGATATGCCTATTTGGCAAATGACAGGATCTCAGTTTTTAGAACTTTCAAAGCTTGCAGGTTCTCCTGTCCAAAAATCGGAGATAACTGTTTCTGATAAGTATGTGTATGGATACGCTGGCATTGCAAAAATATTTGGATGTTCAACTGCTACAGCTGCACGAATTAAGGCAAGTGGGAAGATTGATGCTGCGATAAAGCAGGTAGGACGTAAAATAATTGTCGATGCAGATTTGGCATTAGAGCTTGCTGGTAAAAGGAGGGGGAAGTAATCATGAATACAAAAAAGAAAAGCCCTACATTTTTTGAATCAAACTCATTTGATCGTTTGCATGCAATGTCTGTTGAACAATTAGAGACTTCTATAAATCGCTGCAAAAAAAAGCTCGAAGGAGATGAGTTAACTTTTTTGTTCCGGACTACTATTCAGGGTGCTTTAACCCAATACTATCAGGAGCTAACTAGAAAGGTGGAGGATTTTGATGTCCTACAGCTGACGTGTGACGAAATGGTATGCTATAGTTGTGATGCAGGTGATTCCTCCCGAGAAATGGCAGATGCCCTTAAAAGGATTGTCCCAGCATCATTATTGCCAACAGCCATTCAAAACATAGCCAAAGCACTAAATCACATTGTATTTGGGACTCATGAATCTGAAAGTCACAATCGGAAAGGGGAAGAAAACCTCATGCGTGAACTTGCAACCCTAGAGAAAGATATCGCAAAATTTATCAATAACGGATTTGTCCAATCTTATGAACAAATCATGAATTATCTGCGCAAAGAATGGTGTAAAAAATGGCAGTCAAAAGTTTTATCAAGATGAAAGATACATTCTATTTCCCGCACGACTACGATACCTTGCAGGACGAAAAAATTAAAAGAATGATTCGCAAGCATGGAATGATTGGGTATGGTGTATTTTGGGCAATCATCGAAATGCTGTACATGAATGCGAACGCATTGCGAACGGATTACGAAGGTATTGCATTCGATCTACGAACGGATTGCGATATAGTTACAAGTATAATTTGTGACTTCGATCTATTTGTTGTTCATGAAAATAAATTTAGATCGTTAAGTGTGGAAAGACGCTTAGTTGAGAGAGCAGAAAAATCACAAAAAGCTAGACAATCTGCAATATACAGATGGGAAAGTGCGAACGCATTGCGAACGAATTACGAAGGTAATGCTATAAAGGAAAAGAAAGGAAAGAAAATCTATAAATCTAACGGAGAATCTGAAGATTCTCCGACTGAATTTTCCTTTGAAAATGTTTGGGAACAATACGGAAGGAAGGGTAATCGTAAATCAAGCATGTCAAAATGGTCAAAACTTTCCGAGTCAAATAAAAAGCTTGCAATAAATCATATCCCGGGGTATGTGAATGCAACTCCCGATAAACAATATCGAAAGAACTTCGAAACGTACCTGAACCAAGAAGTTTGGAATGATAACATGTTACAGAATAAATTAGAGCCATTAAGGAGCGAAACAAACACTAAAATGCCTGATTTGGATGATTTATATCGCGATTCTTTAACCGTAAACAAATAATGTAATGGCTAAACAAAAAAACGAACCAGCAAAGCAGCTAGTGTTTCCGCATGACGAAATTACGGAGCGAACTCTTATCGGATGTCTTTTGATGGCAAGTAATGCAATATATGACGTAGTTCAAATACTGAACCCGGACGTTTTCTATACTCCAAAGTATGCAATGATATACCAGTCGATAGCTTCACTGCACAAAAAAAGCGTAAAGATTGACCTTGTAACAGTAATGCATGAACTTGAACGAACCAATAACCTTGATGAAATTGGTGGAGCCTTTGTGCTTTCAGAGCTTGCGACATCGGTATCATCGTCAGCTAATATTGTAGAGTATGCGCTTTATTTACATGGACTGTGGCTTTCCAGACAATTACTACTAACGGGTATGGAGATCACAGCCAAAGCATCTGATCCAAGCATAGACATATCCGATTCGATTACTGAATCAATAAAGGCAGTCGAAGGCATTATGGAGAAAACAACCTTTGGAGCGAAATGGGCTGATATGGCGGAGGCTTCACGTAAAGCGATAAAAGAGTATGAAGAAAGGAAGAAAGCGGCACAGTCGGGAACTAATCGTGGTGTTTTTACTGGTTTAGCTTCGCTAAACTATATTACTGGAGGATGGAATCCAGGACAACTGATTATTGTGGCTGCTAGGCCGGCTATGGGAAAAACAGCCATGTTACTTCATTTCGCTAAAGCGGCCGCTTTAAAAGGAAGTAAAGTAGCTATTTTCTCCCTTGAAATGGGAACTGTATCGCTTGCTCAACGTGTAATTCTTTCCGAATGCAATGTATCCCCTGAACGGTTAAAGGCCGGGAGACTATCCGATCAAGAAGAAAAAGAATATTGTGACGCTGCAGATAAAATATCGCGATTAAGTATAAATATCGACGAAACGGCAACAATTAATATCCAACAGATAAAAGCCCGATGTCGGAACATTAAGCAAAAGCATGGGCTTGATTTGGTTCTTATCGATTACTTGCAGCTTTTGGATATGAAGTCTGATAATAGAGCCTATAATAGAGAGGCCGAAGTATCACAGACAAGTAGATCTGCAAAAGTAATGGCTAAAGAACTTGAAGTGCCTGTAATTCTACTGTCCCAGATAAACAGAAATTGCGAAAGTAGAGAAAGTAAAATTCCAATCATGGCCGACTTGCGTGAATCCGGAGCAATTGAACAAGATGCGGATATGGTAATGTTCGTACACCGCCCGGAATATTACGATAAGACAGCAGAAAAAGGTTTGGGAGATTTAATTGTGGCGAAACAACGTGACGGAAAAACTGGGAAAATATCCTTCAGATATAATGAATGCCTAACACAGATTTCAGATTTCTAAAGTATAAACAATGGTTTTAATTTGAACAATCAAAGAATCGGCTGTCGGGTTGACAATGAGTGTAATGTAGGAATGTTTATGGCCATTACAAAGAAGTAATTTATAAAGATTAAAAACGTCTTTAGTAGTAACGTTTTAATTTGCTCGAATAGTGGGAGATAGTAGTATTCTCTCACTATTTTTAATTCTATTTCTTTCTATTTTAGAATTACTGACCAAAGCTAATATACTAACTTGCCCAGTTGGTAAATATCCTTTCTAAAAGTTACTATAACAGTAAAGCTACTGTTTACGTTTAGTTTTTAGATCTCTCGGCCTGATTGAATTTGGGATGTAAAACATCTCCTAAACCTGATATGTTTTGATTTGATAAATGAAGGGAAGATACGTTACATATAAAGTTTCTGGAATTCCTTGACCAACAGCGTACTAATCACGCTGACGTGGCTTTCGTCTTTCCGAAAGAATCGGTGAAACAAGGATGCCCAGAAGCTTTAAATGCAGCTATAAATATAGTAAATAGTTTTTTAAACCAACTATAGAAGATTGATTATATCCGAAATCGAAATTTTTTCATCATTATTAAATACGAATGTTCGGAATGTTGTTTTTAATAATGTCTGAAATAGTATTCTTAACTCTGTTCAGAGAAAGAAGATACCTGGTAGTTTCAACTAAAGTCTTTTCCTTAATGAATAGAATTAATAATCCTGCTGATTAGCGGCTGCGTCTAATAGTTCGGACATCTTGAACTCAATCGTATTCGGTCTTTTGAATCCTCTTATTTTACCATGTACTCTCCATCGTTCTACATTGTTTCTACCGAAGCGTTTGAATGCTTGGTTTTGGGTTATGTAAATCTTTTCTTCCTGGATTTTATGAGCTTCTAGAAACTGGAGGTACTTTAATTGTGCCGGCGTAATTTGTACTAACATGATTTTAAAATTTGGTTTAATGAGAAATACTTCTAATCGATACAAAATTGACTAAAAAAATATAGGATACCCATCAATTTCATGAAAAGTTATTCTATTAATGGATATTTAAGCAAAATATTATTATATCTTTGATACCTGAGTCTGCCGACAAAAACATAAAGGGAGAACGTTATTATTGTAATAATGAGCTTGTGCTATGCAGTGGCAACAAACCTTCATACGATTTCAAAGAAAGTGCTTTGTTAATTTGGTGCTGATTAGATAGGACTATTTGAAGCTGTCAGTTTCATTATAGCAGATAAATACATATTGCGCTTTCTGGACTATGAATAATTCAAAACAGAATATGTTCTGGCTTGGAGTATTGCTGAGATATGGCTCTGTTTTGATTTGTGGAGTAATAATACTAGGATTTAAGTAAGTGTTTACCGCGTAACAAGTATGGCTAATACTAAGAATGCTGCAATCAGAGAAATGATAATAGACCATTGCTTGAGTGATTTTAAAAGATATTATTCTACTCAAGATATAATGGATGCTTGTAATCGAGAATTAGATATTCAGGGTTATCTTCTTATTACTTCCATGAATACGATTCGCAATGATATTACGTCAATTGAATATCGTTGGAAAGTTGTTGTTGAGCAGATAAAATCTGGACGTAACATTTATTATAGGTATCAAGACAAGAATTTCTCAATTTACAAATCGCCTCTGACAGAAGAAGAATTACAGCAATTGAATCAAACTGTAAATTTATTAAATAAGTTTCAAGGATTACCGCAATTTGAATGGATAAACGAGCTAAATGCGCGATTTAAATCATCATTTATGCTTAATGCCAAAACAGAAACAGTAATTTCTTTTGACGAAAATCCTTTTGTAAAAGGCCGTGATCTTATAACACCCTTATTTGAAGCCATTACTCATAAAGATGCATTGGAAATAACTTATCAACCTTTTGGCAAGGAACATTCTATAACTAATATAATGAATCCATATTATCTGAAACAATACAATGGACGTTGGTTTTTATTTGGTTTGGAAAATGCTCGTAGGAAACTATCTGTATATAGTTTAGATAGAATAATTTCTTTTGAGGTAAGCAAAGCCTCTTATATTGAAAATACAACTATAGATTTTGCTTCCTACTTTGATGATATAATAGGGATAAGCCTTAATGAAAAAGAGGATGTTGAAAAGGTCCTTTTGTGGGTATCTGCAAAACAATACCCTTATGTGCAAACTAAACCCTTGAATGGTAGCCAAAGGTTGATTTCTTTAAATGATTCAGGTGCAATTATTCAGATTAATGTAATTCTTAATTATGAGTTAGAGCAACTAATATTATCATTCGGGGAGAAAATTAAAGTATTGGCACCCATTGCTTTGAAGGAGAAAATATCAGAAAGGATAAAAAAAACTTTTGAGAATTATCAATAGGTTCAAATTGGGTGAGCCTATCCACTTTATTTTTGTAGTATGTAATTTATTTTATTATATAAAATTATGGAACACCACATTTACGAAACGATTTTAAGAGATCGTAATCTCAAAATACCTACAGCACCTTTATGGACCATGTTTTTAAATGATGATGAAATTAATGATATTCGTTTGGAACTTATATCGGCCTGTCGATGTGACGAATTAGAGAAGTATGGTAGAGAGGCTGCTCTTTACTATGCTTATTGGTGGCAGAATATTTATTCTGGTGGCAGCCCATCTAGAGAAGACGTAGTTACCTCTCTTGGACTGCCTTCATCAGTAGCACAAAATCTATACATGAGTGCCCGTAAAGCATTGAAACAATGGAATATTTCCTATATACGTGCTGGCGGAAAAACCCATTACTTCCGTACACTTTTGTCTCAAGGAGGTCTTCCTATTCGTTTGATTCAAGCTAATAAACAAAACTTTGGAAACTATAAACAATTTCTTAGTGGTCTTATTCGGGAACTATCCCATATTAATATCGACTGGAATAATATTGATTTTGTTCAGTCGCTATCTTGTACTAGTTATCTACCTGTTTCCTTCAAGAATGAGGGTATATATGATTTGAGTCTACAAATAGCTCATGCTATTATAGAAAACCGCTCCGATTTGCTTCCTTATAATAGTAGTTCAGGTTCTTTAAAAGAGCTTACGGATGCGTTAAAACGAGAACATGAACATTATATAAAAAATAGTGAGCGTAAACCGTTTACCTTCATTTGGGAGTTAATTTTGAATGACAGTGAAGCACACTTGTTTTATACACTAGAATGTAATCGTAGTATATCATCGGAATCAATACCAGAACTAGACGTAAACAAGTGCTATCAATTTGATGTATATGTTGATCAGAGGTTCGTAGGAACATACAAAAGAGTACAAATTGATGAATATGCTGATGAAAACTTTATAAGAGGCATTTATCGAGGCATGAATATCTCTAGGAAAACTATAGAATGGAAAGATGAAACATTCATTGAGGTAAAGATTGCTTGTGACTATGGAAAAGAATTGTTCCTTTCTAGTTCTAATTGTTATCCCCCCAATTTCGATTATCCACAAATATTTCAAAAGGAATCAAATGGGTTTGTCCTTCGTCGTAATCGGAATAATGCTGAAAGTATAGCTTTATATACAAGTAAATGGATTTTACAAAATGCTGATTATCACGAATTCAAGTTGTGTGATAATTCTTTAAAAGCTGTTGCTATTACAGATAGTATAACTTTCCAGAATTCAGAAACAAACGAAATTTGGGAGTTTGAAAGTAGATACATACCATACAATGTAGAATTGTCGAACATTTATGTTGACTGGATTGAATATGCCAACTACAAATTATTGCCACTATCCCCCCTAGTGACAGTTTATGATGAGGATAATCAACGCATCTTTAATGTTCGTACTTATTACAGAAAGAAAGGGACCGATGAATGGAGTAAGTTAATGAATAAAACATGTTTGCCGGAAGGACTGATAGAAATAAAAGTACATCCGTTAAATGCAATTCCATGGATAGAAACATTTTATTCTATTCCAGAACTATTTTACAACGTAATTGAAGCAACTTCAAAAGAAGCTATTGTGAAATGGCATTGCACATGGGGACAAGTGAAAGCATGTTTGCAAGAGGGTATTCAATATACACACACACAGTTTAATCAGTGGAGTGTATTATCACAGTCTGATGGTATCGTGGTGCCCGCAACTTGCTCTTTTAGTATATATAAGGATACACAAACCCAGCCCCTCAGGATTTCTATAGCAGCCCCTTTCAAAGGAGTTCTTCTGATTGATAGTCAGAGTATAAATGTGAAACAATCAGAAATAATTTCTTTTGATAACCTAGCAAACTATAGGATTATTCAGTATGGGTTACCTGACACAAAATTAACTTTCAGTTATCAATCTAAAGAAGTTGAGGAAGAAAATAAGTATATTAAAATGTCTATCCGTATCAAAGATGGCATCACACCACTTAGTAATTATGAAGAAATGATTGAACGCCTCTTCAACCTCTATGGATTCAACTCTTTCGATAGATGTAGTTCTGTTACGATGTCACTGAAAGGTGCTATATATCTTATCCGCAAATTCGTATATGATAGTCAAAAGGTGTCTGATGATACTATGGCACTGTGTAATACAACAGAATTAGAAGAGGAACATAAATACGAGGGTAAAGTCTATGCATACCAAATAGATTATGACTCAGAGAATATGCCAGAACCTTTTATTTTAAAAAAAGTAGGTGCACATTGTTTCCAATTTCCTGCGTTGGAAGAAACTCGTTCTTATATTGTATTCTCTGGTGAATATGATATTAAAAGAATTGTTCCAAAATTTTATCAAATTGATGCTACACAAGAATTTGAAGAAAAAGTAGTTGGTGAAACAGAAGAGAAAGTTCTTGTTCATAGGCAAAACCAAGCCGAGAATATCAAAGACTGGAAAGGAAAACTAGAAATTGAAAAAACTACAGATGGCCATCATTGGGAAAAGGTTGTTTCAGCGTTTGCAATTGCCACTAGATTCCGTATTCCATTCGGAACGTTCAATCAAATTAGTGCCGCCGTTTCAACTCCTAAACTGTTTGCTAGGTTTATTTTAGCTATGTATCTTAATAGTAAAAATTCTTTTGTAAATGAGTTGCTTCGACTGGAACAAGAGTTTGCCATTGGCGTACATTGGTTAAAATCGGAAGACATAGACTTTGCATTAGATGATCTTAAGGTATATCCGGATGTTATTCAGGATACATTGTTTACCAAGTTTCCTGAATTTATATATGAACTTCTTTCAGCGACATTGAATGAAGAATTTGCTAAAATCTGCTTTAACCATATCGGAGGAGGACCCATTCGTATTGATCAAAATAATGGTTTAACTTTTGCTCAAGTTAATGAACTATGTGCTAGAGCACATGGTCACGATGATAATGGATCAGATATGCCATCCATGATTATCCAACTGTCAAAGCAATATTATAACATGACAGGTCGAAGAGGATATCATTACACAATGCTCAATTCATCACTTCGCGTATTTGAACATATGGCAAGTATAGAAAATGATCTATGGAATGAAGATATGCAATTGCGTAGAGTAATCAATTTTTACCGTAAGTATTATATGCGCGCTTATTGTGACGTATTAGAATTAATGTTCAACTAGCAACAACAATAGATATGAATTACGCAAAATTCTATAAAGAGGCAAATCAACATCTTGTAGATTCGATGGTTACTTTGTGGGTACCTGGACATCCCGAAGAAATAGCTCATTTAAAAGATCTCTTTGAGAACCGGGAGCCATTGATGTCGAAACCTGAGTTCCAGACTATTTTCCCGTGGGAAAACAGTGAAGAAACATTTATTGAGCATGCTTCAACCTTACATCTTTTTGATAAGGATTTTATCCAAGCTTTATCTGAGATTGAAGATGAGGAACATCGGTTTCCGGCAGATCGACATCCATATAAGCATCAGACTACTAGCTGGCAATCTATGTTAAAAGATAAAAAGACGATAGTCGTTACAACAGGCACAGGATCTGGCAAAACAGAATGTTTTATGCTACCTGTCCTACAGGATTTGCTACAGCAAAAGAAAAAAGATAATCCAACAGGTGTTCAAGCTATTTTCCTTTATCCTCTCAATGCCTTGATGAAGAATCAGCAAGAGCGAATTGACGCATGGTGTAAGGCTATTTCACCAAAAGTAACGTATGCCATTTACAATGGTGATACCGTAGATAAGATCAATGCTGCTGAGGGGAGGAAACATCTTCCTCAGATTTTTTCCCGTTCACAGATTCGTGAGACTCCACCTCAGATAATGTTCACGAACCCTACCATGCTAAACTATATGTTAGTACGAGCTGAAGATCGTACTATTATGGAAAAATCACAAGGCCAGTTGCGTTGGATTCTATTG
>Ga0074193_1003310_pt1 | contig 12079 bp, 11 predicted proteins | sample EPASupsiteHSE605_FD_64523 | JGI IMG/M metagenome (GOLD analysis project Ga0074193, IMG submission 64523) | Bioremediated contaminated groundwater from EPA Superfund site, New Mexico - Sample HSE6-05 | ecosystem: Environmental > Aquatic > Deep subsurface > Groundwater > Contaminated ...
GTGCTCCTTCTATAGTTCAGTGGGGAGCATTAGAAGGACTTAGAAGTTGTATTTCAGAGGTTGAATACATGAAAAATGAATTTATTAAAAGAAGGGATTTCGTTTATAAAGGATTAGTTGACCTTGGTCTAGATGTGAATATGCCAAAAGGGGCATTCTACATATTTCCTAGTATAAAGAAGTTTAATTTAGAAAGTGAAGATTTTTGTGAAAGGGCCTTAAAAGAGGGGAAAATTGCAATGGTTCCAGGAAATGCTTTTGGTAAAGGGGGAGAGGGCTATCTTAGAATTTCTTACTCCTATAGTATGGAAACCTTACAGGAAGCTTTGATAAGGTTAGAAAAATTTTTGGGAAAAATATAGATTTATAAGTCAAATAAAAAATAGTAGCCTTGAAAAATCATTTCAAAGCTACTATTTTATTTTAAATTTATTTTAATACATCATCCATAGTATAAAATCCGTTTTCTTTACCACACATAAATTCAGAAGCTTTAAGTGCGCCTATAGCAAAAACTTCCCTAGAAAGTGCATAGTGGCTAAGTTCGATAATTTCTCCTTGTCCAGCAAAAATTATTTGATGATCTCCAACAATGCTTCCACCTCTAACAGCGTGAATCCCAATTTCTTTGTGCTCTCTTTTCTTTATTCCTTCACGACCATACACAAAATTAGTTTCTTCAGGTATAGAGTCCTTTATAGAATTTGCTAATAATAGAGCAGTACCACTTGGAGAGTCAACCTTTTGATTATGATGTTTTTCTATTATTTCAATGTCATAGTTATTATAAAGCATTGCACTAATGTTTTTTAATATTCCATTGATAAGATTAATCCCTATAGACATATTAGCTGACCTAAAAACAGGTATTTTATTACTACACTCTATGATTTTTTGCAAGGCTTCTTTTGAATAGCCTGTGGTACAAAGTACTAAAGGAAGATTTTCCTTTGCGCAGTAGTCTAAGAGTGAATTTAATGCTTCTGGTCTTGAAAAATCCAAAACAACATCAACAGGTATAGTACACTCTGAAAGTTGTGTAAATATAGGATATTTTACAGAGGGATCCTTTTGCATATCAATCCCGGCAGCAATTTCTAAGTTTGGAAAGTTTGATATGTTTTCAGAGATAACTCTTCCCATTTTACCTAAACATCCACATAATAATATTTTTTTCATAAAGTTACTCCCCCTTAAAAGAGTTGAACTTTTCTATAATATCCTTTAGTGCTTTAAGATTTCCTTCTTCCATTTCACATAAAGGAAGTCTTAAAGGTCCTACATTCATTTCGTTAAAATTCATAGCGGTTTTAATTGGAATAGGATTTACTTCTATAAACATGGCATTTATAACTGGAAGCATATCTAATTGTAATTTTAATGCTTCATCTTGATGACCACTAAAATACAAATCACAAATATTGCTAATTTCTTTAGGATATAAATTTGCTACAACAGAAATAACACCGAGTCCACCTAGAGAAAGTAATGGTATTATTTGATCATCGTTTCCTGAATATAGATCTATTTTACCTCTGCATAAAGACATCATCTCAGCAATTTGACTTATATTTCCACTAGCTTCTTTTATAGCAGTTACATTCTTTAATTCAGAAAGCTTTAATAAAGTTTTTGGAGCTATATTTAAACTTGTTCTTCCAGGAACATTATAAACAACAATAGGAATATTTACTTTATCGTTTATTGCTTTAAAATGTTCATAAATTCCCTTTTGAGTAGTTTTATTATAGTATGGAGTAATTACTAAAAGCCCGTCAACTCCGATACTTTCAGCCCATATACTCATGCTAACACTTTTTGCTGTATCATTAGTTCCAGTTCCTGCAATTACAGGTATTCTCTTATTTATTACATCAACTGTAAATTTAATTGTTTCTTTTCTTTCTGTTTCGGACATGGTTGACGCTTCACCAGTAGTGCCACATATTATTATTGCAGCAGTGCCATTTTCAACATGCCAATTTAGTAATTCTTCTAATTTATTAAAATCAACTTTATCATCCTTGAAAGGAGTAACAATAGCTACCCCAGAACCTTTAAATAAAGGCATTTTGAGTACCCCCTTACAATGTATTTTTACTTGTGAGATATCATCCATTCAGCAATTTGAATAGCGTTGGAAGCTGCACCCTTTCTAATGTTATCTGCAACTACCCATAGATTTAAACCATTTTCAATACTAAAATCTCTTCTAATTCTACCAACATAAACTTCATCATGACCTTCAGCATCTATTGGTAATGGGTAAACTAGGTTCTCAACATCATCCTTTAGTATTACTCCTGGTGCATTACTATAGATATTGAAAATATCCTTTATATCGAAAGGTTGTTCCAATTCTACGTTTATACTTTCGCTATGACCGTAGAAAACAGGTACCCTTACAGTAGTAGCTGTAATTTTCAAGTCATAATCGTTCATAATCTTTTGAGTTTCATTTATCATTTTCATTTCTTCTTTTGTGTAGCCATTTTCTAAGAAGGAATCAATATGAGGAAGAACGTTTCCTGCTATTGGATAAGGAAATTTACTTGGTGGATTTCCAAGATGACCTTCTTTCAAATCATTGAATCCTGCTACACCTGCACCAGAAACAGCTTGGTAAGTAGAATAAACAATTCTTTTAATTCCGTATTTATCTTTTAAAGGTTTTAAAGCAACTACTGCTTGAATTGTAGAACAATTAGGATTAGCTATAATACCTTTATGAAGCTTTATAGCTTCAGGATTAACTTCAGGAACAACTAATGGAACTTCAGGATTCATTCTCCAAGCACTGCTATTGTCTATAACAACAGCATTATATTTAGCGAAAACTGGTGCGAATTTTAAGCTAGTATCTCCTCCAGCAGAAAAAAGAGCAAAATCTATTTGTTTACTTTTTATGTTTTCTTCGCAAAGCTCTTCAACTACTACATTAGTATCCTTAAATTTTAGTGTTTTTCCTGCTGATCTTTTTGAAGCAAAAAAATAAATGTTTTTTATTGGAAAGTTCCTTTCAGCTAGAACTTCAATAAATTTGTTACCAACCATACCAGTAGCCCCAACTACTGCAACGTTGTATTGCATAATAAATCCCCCTATATCTAAATTATAGTTATTTCCCATTCAAATTTAATATACACATTACTAATAATTATACAACGTATGCCGCAAAAAATACAATTATTTTTACTACTTTGTTATAGTTTTTAGATATAATCAAAAAAATACTTAAATATAATAATATTATATACATAATAAAGTATAAAAGTTTCATATTAAGTGGAAAATAATATTATAAATAGAGAATTAAAAAATTTCATATTCCGTTGAAAGGAGATAACTTTGTGAGTGGGACACCCTTAAAAAAAATAATTAAGTCTAAGATAAAGTCTAATAAGGAGCTTTCTGAGATGGAGAAACTCAGAGAAAAAATAAAATATGAAATTGCCGAGGAACTTGGATTAAAAGATAAGGTAGAAAAGTTTGGCTGGGGTGCATTGACTGCCGAAGAAACAGGTAGGATTGGTGGAATAATGACTAGAAAGAAAAAAGAACTTAAGGTACCAAATAACAATATAATCCGTGAAATGGATGGATATAATTAAAGTACAAGAAACCAGCATTGTACATGATAAAAAATATTTTCTATATTTTATTGATTTTTAATACATAAATATATTATATTTAGTTTGAGAATTACAATAGTATAATATATTTATAGTAATACAATTATATAAAGTAGGGGGAAAAATATTGGATTGTTATAAAGAATTTGCACATATTTATGATAAACTACTTTATGAAGATATTGATTATAAAGCATGGTCAAATAATATCATAAATATTTGTAATGAACTAAAGATAAACAAAGGTAGCTATTTAGATTTGGCATGTGGAACTGGTAACATGACAAAAGAGTTAGGAAAGTTTTTTAATAATATATGGGCTGTAGATATGTCAAGCGAAATGCTTAGTGAAGCTGAAGTTAAGCTTAGAAATGAAAAGATAAAAGCAAAATTTGTGTGTCAGGACATATGTAAGATGAATTTAAATACTAAATTTGACCTAGTTACTTGTGTTTTAGATTCAACAAATTACATACTAGAATTAGACAATTTAGAACAGTATTTTTTAGGAGTGTATAATCATCTTAAGGATGGTGGAGTATTTATATTCGATATAAACTCTTATTATAAATTGACTAACATATTAGGAAACAACCTATTTACCTATGATGACGATAATATTGTTTATATATGGGAAAATATTTTGGAGGAAAACATTATTGATATGTATCTTACCTTCTTTATAAAGGAAAAAGATACTTACAGAAGATTTGATGAACACCATGTAGAAAGAGCATATGAGGAACAAACTATAGATAAATTATTATTAGGACTTGGATATAGGATAATAAAAAAACTTGACAATTATGGTGATGATATAATAAATGCAAATACTGAGAGAATAGCCTATATAGTCCAGAAATAAGAGGAGGTTAATGTAATGGCTGATAGAATTATTAAGGCTTTGGCAGGTAATGGACAAGTAAGAATTATTGCTGCATATACTGAAGAACTAGTTAACACTGGGGTGAAAATTCATAATTGTGCTCCTACTGCAGCTGCAGCTTTTGGTAGAATGCTTACTGCCGGGTCAATTATGGGAACAATGCTAAAATCAGAGAAGGACGTAATGACTATTAAGATAAATGGAAATGGACCAACAGGATCAATTATAGTTACATCTTATAATAATGGAAGAGTAAAAGGATATATTAGTAATCCTTCAGTAGATTTGCCAGCAAATAAGCAAGGGAAATTGGACGTTGGTGGGGCAGTAGGAAAGGATGGTTCATTGATAGTCATAAAGGATATGGGACTTAAAGAACCATATGTAGGGCAAGTTGGAATTTATTCTGGAGAAATAGCTGAAGATATAGCATATTTCTTTACTGCTTCTGAACAAACACCTTCCGCAGTAGCTTTAGGAGTCCTAGTTGATAGAGCTGGAACTATCAAAAATTCGGGGGGAATAATTATTCAGCTTATGCCAGGAGCAGATGAAATGCTAGCAGATTTAATAACTTATAGACTTCAAGATTTAGGTTCGCTTACTACCAACTTCTCTAATGGAAAATCCTTAGAGGATATATTAAACTTCTTATTCGATGATATGGATTTGAAAATTTTAGAGGAATTAGAGCCAAGATACCAATGCGATTGCTCTAGAGAAAAGGTGGAAAAAGCTTTAATTAGTATAGGAAAAGAAGAACTTATAAATTTATATAATGAAGGAAAAAAAGAAGAATTAAAATGCAACTTTTGTAATAGAATATATGAATTTAACAAAGAAGATATTGCGAAATTGATATAGAAAATTTAGCCATTTACCACTGCACCACATTAAAGTTTTAACGTAAAAATATACTTAATGTGATATAAAAGGTAAAATGTGTATTTAAAATATGAGATATAATTGAATTTTAGGAATAACTTTCAAAAATGAGCGACTAAATAAGACAAATATAGTCATAAGGAATACAAATTTCAATTGACAGAAAATTAATGGCATGATAATATGGTAAAAAAAGTGCTTATTAATTGCGAAATTAATAATGAGAATATTCTACTGTTATGATATATGTAAATTATAGTTTTAAATTGAAATTTTTTAATAATTCTTTATTTAAGTATGATACAATAAAGCTATTATTAATAAAGAAAATGGTATGCTAGAAAGTTTCGCATCCCATTTATTAGTGTTGTTTTAAATTTTTTAATAAAATTTAATAAATATTAAGGGGGAATTTTAGTGAAGAAGAAATTACTATCAGTATTACTGTCTGCAACCTTAGCTATATCAGTTATGCTAACTGGCTGCGGCGGAAAAGCAACAAATGATGCTGCAAAAGGAGGAGCAAAAGCTGGTGGAACATTAAATATGCAATTACCAGAAGTTAAGTCACTTGACTCAGCGATAGGTCAAGACCAAGCATCCTTTACTCCAATTGGTGCTGCTTTTGAAGGTTTAGCAAGAGTTAATGATGGCAAGATTGAACCAGCTGCAGCTACTTGGAAGGTATCAGATGATAAGAAAACTTATACATTTACTCTAAAAGACCTTAACTGGACAGATGGTAAAGCGGTTTCAGCAAAGGATTTTGAGTATGCATGGAAAAGACTCGTAAATCCAGCAACAAAATCTCCATATGGAACATTATTAAATGGAGTAGTAAAGAATGCAGAAGCTTTCTCAACTGGAAAAGGTAAAGCAGAAGATATGGGTGTAAAGGCAACTGATGATAAAACTTTAGTTGTTGAATTAGAAAGACCAGTACCATATTTCTTACAATTAGCAGCCTTTGCATCACTATATCCAGTAAGACAAGATATAGTTGAAGCTCAAGGAGATAAATATGGAACAGATCCAACTAAAATGGTATTCAATGGACCTTTTGTAATTACTGAATGGCAAAAGGGAGCTAAGATGACATTGAAGAAAAACGATAAATATTATGATGCTGCATCAGTTAAATTAGATACTATTACTTTCCAAGATATAAAAGAGTTACAAACTCAATATCAAATGTTCACTGCTAAACAATTAGATGTAGATCTAGCTACTGGAGAATATGCTCAAAAGTTTAAAGATGATGCTGCTGCAGGCAAAAATATTTATGTTGAAAAGAAAGCACCTTCATCTTTCTATATGATGTTTAACCAAAATGGTAAAAGTAAATTACTTACTAACGCAAAAATAAGACTTGCACTTTCACTAGCAATAGACAGAGAATCTTTCATAAATAAAATTTACAAGAGAGGATTTGTATCTTACTCTTTAATACCAGATGTTATCAATGCAGGAGCAATAAACTTTAGAGCACAAGTTCCAGAACCTTTAAAACCAGTATTCGATGAAAAGAAAGATGTTAAGGCTCTATTTATAGAAGGATTAAAAGAATTAGGATTAGATCAAGATCCATCTAAATACACTATAAAATATTTATCACAAAACAATGCTGCAATTGATAAACAAATGAGTGAATATTTCCAAAATCAATGGCAAACAAAGATAGGTGTAAAAATAGCTCTTGAAGCACCTGCAAGCTTTGCTGACTACCTAGTAAAAGCTCAAGCTGGAGAATTTGAAATAGCTATGTCAGGTTGGGGTGCTGACTACAATGACCCAGATACATTCATAGGATTATTCCAAAAGGATAATGGAAATAACAACAGTAAATACAACAATCCTAAGTATGAAGAACTATTAAAGAAATTAGCAGCTGAAACAGATGATGCTAAGAGAGTAGAATTATTCAAACAAGCAGAACAATTACTTGTAGTAGAAGATGCAGGTATAGCACCAATATTCTATAAAGATACAAGAGCTGCAGAACAAAACTATGTTAAAGGAGTTCAATATCCAGCATTTGGAGGCCAATATGAATTAAAATGGGCTTACGTTGAAGGTAAATAAATTTAACATTTAATAATCATAATACTACAACAATTAAAGGCTTGTTGTAGTATTATGTATTATTTATACATATTTTGAAATTATAATAGATTGAAAACAATACTGAGAATTTGTATACTTAATTCTGGTGTTTATATAAATTTCTATTGTATTTTTAGATGCAATAAATTTGATAGGAGGAAAATAATGGCTAAATATATACTAAAGAGAATAGGGTATATGATAATAACTTTATGGGTTATTATTACTGCTACCTTTTTCTTAATGAACAATATACCCGGAGACCCAGTAATGGTAAAAGCTCAAAAATTACCTCCGGCAATGCAACAGATAATGAGACAGCAATATGGACTAGATAAGCCTTTAGGAACTAGGTATTTAATATATCTAAGAAATCTTACTAAAGGTCAACTAGGTGATTCTTTTATAACTCCTGGTTATAATGTACAAGAAATAATTGGTGATAAATTTCCTAATTCAGCAAGACTTGGTGTACAAGCAGTTACTGTTGGATTAGTTGTTGGAATAACCTTAGGAATTATAGCAGCTTTTAATAGAAATACCAAGGTGGATTATGTAGTAATTTTATTAGCTATACTTGGAGTGTCAATTCCTAGCTTTGTCCTTGCTGCCCTACTTCAAAAGGGTCTTGGGGGAAGATTTGGACTACCTATTGCAGGATGGTATAATACTGGCGAAGCTCTTTCAGGTCTTAAGTTTACTATATTGCCTACAATTGCTTTATGCTTTAGCAGTATTGCAACCTATGCAAGATATATGAGAACTTCAGTATTAGATGTGGTTGGACAAGATTATATAATAACAGCAGAAGCTAAAGGTGTTTCTAAACCTGCTATTGCGTGGAAGCATGTAATAAGAAACGCTATACTTCCTATCATAACTATTCTTGGGCCTCAAATCGCTGCAGTTATTACTGGTTCAATAATAATAGAAAGAATATTCTCAGTTCCTGGAACCGGTACATCGATGATAGATGCCATAATGACAAATGATTATAACATTATTATGGGCTTAACTATCTTCTATTCTGCTTTATACATTGTATCTTTACTTATAGTGGATATTATGTATTCACTAATAGATCCAAGAATAAGGCTAACAGGGGAAAAAAGATAGGAGGAACGTGTAATGCTGAATTTAAATAAAGAACTATTTGAAATAATAGGTTGTGAAGGTTCAGATTCAGAAGTCATTCAAAGACCCAATATGACCTATTGGCAAGACGCTTGGAGAAGATTAAAACAAAATAAAGTGGCTATTATTTCTATGATACTTTTAATAATAATAATAGTCATGTGCGCTATAGGACCATATATAACTCCACATAAATACACTGAGCAAATCTTAGAAAATATAAATCTAAAGCCAAACAAAGAATATTGGTTTGGAACTGATAATTTAGGAAGAGATTTATTTTCTAGACTTTGGATAGGCGGAAGAGTATCTATAGCTATTGGAGTAATTGGAACTATAATAGAGGTTATTATTGGATGTATTTATGGTGGAGTTAGCGGATATTTTGGTGGAAAAATAGATAATATAATGATGAGAATTGTTGAAGTTTTAAATAGTATTCCATATATGATAGTTGTAATAATAATTTCTATTTTCCTTGGTAAAGGTATGTTTGCAATGTTAATAGCTCTTTGTATTACTGGATGGACAGGTATGGCACGTATGGTTAGAGGTCAAGTAATGCAGCTTAAACAATCTGAATATGTGCTTGCGGCTCAAGCTTTGGGTGGGAAGCCATCAAGGATAATCATGAAACACCTAATACCTAACACTATAGGTATAATAATTGTTTACATGACCTTTGATATACCAGGATTTATATTTGCAGAAGCTTTCTTAAGCTTTATAGGACTTGGAATACAGCCACCTGCTACTAGCTGGGGAGCTATGTGTTCCTTTGGACAATCTGTAATGGATTTTTATCCTCATGAATTGTTTTTCCCTGCTGCAGCAATATGTTTGACAATGCTAGCATTTAATTTATTAGGCGACGGGCTAAGGGATGCCTTAGATCCAAAGCTTCGTCAGTAGGGAGGGTTAAATATGTCTAAAATATTAGAAGTAAAGAATTTAAGAGTATCTTTCCATACTTATGCTGGTGAAGTACAATCGGTAAGAGGTGCAAGTTTTGACTTAGAAAAAGGAGAAACTTTAGCCATTGTTGGAGAATCAGGCTGTGGAAAGACAATTACAGCAAAAAGTATTATGAGATTAATAAAGATGCCGCCAGGAGAAATTAAAGAGGGGTCTGAAATACTTTTTGAAGGAAGAGATATTGTTAAAATGTCTGATAAGGAAATAAGAAGTGTAAGAGGAGGGGAAATCAGTATGATATTCCAAGATCCTATGACTTCTTTAAATCCTACTATGAAAATAGGAGATCAAATTGCTGAAAGCTTGATAATTCATAGAGGCATGAGTAAACAGGAAGCACTTAAAGAAGCTTTAAGAATGCTTCAAGTGGTTAATATTCCTAATGCAGAAAAGAGATTAAATCAATACCCACATGAATTTTCAGGTGGAATGAGACAAAGAGCAATGATAGCTATTGCTTTAGCATGTAATCCTAAAATATTAATTGCAGATGAACCGACTACTGCATTAGATGTTACTATTCAAGCACAAATTATGGATCTTATTAGTGATTTACAAAAAAAATTAGGAACTGCAGTAATATTGATTACTCATGACTTAGGAATTGTTGCAAACGTAGCTCACAAAATTCAAGTTATGTATGCTGGTAAAATTATAGAAAAAGGTAATACTGAGGAAATATTCTATAATCCAAAGCATCCTTATACTTGGGCTCTTCTTCGATCCGTTCCTAAGCTAGATACTAAAAATAAGGATAAGCTATATTCACTTAAGGGAACACCTCCAGATTTGCTAAAACCTCCAGTTGGATGTCCTTTTGCATCAAGATGTGATTATTGCATGAAAATTTGTAAGGAGCAGATGCCTGAGAATGTTAAGCTTAGCTCAACTCAAGAGGTTGCTTGTTGGCTTCAACATTCTATGGCACCAAAGATAAATCCTCCAATAGGAATAGGGGGTGTAGATAATGAGTAAGAAAAATAAAAATGCTATAGATTATAATGTAGATTTAATTCAGGTTAAAAATCTAAAAAAATACTTTAATGTTGGTAAGGGAGCTACCTTAAAAGCTGTTGATGATGTAAGTTTTAGCATAAGAAAAGGTGAAACCTTAGGGCTAGTAGGAGAATCAGGTTGTGGAAAAACAACTTGTGGAAGAACAGTTTTAGGGCTTTATTCTGCTACAGGGGGAGAAGTATTATTTGAAGGAGTTAATATTCACGGATTAAACGCACAAGAAAAAAGAGATTTTACAAAACACGCTCAGATTATATTTCAAGATCCATATGCTTCTTTAGACCCTAGAATGACTGTAGGGGATATTATAGCAGAGGGTATTGACATCCATGGAATATATAAAGGACAAGAAAGAACTGACAGAATTTATAAGTTGCTTGAATTAGTAGGTTTAAACAAAGAACATGCATCAAGATTTCCACACGAATTTTCAGGAGGTCAAAGGCAAAGAATAGGTATAGCTAGAGCTTTAGCAGTAGAACCTAAATTTATTGTTTGTGACGAACCTATTTCAGCCCTAGATGTTTCAATTCAAGCACAAGTAGTAAATTTATTAATAGAATTACAAGAGAAATTTGGGTTAACTTATTTATTTATTGCCCATGATTTATCTATGGTAAAGCATATTTCTGATAGAGTTGGAGTTATGTATTTAGGTACAATGGTAGAACTTGCGGAGAGTGGAGAATTATATGAAAATCCACTTCACCCTTATACCCAGGCACTATTATCAGCAATTCCAATTCCAGATCCAGAACTAGAGAAAAACAGAAGCAGAATAATGGTTGAGGGAGAAGTTCCAAGCCCTATAAATCCTAAACCAGGATGTAGGTTTGCTGCTAGATGCAAAAGTGCTATGCCAATTTGCTCACAAGAAGGACCTGTATTAAAAGAAGTAAAACCAAAGCATTTTGTAGCATGTCATCTATTTAACGATTAGTTTATTATTTTAATTCAGTGGATAAGGTTGCTTACCACTGAATTTTATTTTTATTATGATTATTCTTTGGATATTGAGAAGTTAAGCTAATGCTAGGAATATCTAATAATCAATGGTAAAATCAATGTAATTTAACTTAAGAAGATATTTAAACGTTGACAAAAACCGGGGAATTTTATATTATATTAATGCACCGAGCAAGTAGAAGAAATGTCTAAATAAGTCAATAAAAAGATTGTTGACAAAGATAATAAAACATTATATAATATTATTTGTTGCTAAGAAATGTGGGCGCATAGCTCAGCTGGGAGAGCATCTGCCTTACAAGCAGAGGGTCACAGGTTCGAGCCCTGTTGTGCCCACCACATTTTTTAATACATTGTGGCCCAGTGGCTCAGTTGGTTAGAGTGCCGGCCTGTCACGCCGGAGGTCGAGGGTTCGAGTCCCTTCTGGGTCGCCATAATGGCTCCCTGGGTCTGTGCGTGCGGCAACACAACGATAAGACAC
>Ga0074193_1003312_pt1 | contig 12071 bp, 11 predicted proteins | sample EPASupsiteHSE605_FD_64523 | JGI IMG/M metagenome (GOLD analysis project Ga0074193, IMG submission 64523) | Bioremediated contaminated groundwater from EPA Superfund site, New Mexico - Sample HSE6-05 | ecosystem: Environmental > Aquatic > Deep subsurface > Groundwater > Contaminated ...
TCACAGTTGAAACAGTTGGTGTAAGAACTGCTTCAACATTGGTGAAAGAAGCATTCCAAGTGTTAAAGAATAGATGTGAACAACTAAAGTCGGCAATACAAGAAGCTACAAACTGAATAAAGATAATTATAAATAGATATTCATTCAGCCGTTTAATCAGTTATTATGTCTGAAGCATTGCAAAAGAGGATTTTAGTCGATAATGAAGCCAGAAAGAAGTTGACTTTGGAAGTTTCTCAAATAATGGAAAAGAAAGGTGCGAATAATTATATAAATTGTTCCTTTGTGAGAGAATTTGCGAAAACAGCAAATACTGTTGATGAAAAATTGCTCCAAAAATATCGATCGAATTTAAAAATTGGAGAGGAAGAAGCATGGTTGAGATCATTATCGTTTGTTATTGCATACTTAAAGAGGTATAAAATGAATTCAACCTTATTGTGTATAAAAGAGGAAAAAGCTGTTATTCCTAAGTCAAATTTGTTTGCAAAAGCGTCGGATATTGAAAAATATTATGCAAAACTCATCGAACAGTCAAAAAGGTTACAATGTATAAGATTTCGTGACCGTGTGAATAAAATTCTTCCCGAGCCTGAATTTTCTCAATTATATGGACAGTATCAGGAAGAAAACCAAATTGAGTTTGCTTGAGATCGTTAAATCATGTCATTTTTCATTTTTTCTCTGATTAGGGATCAATTTTGGCAATAAATCCAATTTATGTTTCAAAATATTTATCCTTCTGATCATTAAACAATTTGAAGGTTTTTATGGATGATCTAATTAATTTCTTAGACCATTCTTCATGTCCAATTAGTGTATTTCGTAATATTAAGACCATTTTAGAGCAGAATGGATATGAGAACAAAGATATTTCTTCTATTTCACAGAATGAGAAATCGAGGTTTTTTATTGAACAAAAAGATAGTATTGCAGTGTTTAATTTCTGTGATAATTCTAATGCAAGATTTATTACATGCCAATCCAATTTTCCTTGTTTTGTTTCCAAAAATCTATCGATTAGGTCAAAATCAGGCTGCAAAATTGTAGATGTTTCTCCTATTGATGAAGGAATATGGATTTCATGGCTAGATAGAGATCTTAAAGCCTCAGGTATAGTGAAATTGCAAACAAATGGAACTGAATATGAGTTTTTTGAATCAACAGAGCCTGTTGCAATCATGGCATCAATTGCATCGCATTTGTCAAAGGGTTCTGGGTTAAAACCAACATTTAAACTTAATCAAATTGTTCCAATTATTGATATTGATCAGCCATCAAGCGTTCCAATGATTAACAAAATCAGCGGGATCGATCAAGAAGTACAATCTTCAAAAGTATATTTTACTTCATTCCAGGGAGCATCTCTTGTTGGTACATCCCAGGAGTTTTTAGCTTCACAAGCAATTTGCGGACCTGGAATTAGCTATGTTGCTTTGAAAGAGTTTATTGCTCAACAACAACCCAGTTCAGGGTTTTCTTGTTTGTTCATTACATATAATCCAAAACATGATAGCGAAGGACATTTTCCGATTAATGAATTAGAAAGGATCATCCAAGCACTTAAGATTCCATATAGCCAATTAAAGAATTCTACATTGGTTTCTATCCGTGGTTTTCCAGGAAAGCATCCAAATATGAACAGCATATCAAATATTCCATTGGGAGGCGGGATAATGCATTCTCAGTTTCAAGACATATCATTTTCATTTGACAAAATCTTGCTTTCCAAGGTTTCGAACTTAATTAACAAAGAGCTATCTCCAGGACCAGATACTGAAGATAACACAAATATATCTTGTTTTTTGGAGACGATCGGCTCAAAATTTGGAATGAAGTTTGTAGATTTAGGAATCCCAATTCTTGGACTGGGATCAATAAGAGAGTTAGCTCATATCAATGATATAAAAGCACTGGAATCACTGATCAGACAGGTCCTAATATAGGGTAGTGATAACCGCAACCAAACGCTTTACATCGGTTATTATTAAAATGGTCATATTACTCACTTTTCTCTGTTATTTTGGATCTTGTGAACTCCTTAAAGACCGAATTGTTAATGTTTCGATGAGTGGTTCATGGAAAGATACTTCATTATTAGCTGAAGCAGCAGCATTTATAGCTGACGCTAATGGAGAAGCATACTGGACATTTATTCATGGACTTGAGAAAGCTAATAAATATCCAGAAAGCATAGAAGACATCAAATCATATGCATTAGATTTTTTATCTGAAGAATTGCGTGCATTAATGGAACTTGCTTTGGTTACTCGAGCATACAGTCCTCGTATCCATATGTTTAGGCAAATATCTAGCAGTTTTACTACTGATTTTAATAAGATTTTTGTTGTATATTGTGGAGTGGCCTATTTTTCTATTGATGAGTTTAAAAATGCAATGTTAGAACATAAAAAGAGTCGCCCAATTGTTTATGCTTTTGAACCAAGGAAAGGAATAAATAGGGATACCGTCATTTTGTTTTCACCAATTACCGAGCCTTCATTATTTGAGTGGCTTAAGTATCTTGAGTCAAGCGAAGATACATTTAGTTTTGTTTATAGACCCATAGGTGAGCACAGTAAAGAAAATGTTAAGCTTAGGGGATACGGGTTTGAAATGCGTCCATTTAATTATACAATGACTTATTCTACAGAATCCGACAAGGGTATTAGAAAAGGACAAGAAACTGAAGATTCATTATTGATGAAAATTAAGAATATTATCCCAGGTCCAAATCTGCCTAATAGCACAACAATAGCCACACAGTTGGTGCAGTTTATTAAAATGACAGATGATCCATTTAAAGCTCTTCTTGAAGTTACTGAGAATTTTCCATTGTATGCCAACAACATTTCCAAGATTCCAGTTGCCCAATCATTAACCGAAAAAATTATGGATAAGCCTGAGAGACTTATATCTGGTGCCTCCGCAATTTATGTTAATGGACGTTTAATCAGAACCCCTGATGTTTATCACATTCTCCAAGCTTCATTAGATGAGCTAAGGGTTTCCCAAATGTTAAGAGAACATTTTGGCCTTTCAAAGGAATCACTTTTGAAATCAATACATCTTCAGCCAGCTCAACAGCCTCCTCGGAAGTTTGTTGTGGATTATCGTAGTAGTTTTATGTATTCTATGAATGATCTTGAAACAGGAAAAGCTTATCAGAATTGGACCACATCTTTAACATCATTGTTAACAAAAACTCCAGCTAGGATTAAGAAGAACATTTTTAATGCTGTATTTATGATAGATCCATTGAACCCATCAGATATGAAAATTTTAATTGCTCTTGAAGAACAAGTTAAGGGAACAGCACCATTAAAGTTCTCATATTATGTCACGCCAAGAAATAACTCTAGATATTCAAAGAGGGTTCTTTACGCATGGGCCCATATTAGATTACGGTATGGTGCTGATAAAGCTCATCAGTTCTTATTAGCAACTGCAAAGCTTCCAACAAAGGATGAAAAATTGAAAGAAACACATTTCAGAACTGCTTATCAAGATTACGCAAAATCTAAAACATCGCCCAAATGGCAAGAGCTTGATGACTTATTTGAACCAAAATCAAGAGAATCTAAGCATTTGCGTAAGATGAGGAACTTCCAGGATCATCTCGGAATTTCTGGACAAGGTGTATTATTTAATGGAAGATGGTATCCAGGAAAACGACAAGATAAAAATCTTCAAGATATAATGATCAAATCTCTTAAGAGGCTTCGAATTAAAATGGCAGATCATCGATTTGTTAACAAATCTCTTGATACATTGGATGCAATTTTTGATGGAGACGATGTTTTCTCTAGGTTTAATCCTCTTGTTCAACATACAGATAAGAGTCCCAGTGAGTTCATTTCTCTTACAACTCAGAGTTACTACTTCCAAAGGGAGTTTATGCAATGGACTCGTACCCTTCGTTATAATGCAACTTCACAAGGTGTCAAATTTGCTTCATTCTGGGTGTTTATTGGTGAAGATCTTGCATCTACAATGGAGGCTAAGCATATTTCGATGGAAATCGAATCATTCATCAAAACAATGCCTTCACATGTAAGAGTTGCATTCTTTTGTGATGGAGGACGCCATAACTTAGCTATGAATTCAATACCACCTCCACATGTCCAAGATCTTTTACAATTAAAACCAGATGAAGTTACTGTTGTTCTAAATGGAAGAGTTATACGTATGAAAGGACGAGTTATTTATGACTGGTTCGCTGAAGATTTTAACATTCTACTTAAATGGGAACATCACCGATCTGTATCAATGGTTCAAGGGTTCTTCGCTGAAGATGTTGCATTCAATTATGAAGCGATACGTGATGATGTTGATAGGATCGATTCAACATTCCATTCACAACTTGCACTCTATTTATCATTTGTTTATGGATACGGATCACACAGTGGTATATATAGGTTCCCTGTAGATATTTCCATTTTTAATGACAATTCTCCAGTTGTAATGAATTATAATAATCCTGATTCACATATTAAGTATGCAGTAATGCTAAATCCCTTTGAATTACCATTCCAAGCTATTGCCCCAATTATTGGTTTCTTAAGGGACACAGCTGCATTTGATATCAAGTTCTATCTCAATTTTCCAAAGGAAAATAAGGACTACCCAGATAATCTTAGGGCATTCCATAGATTTTTACTAGATGAAGATGAAATAATGTTTGATAGATTTGACAGCAAAACTGTTTATTCTTTAATGCCTCATCCTCCTGAGAAATGGATGGTTGAACCAGTTTCTGCTCCATTCGACCTTGATAACTTCAGACCTAGTAGCATCGAACCTGGATGCATTAAGTCAAATTACCGATTATCATCAATTTTAATTGAAGGTTCAGCTTTAGATGAGCAATATATTCCTGTTCATGGTCTGAGGATTAATTTGGACATGGGAATGCTCGGAAATCATGATTCACTATCTATTAAAACAATGGGCTATTTCCAATTAAAAGCACAACCAGGTGTTTGGAATATTGAATTGGGTGAAGGTGCCAGCCAAGTAGTTTATAATATTAGTAGTGCAACTGTGTTAACTGTTTCGAGCTTTGTTCCCCCTTGGGTGACAATGCTTGTTCAACACAATGAAGGAATGTCGAGATACTCTGTGTACGATCTCCCCAAAGAACTTAGACCTTCGGTAGATCAAGACGAAACAATTAATGTGTTTGCAGTTGTTAGTGGAGCGCTTTATGAGCGTCTCGTAAAAATTATGATGATATCTGTAATGAAGAACACCAAATCCCATGTTCACTTTTGGTTCTTAAAGAACTTTATTTCTGCACAGTTTATGACTGACTTGGAAGTGTTTTCAAAGAAATACAATTGTGACTACAGTTTTGTTGAGTATCATTGGCCAAGCTGGGTCACCAGACAGAGCGAAAGACAAAGAATTATATGGGGAAATAAGATTCTTTTCTTTGATGCATTATTCCCGATGAATGTTACTAGAATTATTTACATTGATGCTGATGCTGTAGTTCGTGGAGATCTTACAGCTTTAATGAAAGCCGATCTCAAAGGAAGGCCTTATGGATTTGTTCCTTTCTGTACAAGCCGGAAAGAGATGTCTCAGTATCACTTTTGGAAGAAGGGATATTGGAAGAAACACTTAGGAAAGAATAAGTATCATATCTCTGCTATGTTTGTTGTTGATCTTGATAGATATCGAAGAATGGGAGCCGGTGACAAATTAAGGAAGCACTATGAGAAAATTGTTGGTAACAAACAGTCTCTAGCGAACTTGGATCAAGATCTCCCCAATGATGCTCAAGATGTTGTTCCAATATTCTCATTGCCAAAGAGATGGCTATGGTGCTGCACATGGTGTACTGAAAACGATAAAGATAATGCTATGATTATCGATCTTGCCAACGATCCTAAAACCAAAATGTCCAAAGTTGATATGGCCAAACTATATATTGAAGAGTGGCCACTGCTCGACGAAGAGGCTGGAAGATTCAATGACACATCCTTCTTTGTTCACTACAACTTAACTGAGATCAGACAAGCACATCGAGATTTATTAGCGGCAAACCAGGCAAAAGAAGAAGAAACAGAGGCAGAAAACACACCAAAAGATGAGGAGCTCTAAGCCTGAATTATAAACGATAAGATTTATTATTTACATTACCAAGAATGGAAAATGAACAAACACAGAGACCTGTTGGTCATTTAACTTCTTATTACCATCCAAAGAAGGACGATTTAGTAATCGGAATTATTGATCGAAAAATGCTTGATGATTGGCTTGTTGATATTGGGTCTTCTCATTGTGCTTATCTTCCAGGATTAGCGTTTGATGGTGCAACCAAAAAGAACTGTCCTGTTTTTGATAGAGGAGAATTAATCATAGCATTTATTGAAGAAGTTCCCGAAGCCGGGGAAGTTCTGCTGAATTGTGTTGCTAGAACACCAAATGAGAAACTTGGAAGGCTTTCTGGAGGCTCCATTCTTCGCTTGCGCCCAGAAGATATGAATAAAGTAGGTTCTTTACAGATAGCTCAGCTCGTCAGCACAAAAACTAGTTTGACAATGGCGAAAGGCGAGAATGGGAGAATGTGGCTCGATACAGGAAAGCCAATTTCGACTATTCAGCTAATAAATAGCATCAAGATTGCACTGCAGTCTGAAGATCCATCTCACACATTTGAAGATGAACTACAGAAGATCTCATTCTAGAATAAAATACCTGATTTAAGGTTTACTTGTCCTTTGGAACAGCTCTAAGGGAAATGGAATAGCCCTTGAGGTTAACGCCAGCTTCTTCAAGAATGTCGCGGAGAGAGGCCTCTGGAATATTGATGTTATAGTATTCCTTCTTCTTTTCAGTTTTCTTCTCCTTTTCTTCTTTATGCTTATTTTCCTTCTTCTTCTCGTCCTTCTTCTTCTCTTCCTTTTTATGATCTCTCACCTTTTCGCCTTTCTTCTCTTTTTTCTCGCGCCTCTCCTTCTTCTTTTCTTCTCTCTCTTCGTTGATAATGGAATCAAGCGATTTATCAAGCAAATCAAGTTTCTTTTTGCCGATTTTTGTCTGGGTAGCTTCAGCTGAATAAGGGTTAAAAGAGAACATCAAAAAATGGCCGAAGCGGATTCTTAGAAATTGACTAACGGATACAAGTTTACAAAATAATCGTCTCATCTTTATCCAGGTTGAGGGATCTGTATTCCTGGTCCACAATCTGCTGTCTCTTAGTCAGCTCATCGACTTTCTTTTTGATTGTGTATATTTCTTGATTGAGTTGGATTCGTTTTTCATCAAGAACTCGAAATTCTTCGATATCTGTTTTGTATCTATTGATAAGATCATGGTACATTTGCCTTAGTTCTGTTTCGTTCGCATTCATCTCTGGCCCGCGCTTTCTTTTTGGAATTTGCTGGGGCAATTTTGGCTTTGGTGTTTTGGCCATAATTGGCGGTTCAAAAACCATTTTTTTCGGCTCCTCTATCTCAAGGTTCTTAGAAACCACCGGAGAAGAGCGAGATTTCATCATAGCTTTAGGACTGAGTGAGAATCTTGTCTTCATAAAAACTAAAATTTGGTTTACTCAAATGTAGATTTCGACTTCTCCTGGCCACTGTATCGAGTCAACATTGCTTGTTGTTACTTCGTGCTCATCGACAGCTTTCCCTTCACTAAGCTTTTCAAAAGCAGTGACTTGGGCACCCCATGAGTTTAAAACGTTGCCAGACGCCAATGTGGATACAAGGTCTTCAATTTTTGATTCATTTCCCTTGAATGTAGCAATAACTTTATTCTTATCATCAGTGCAATTTGTAGCACCAGCATAAAGGTTCCTCTTAATAGCACCCCTCATTATTGTTTGCCTAAACATGGCATATTGAACTTTGCCCCTAAAAAGATAATATGAGATGGTATCACTCATAAAAATGGTACTGATCACTTAACATTCCTGTAAAGCTATCAAATAGGTGGAGAACTGTTCTGAATTTTTACTAGGATTGTGTTAGAAATCATCGTCTTCGGGTAACGGTAAAAACTGGGCAATTATCATTTCATTTCCATGTGCTTTTGCTATTGAATAGGGAGTTGAACCATAAAATTGGACTGCATTCATGTCAGAGCCACTCTTAATGAGAACGGACACTATAAAAGGGTTATCATGATTGGCAGCGAAGTGGAGTGGTATTTCATTTTATATGTGGATGTGATCATACCATAAGGAATAATGGGACTGTTTTGTGATTTACATTCGCTCCTTTGGAGATAAGCAACTCTACAGCCTCAGTTTTTTGTGATAACACAGCATTGAAAAGAGGAGACCAACCATGCTTTGTAAGGAAACTGAAAATGCAAGAATTGAAATCCACTTTTTGCATTAATGTTAGCGCCATTTGAACAAAGCAATTCCATAATCTCAATGTGGCCGTATTGAGAGGCAAAATGAAGAGGTGTCATCTCGTTTTGAAATTTTGCATGTAATGTAAAAGAATATAAACTCACCAGTTTCATTAGGATGTGAGCCGTATTTGAGTAGTAGCTTTGCTGCTTCAATTCTATTATTCATGCAGGCAACAATTAGAGGTGTATTTCCATTTTTATTATAGTCTGTAAGACTTGCTCCTTTCTTAACAAGTTTTGTAATGATTTCGGTATTCCCATTTTCAGCTGCGATATGGAGTGGAGTACATTCCCATGAATAGTGGAAAAGAGGAGCATTATTCTCTAACAAAAAATCGACAAGATCAATGTACTGATACATTACTGCATAATGAAGGGATGTTTGATTATAAATATAAAATGAATAAAAATTATTCAAAAAGAACATTATCAGTTGATCCAATATCATACATTTTATAAACATAAAAAAATGCTCTAAGATTCATTAAAAATATGCATTCCGGCGAGTTCATATTAAATTGCGGATACTTTGAAATCAGCCAATCAAATAATTCATATCTCCTATACTGGAGAGAAGCAGAATAAATACCAAATGAATCATTGATTGATGAACTACATATATGAATAATCTCATTGTTTCCACCCGAAATAGATGATAGGAAAATTGGCTGGGAAATCTGATCTATATGAAGAAGAATCTGTTTAAAACATTTTAAAGATCCAAAATGAGCAGCAACAGCCAGAATTTGCTTTGAAAATGGCTGAAAAGACCATTCAAATGGGCTCCAAACGATTTTTTCTTTCCAATTAAAAGATGGACTTGAAGATTTTTGAAGAAGCATATCTTCATCATCATATTTAATCATCCATCCTATTGATTCCTTTTCCCAGCCATATTCTGATACCTCCTTAATACATTTATTATCGTTAAGCTTTAGGTGACTGTAGTCATTATGTATTTGGAAACTGGCATCAATACCACTTGTTTCAAAAGCTGGAACGAACACTAGTATTCTAATAGAACCACTTTTGATTAAATCAGAAGCAATTTCATCAATAGTAAAATATCCTTTGTTCATTAGTCTGAACATTAGAGGAATACAATGAAACTGTAAGCTGATTTTCATGCATTTTTTGAAGTCATTTCCTAATTTTGGTGACAATTCTATGCAAAAATCACATATTTTATCAATTAAAAATGGCCTAATTGCTGGAATATAGCAAATCTCGTTTGCTAGTGTTTGATAATGTTTCTCGGGAATCAAATTCTCGAGTCTATTAACAACCTCTGATATTGAATGACTCTCTAATAGCTGTAAAGAATCTTGAATCAAGAGAAATGGTTCAAATTGGGGCGGAACTTCAACTTTTTCAAATAACATTTTACTTTACAGTCCCCCTTTCAGGTATGAGGACCATTAATGTTTCTAGATCCTCGATTGAGTTCTTAAGGCATCTAAGCACTTGAGCAAGGAACTGCTGGCTCTGGCTAGCTACAATCGAGTGTTCCACTAGATAGTTATGGTTATTTATAGATACTACACTATTTGCAGAGAAATTAAATGGTGATGCCTTGGAATGCATAATTCGCAGTGGCTCATCAGTGCGTTTAACTTTATAAACAGTGACATATAGAGAATCTCTAAACGGGAATACGCTTATGAAAAGGTCATCTGGTACTTGTCTATTAAACACTGTATTCCAATCAGATGATATTTCATAGTTAGTGAGGTTTTTCCTTGATGTAAGATATTTTTCGCATAGCCGTAGATCTAAAATAAAGTCTTGAACAATTGTTTTGGTTATAAATGATGGATTTTCTGATAAAAACTTTATTCTAGGAAGCATTGGTGAGATTATTGATAAAACAGATTGAAATTCGAGAATTGGGTATCCAGAAAGTACAAATTCATGCTCATCGGCCATTTTGGATGACATATTAAAAGCCAAAAATCCCTTATCATACATAACTTGTTCAAGAATGAACGTTGCGTAGAGTTTACTATTGCTAGATACAATTTCTATTCGAATTTGAGTATTCCCAGATAGAATATCAGCAATTTCTTTCATATGATCGACTGTTCTTGTTAGTTCAGGGTATTCAGTATTCATGAAGAAAGAAAATTTTAGATAATGAGAAAACTAAGAGAGATGTGATGAAACTAGATATATTAGTTTTATTATAACAATAATCTTTTTGGAGAATTTAATTATTCCATTCTCCCCAAATATTCATGTTTTAAAGTGTTTAAGTTAAATTTAAACCATTTGTAATGAGGATATCTTTATTTATGGCTGAATTGTGGTGCTTTTTATGAAGTATAATTATTTTGTTGTGATCATATTTAATTATTCAGTAACTTTATCATATTGATCTGTTTAACGAATTCTAATATAATTTAATCTATTTATCATCTTTTAAGAATAATTGGAGCTGTACAATGGTATTTATCAAAATTAAACATATATAATTGTTTCCATGTTGTATTTGTTTGAAATGAAAACCATTTTCATGATTATCAAAGATTCAATATTGTTTAAAAGTGTTTTCTATTCGATTTTTCTCATGATCACATTTGAATAATAGAAGAATCAAATGGAAAACTTCACAGTCTGTCTGATAGTATTATTATAAAGAAACATGATTATCAATAACTTTTTAGTTTCCAATTAAGCTCTTGTATGTATTGTCATATTTGATAAGGTAGTGATTATCATAGCTTCTAATGTAATGATTCCAATGATAATCAATGTATTAAAGGATATTTCGGTCTTTCTTGGTGTTGATGTTATTGTTGGAAGTGGATATTTGTATATGTTTGTTGGATTATCATCATAATGTATGATTTGTTGATACTCAAAATAATGATCATATCCACTTGCAATAGGAATGAATCTGAAATATTTTGATGATATTGGTGAAATACCTTGATATTGAAATACTGCCATACCATTATTTGAATCAAATATATAATATCCATCAATTCTATATATTGTAGATCTCCCTGTTGAATCAATATTGCTGATCATATTGCCTTTAGAACTTCCATAATATGTGGAAATATTAACAAATTTCAAATTTGGATTAGGATACCAAAGAATGGATTGTTGATTTGGAACTAATTTGAAATTGTAATCATTATTATCTTGACTAAATATGAAAGGACATTGATCAAATGTACTTATATACATTGTTTTGTATTTTTCTGTAAAACCAACATATGTCATGAAATCAATATATCCTCTCATGAAAAACCCGATCGTGATATTTGGTAATAGTTTCCCCATTGATATTCCAACAAAATCTGAAGATACATATTCAAGTTTGTTATGAATCAAATCCTGAAACATTAAAGTAACCACAATTAAATGAATTGAATGAAATAACAACTCCTTTATGATATGATGTAATATGCAATATAGATCCTGCTTCCATTTCAACTCTATATCTTCCATATTTTGTGATTTCCAATGTTTTTGATTTGGATAAACAACACAGAAGAAATAACATTCAAATAAATGAACCAATAATTTAAATAGAGATTTGAATGATATCATTTTTTCAAACAAAAATGATATCATTCAAAAAATGGTGGATTTTTTGAGACCCATTCACAATAAGCGGGCTTTCCTTTAAGAGAACCATCGCTTCTTTGTTGGTCGGTTCTTTTCTTGTATTTGTTCTGAATGAGATT
>Ga0074193_1003314_pt1 | contig 12068 bp, 15 predicted proteins | sample EPASupsiteHSE605_FD_64523 | JGI IMG/M metagenome (GOLD analysis project Ga0074193, IMG submission 64523) | Bioremediated contaminated groundwater from EPA Superfund site, New Mexico - Sample HSE6-05 | ecosystem: Environmental > Aquatic > Deep subsurface > Groundwater > Contaminated ...
CACCACGACGCAACGACGCCAAGGATTTTTATAGATAAATATATTTCTTCTCTGCGTCCTATCCTGAAAACAATTTAGGGTAGTGTATCTTTTCAAGGCCGCACTTAACCAAACCTCCGCAATCGCGCAGATTTTAAATCCTGCGACAGGGGTTCTATGCAACTGTTGATTCTTTAGTTATAGTTGAGGGTTCTTTGATCGTTACATCTATGCCTAGTTTTTGCAGTTCCTTTAAGTGTTGCCGAATTTTAGAATCACGCCGCTTTTCTGCCAAGTAGTTTTCTCCCAACTCTCGATATGGTTCAAGCTTTTTTAGAATATGATACGCAATAATTAATACTGAATGTCCCACAGCAACAGCCGCGCGTTTCTTACCTCTCCTACTGGCTATTCGATGATACTGATCCGCCAAGTATGTTCCTCTTGATCGCCCTATTGTATGTGCTGCTTGCACTAGTTGGCATCGCAAATGTCGGTTTCCTCGCCTAGTACGCTCTTGTTTTCGCTTCCCGGCACTTTCGTTGTTCCCTGGAGCCATACCACTCCATGCAGCAAGGTGTTTGGCTGTTGGAAAACGACTCATGTCCAATCCAACTTCGACAGCTATCGTTTGGGCAATACGAATGCCCACACCGGGAATGCTATCTAATAGTTCCAGGGCTTTTTTAAAAACCGAGTCTTCTTGCTCCATTTTTTTAAAATCGTCATCGATTTGTTTGATTTGTTTATCGAGGAAATCAATGTGTTGGAGTTGCATCGAAAGCAATTTTCGTTGATGATTACCTGTTGTACCGGTGAGGGCGTTTGTGAGTTCTTCCGCGCTGGCTTTTATTCCACCATGGGCCATTTTAATCAAAACGGATGTGTCTTCAATCCCTTCAGTAATTGCTTCAATCATAGAACGACCGGAGGCACCGACCACATCAGAGATAACCGAAGAAAGTTTTATGTTGGCCCCTTCTAATACCTTCTGGAGTCGTTGGACTTCTCGGCTACGTTCTTGGACTAGTGATGTACGATAACGAATAGCTTCACGTAATTCCCGTTGCTTTCGATCCGGGATGAAGCTGGGTTGGAGCAAACCATGTCGTAAAAGTGAGGCAATCCATTCTGCATCTTTTACATCAGTTTTTCGCCCAGGTACGGCTTTCATATGTCGTGCATTTACCACAAAAGCCTGAATTTCCGCCTCCTCCAAAATGTTATAGACTGGTTTCCACAAACAACCGGTGCTCTCCATCGCGACAATAGGAATTTGATAATCATGCAGCCATATGACAAGTTCTTTTAAATTACAAGTCATAGTTCCAAATCTACGACGTAGGCTCCCTTCGGAAGTCGTGATACAGGCTTCGATAGTCTTCTTGTGGACGTCTAAACCACAGCATCGTTCATTAACTACCTGGACACCATTACTCATGAATACATTCTCCTTCTGCGGCAAGAAATTTGCGACTGGTGCAATCATCTCCAGGATGTATTCTATCCTGCGTACTTCTCAAAAAGAGAGTAACAATTAGTAGTGCACCAGATGATCGGTATCAATCTCTGCGACAGGCTCTAAACGCCTAGTACGCTCCGATCTCTTGTCGCCAGCCGCATTAAGAGGATTCCCACTCGGTGACTGTTTTCATTCATTGTGGTGCCCGAAGGGCATGGGCATCTCTGCGGTTAGAATTTTTTTAAGCCCGCTTAGCGGGTTTTTTTATGTGTATAAATTGGTTTATTCTAATACTGTTGGTCATACTAGTAACGAGGTGATGGGCGATGAAACCTGGTAATTTAATCAGGATTTTCTTAGTAATACTATTGCTGATTGGGACTGTTTCCAGCATCACTTTATATTTTATGAGCTACCGGTTTCCCCATAAGATCCCGTTACGTGCCCGTCAAGTTACAACCTGGACAGCAGGGGGTGCTCCGCTTGGATAACGAGGATATCTTTATACGCCTAAAAGAAACCGTAAAGGTTACAGCCCGCACCAATATTCCCCTAAACTATCTGGCGGATATGGTGACGAAACGAGAGTTGAAACATAGCATTGGCCAAATGAACATTAAGCTTGCATTTATTAATGAGGGACAGACGGTGGTAATTACGGCGTTGGATCTAATTAAGCGGATAAAAGCTGAGTATCCGAATATGCGGATCCATCTTGTTGGGAATAATGACTGCTTAGTAACCGTGAAGGGCAAAGCACTAAGACGTTGGCAGCGCTGGCTTGGCGTAGGATTGGTTAGTTTAATCCTCTTTTTTGGTTCGGCGATGGCTGTCATGAATTTTCATACAGATGTCAGTATGCCCAAAGTTCATCAGCAGATTTACTGGATCGTGACAGGAGTAGAACTGGAACATCCATTGATTATGCAAATCCCCTACTCGCTAGGGATTGGCTTTGGCATGCTGCTATTTTTTAATCATCTATTCCGAAAGGAAATAAATAATGAGCCAACCCCATTAGAGGTGGAAATGTTTCTTTATCAGCAAAATGTAAACCAGTATATCCTGGCCCATAAAGATGATCATGACCTTCATCCCGGCGATCATAGGTCCTGATATGTTGTTAAAAACGTCCATAGCTATACTCATCGCCTTTGCAAATGGTTTGATGGTAGGAAGTGGGCTGGTATCTTTCCTGGCAATTATTGGGCTTGTACCTAGGCTGGCGGAAGTAACCTGCACGGAACGCAATTTACGCCTGTATGAGTTAGCCATGGTATGTGGTGCCACTTTGGCCGCTTTGGAACCGGTATTTCCGGTGATCTTTTATTTACCTGATTATTGCTCGATCATACCCGGTTTGTTTATAGGCTTGTTTGTAGGCTGTTTAGCGGCAGCCTTGGCTGAAGTGCTTAATGTCCTGCCAGTTATGGCGAGAAGGGTAGGGCTGGCAAACGATATACGCCTGCTTGTGTTAGCTATGGTTGTAGGAAAAGTTATCGGGTCGCTCGTCTATTGGATTGTTCCAGGATTTTAGAAGCATAACGTTATACCAAATGACAAATACTAAACTTGGAACTTAGCAATCTAATCAAAGGGAGGAATAATTTATGTCAAAAGTGGTAAAAGTTATCGAATTAGTGGGTACATCTGAGCATAATTGGACAGATGCTGTAGAAAATGCCGTATCAGAAGCGTCCAAAACCATCGACGATATTCTCGGCTGCGAAGTAACCAATTTTACGGCTAATATTAATGGCGGACGAGTGATGGAGTATAAGGCCGATTGTAAAATTGCCTTCCATGTTCGCTAGTTCAATTTATGCACTGGTTCAGGCGCTCGCGAGGGCGCCTTCATTTTTGGATTGTGCATAAAGCCAGTTCGGATGGTGGACAATAATAACAGGGGGAAAGTCTTATGTCTGTGTGGAGTGATAGAAAAACCCATCAACTTATAGCTCCAGAATTTAAAAAAATGGCCCAGAAAAGTGCGCCTAAACCACCCTTGGCTAAAAATTTGTTATGGGCTTTTTTGGTCGGAGGAGCCATTTGTGTGCTTGGACAGGCGGTACAAAATTATATTATGACTGTTTGGGGATTATCTGCAAAGCAAACTGCCGGCCCAACATCAGCGGTAATGGTATTTCTCGGTGCTTTCTTTACAGGATTGGGCCTTTATGACGAGCTTGGAAAACATGCCGGTGCCGGGTCGATTATTCCTATTACGGGTTTTGCAAACTCTATTGTAGCTCCTGCTATGGAGTTTAAACGTGAAGGATATGTGTTCGGCATAGGCGCAAAAATGTTTGTAATCGCCGGCCCGGTTATTGTTTATGGCACGATTACAGCTGTCGTCATCGGTATCATAAAGTATTTAATGAGCTAGGGGGGCTTCATGTTGGGGCAAAAAATAGGTCGTCAGAGTGTAAGCATGCATAATCCTCCTTATATGATAACCGGTTCGACCATTGTGGGTCCGATGGAGGGAGAAGGGCCGCTTCGAGAATTCTATGACCTAGTTCTAGCTGATGATTTATACGGCGAGGGAAGTTGGGAAAAGGCTGAAGCTAAAATGCTGCGGGAAAACGTGAAAAGGGCTATCGCCAAAGCAGGACTAACCATGGGTGATATCGATGTCATTCTAGCGGGGGATTTATTAAATCAGTTAATCTCGACGAATTTTGCTATGCGGGACCTGGATATTCCCTTCTTGGGATTGTATGGAGCCTGTTCGACAATGGCCGAGTCTTTGCTAATTGGATCAATGTTGGTTGATGGTGGCTTTCTTAATTATGCATTAGCTGCCGTCTCCAGTCATCATAATACAGCAGAGCGTCAGTACCGTTTTCCAACCGAACTCGGCGTACAGCGCCCCCCGGCTTGCCAATGGACAGTGACAGGCACAGGAACTAGTGTGATCGCTAAAACTGGACAAGGACCGCGTATCACTTATGGTACTATTGGTCGGGTGGTCGATATGGGTATAACGAACCCTAATGATATGGGAACTGCCATGGCTCCAGCAGCTGCGGATACTTTGATGGCCCATTTTCGGGATACTGGCCGTGATCCCTCCTATTATGACGCGATCATGACCGGAGATTTAGGTATCGTAGGACGGAATTTGGTGATTGAATTAACCAGACAAAATGGTTTTATATTATCCAAGAACTATCAGGACTGCGGTACTTTGGTATATCGGGAAGACCAGGATGTTCATGCCGGGGCCAGTGGCTGTGGTTGTTCGGCTGTTGTTTTAAACGGTTATCTGTATAGTTTATTAAGGCGGAATATGCTGAAACGTATTCTGTTTGCTGGTACAGGCTCTTTGCATAGTCCTGTCTCATATCAGCAAAAAGAAACAATGCCCTGTATCTGTCATGCCGTGGCTATTGAAGCGGAATAATCGGAGGTGGAAGATGGAGCAGTATCTAATGGCGTTTGTTATTGGCGGACTTATTTGTGTAGTTGGACAATTAATCATGGATTTAACGACGCTTACGCCTGCCCATGTTTTAGTAATCTTTGTGGTATCGGGTGCAATTTTAAGTGGGTTTGGGCTCTATCAGCCTTTGGTAGAGCTAGGTGGTGCTGGTGCCACTATTCCGCTACCTGGTTTTGGCCATGCTCTTGTTACGGGAACTCTGGAGGACGTACAAACATTTGGATTTATAGGAGTCTTTACAGGAGGTTTGCGTGGTGCGGCGGCAGGGATAACTGCTGCGATGGTTTTTGGCCTTGCGTTTTCCGTACTATTTAATCCTAAGGGTTAGTAGTCAGTAAAGTCTAAAACTGCAATTGCCTTCGCGGTCTTTTTCCGCAATGCTTCGTTGTCGTCGGCTTGCATATGTTCGATATGCGCACCTCCTCCGCCTTGCCTTGCAAAAAAATCCTCGCGAATTCATCTTACACTTTTAGACTTTACAGACTACTAGCCCAGAGGGGGTTTGGCATGGTTGCTATCGATATCATTGGCTTGATACTTACAGTCTTACTGATGGGCCCACGTTATGCTCATTATATACTTGCTGCAGTGGTCATTGGGGAAGTGGGTCGCATACTGATGACTCTATATGTCAATGCGCAACTTGATGCACTGGTTGCCGGAGGAATAATGAATGGTATCACCTTTCATGGTGCTACGGGAATCTCCCTGCTTTTGATCTATTTTGGGGGAGTAATATTCAACTATTTTATCGGTATGGCATGTGGAGGGATTGAGCGGGAAAAATTGACCCATGTACTAAATCCGTTTGCTGTCGTAAAGCAGCCCTTTGCCGTTGTGAACATTAGGTTAGCAATATTATCCGGTATTTATAACGGATGGCAGTATTTAGCGCGTTAGTTGATGTGAGGTGATAATATGAGACGCCGTATGCAAGGATTTATTCGTCAAGGCACACAAAACGAGGCTAACAATAACTATAAGGTGGATCAGAGCTATGGTATGGAAGCAGATAGTAACCAGCAATGTACCTCCAAGGATCAAATAATGACGGACCGTGATGCAGGACGTGCCAATAGCTATGCCAAAGATCAGAGTGGCTTGCCTATAAATAGACAAGATGCCGAAATTTCCAAGGAACTACTCAAGGAAGTTATTGAGCAATACCAGCAACAACTCTTACAGAGACAGCAATCACAACAGCAATCACAACAGCAACCACAACAGCAACTACAACAGCAGTACCAACAACAGCAAGCACAAGGCAAAGAACAGCAAATATCCGGACAAAAGAATGAGAGCGAGCAAAATAAACTTCAAAGCCTTATTGCTAAATTGCTGTTGGGTAAAAACAACGACGAGGTCTCACCGGCAACCTATGGTCAAGAGACAAATAACCCAATTCTGGCAGCAAACGATAACAGTCTTCAGCAATATAGCCAGCAAGCCAATCAACAACAAGGACAAGAAATAATTCAACCAATGACGGGTAAGATCGCAGCTCAAGTGTTGTCTGAAGCACAATACGAGCTAGCCAATGAATTAGAGGTTAGTTTGAACAAATTACGTGCAGTTATTGATGAAAGTAAGCAAATTGCTCAAAAAATAAGTAAGGTGCTTGAAGAAAATGGTGGCGGAAGCGGTAGTAATCAGAGCGATAATTAGTAAACTAATTTAACGAGGTGTTAAGCATGGCCAACAATAAAGTACAAGTAATCCTTGTTACAGATGGTGATCGTGTGGCACAAAAGGCTGTAGAGCAGATCGGTCGTGAAATTGGATTGCGGTGCATTTCCGCATCGGCAGGAAATCCTACCCCCATTTCCGGTGCGGAAATTGTAGACCTTTTGCGACAAGTTCCTTATGGTCCGGTTTTAGTAATGTTTGATGATCGGGGCCGCCGAGACAAATATAAAGGCGAAGAGGCTCTCGAATATGTTGCGAATCATCCCGATGTGGAGGTGCTTGGTGCAGTGGCAGTCGCTTCAAACACTAAAGGTTGTCAGGGAATAGAAGTGGACGCTTGCGTAGCTTGTAACGGAGAAATTAGCAATGCAGCTGTGGACAAACTTGGCGAAACAGGAACTGAGGCGGGACATGCCGTTGTACAAGGAGATACTGTCGATATATTAAACGAAGTTGATGTTCCGGTGATAATAGGGGTAGGGGATATCGGGAAGATGGATAAGAAGGATGATATTCATAAAGGTGCCCCGATTACTAAACGGGCAATCATGGAGATCTTAGAACGGAGTGGAGTCGAATATGGCAGAAGAGAAAAAAATAGCTAGGGATATTGAAGAAAATATACAATATCTGAAAGAACTATTAGGTGTTGGTGAAAGCTTTGATATTATCTTTCGGGAGTTTTATATAGGGCGTAAAAAAATTGCAACTTATTCCATTAATGCCATGGTGAACGACGATCTGATGAGCGATGTTTTGGAGGATATTGTCGCCCGCAGTCCCGAGGAACTCGCTGTCGATACGCTTGATAAGATTTTTTATAACCGGGCTACGCATACGCAAACCAAGAAGCAAGAAAACATGAAAGAAGCGATCACCAGTCTTTTATCCGGCGAATTAGTCATGTTTATCGACGGAGAAGACACCTGTATCATCATTGATGCGCGTAAATACCCTGCCCGCATGCCTGCCGAATCAAATATCGAGAAGGTAACCCGTGGCTCACGGGATTCCTTCGTGGAAACCATTGTATTTAATACAGCACTCATTCGCCGACGACTTAGGGACCCGCGGTTGCGTTTTGAGATTATTAAGGTAGGTGCCAGATCTCAGACAGACATAGCCGTGACATACATCCAGGATATTGCTAATCCAAATTTAGTAAAAAAGATCAAGGAAAAAATAAATGCCATCACCATCGACGGTGTCCCCATGGCGGAAAAAGCAATTGAAGAATATATTGTCGGTGGATTTAAATGGAACCCATTACCAAAGGTGCGCTATACAGAACGGCCGGATGTAGCAGTAACCCATCTGTTAGAAGGTCATGTTCTATTGCTTACGGACACGTCGCCTACGGCTACAATTATGCCAACCACAATGTTTCACCATTTACAACATGTGGAAGAATATCGTCAAAACGCCCTCGTTGGTACATATTTGCGTTGGGTGCGCATTATAGGTGTCCTATTTGCGTATCTATTGCCGCCTTTGTGGCTGGCGATGGTCATGCAAAACAAGCTGCTGCCGGATGCGTTAGCTTTTCTAGGCCCAAAGGACCCAGGTGTAATTCCTATAGGGATTCAGTTTATTTTAGCTGAATTAGGGGTAGAACTGGTAAGGATGGCTACCGTGCACGTTCCCTCGGCCCAAGCTACGTCGCTTGGCTTTATCGGGGCCTTTATGCTTGGTGAGATTGCTACGAAAGTTGGTTTGTTTGCTAATGAGGCGGTCTTTTATACTGCCATTGCTGCAGTAGGCTCTTTTGCCACGCCCAGTGTGGAATTTTCCATGGCGCTTCGCCTTTTTCGGATGCTTAACGTTATATTAGTGATGCTGTTCAAGTTACCAGGGCTAGTTGTGGGCATTATAATCTTCCTGTTGACACTGGGTTTTACGAAATCCTTTGGTGTACCGTATTTATGGCCTTTGATACCGTTAAACCTAGCGGCACTCAAAGACATGTTTGTGCGGATGCCCATACCAACCAAGGTGATGCGCCCGGCGATGCTAAAACCATTGGATCAGGACCACATTGCTGGTCCATCCGATAAACAAGAAGCCAAAGCACAGGGAACGAAGCAACCGCAGCAAGATGATGCGGAGGAGGATAAGGAGTTATAGGTGATCGGAAAGCGGAAAGCGGAAAGCGGAAAGCGGTAAGCGGTAAGCGGTAAGTGGTAAGTGGTAAGTGGTAAGTGGTAAGTGGTAAGTGGTAAGTGGTAGTTACCCATTACCAATTACCACTTACCCATAGAGTGTTCAATACAACTGAAGGGGGGGAGAACTGTGGCGCAAATTACGTTTACATCACAGACGGTTTTTAAGGCCCTAATCATGGTGGCTGTGCTATGGGGACTTTTGAATGCGAAGACGATCCTTTTTCCACTCATTGTAGCCGTGGTGTTATCATTTATACTTAATCCATTGGTTGAATACTTAGTAAGGTGCCGTCTCTATCCATTGAAAACGCCTATTCCACGGACGATTGCCGTAATATTGACCTTTGTTGTAGCGGCCGGAGTTTTAACGCTATTATTGGCGTTTGTGCTGTTGCCCTTTGCCCATGAGTTTGAAAAATTCGTGGTAAATCTGCCTGAATATATGTCCCAGGCCGGAAACCTTATTTATCAGCTCCAGCAAAAGGTGAGTCGAGCGGAGGTTCCGGATACGGTACGCAGCTTGATCGATGAGGGAATGGCAAATGCGGCCGGTTATTCAGTTGTGATGGGTAGGCGCTTTTTAGCGGGTACTATTGGTATCGCCTCTCGTATTATTGATCTTGTGGTTGTACCAGTGCTAACTTTCTACTTCTTAAAGGATTGGATGCAGATACGTGAGACCTTTATCGATCTTGTGCCATTAGATCGGCGGCCAAAGGTACGGCAGATTATTAACGATATCGGTTTGGTAATCAGTGGCTATATTCGCGGACAGGTAACCGTAAGTGCGATTATGGGCTTGTTGGTTTTTGCCGGCATGTATTTCTTTGACGTAAACTATGCTTTAACAATTGGATTGATTGCTGCACTTACGGAATTTGTACCGATTATTGGTCCGATACTTGGTTCGATACCGGCATTATTAATTTCCATACTGGCATCACCTGCACTAGCAGCTAAAGTGGCAATTTTTTATGTTGGGATACATCAGTTGGAAAATCATATTATTGTACCGAAAGTTATGGGGAGCAGTATCGATTTACATCCCGTAACCGTGATCATCGCTTTTTTAGTCGGCGCACAGCTCTTTGGGTTGGCCGGTATGATTCTCGCGGTACCAGTGGCCGCGATTATGAAGGTTGTTTTTTACCATATATGGGTAACTACCTAGTGGCCCATCAAGTCTAAGAGTACAACTTTGGTCTAAAAGAGGTGAGCAAAAATGTTAACTCTCGATGATGTAAAGGACATACTGAGGGGTAAAGAGTATAAATTAACGCCACAGCGTCAAATCATCATGCAGGCTTTTTTAGAAGTTGCAGACATGCATTTAAGTGCAGAAGATGTTCATAATATCGTAAAACAGCAGCACACCGATATTGGATTGGCGACAGTGTATCGTACCCTTGATTTACTGGCTGAATTGGAAGTCTTAAATAGATTGGATTTTGGTGATGGACGAAGTCGGTATGAATTGAACAAAGCGGGTTCCCACCAACACCATCATCTTTTGTGCCTGCGGTGCGGATCAGTAATAGAGTTTGAAGATGACTTACTGGATGAATTAGAAATGGTAATTGCTAAAAAAAGCAAATTCCAGATTGTTGATCATCAATTAAAGTTCTATGGATACTGTAATGCATGCCAGGAACAGGGGAGCGATGAATAGAATAGTTTATTTTTGTTTTAGTCGTCCCGACTTAGATACCGCAGCAAGGGAAATGGTACATCTTTACTTTCCCGACACCGAACCGACGTCCATAACGGCAGCTCAACTCCAGCACTGGTGTAACCAGCCAGAACATGATGGTGTGGTTATCGAGGGTTTTGTGGAAGACCGGGCTCATTCGCTAGAGTGTGGAGTCCGTTTGCATTCGGTGCGGGATGGGCAATTGTCATGTGTAGAGCAGCAATGCAGCATTAACCTGCTTCCATGGGAAAAACAGGCCAGCGGAGGGCGTCGTGGTATCCGACTGCTGGTTAATAAATTGCTGGCGGAGTATTTCAAGATTTCCAAAAGCCCTTGGGGAATATTGCGCGGCATTCGCCCGACTAAAATCGTACATCGTCTACTGGATAGAGGATTTAACACCACTTTTATCCAAGGGTTTTTAGTTCGCGAATATGATGTTGAGCTTCTAAGGGCAAAGCTGGTGACAGATATTGCAATTAGGCAAAGAGCTTTTCTATTAACTGCGGAGCAAGCTCGTAAAGTGATCAGCATTTATATTGGTATTCCTTTTTGTCCATCCCGTTGTTTATACTGTTCCTTTCCGGCGTTTTCAATTGACGGAGCCGGACAGCAGGTAGACAGGTTTCTTGAAGCGCTGCGGCATGAGATGTGGGCTGTGCAAGAATTTTTAGCGGAGCGGCAGATCGGTGTGCAGACTATTTATATTGGCGGAGGTACTCCAACAAGTTTGCCGGATCCGTTGTTTAGGCGACTGTTAGATGATGTTTCACAATTGTTCACCGGTGCACAACTGCGGGAGTATACCGTCGAGGCAGGACGGCCGGACACAATTACGGAGGACAAGCTTTCAATCATGCGGGAATACGGCGTCGGAAGAATCAGTATTAATCCCCAATCTATGCGTGAACATACATTACTGGCTATTGGACGGACCCATCGGCCCGAAGATGTTGAACATGCGTTTCGACTTGCACGGCAGTTTGATTTTAATACAATCAACATGGATATCATTGCGGGATTACCGGGGGAAACGCCAACGGATATAAATTATACGCTTGAGCGGATTGCCGCTCTTCGTCCGGATAATTTAACGGTACATACGCTGGCTGTTAAGCGAGGATCTGGTTTGAAGGAGCAGTCTGGATTTGAGCGAACCGGTGCGGACACGGTGCGGGCCATGTTGGCCAATTGCGCAATGGCTACACAGGTATGGGGCATGAGCCCTTACTACCTATATCGGCAGAAATATATGGCCGGTAATATGGAAAATGTCGGGTATGCCTTGCCAGGCAAGGAATGCCTGTATAATATACAAATCATGGAAGAACGTCAGACTATCTTAGGATTGGGGGCTGCAGCTGCAACCAAGGCGGTATGCCCAGCCAGTTGGCAGCTCGAAAGTTGCTATAATCCAAAGGATGTGTCAACATATATCAAAGGATATCAGGCATGCCTGGAACGCAAGTTAGCGTTGCTAGGCAGGGTATTAAGGAGGAATTGACGTGTTAACATCGGGCCCTCGGGGGACGAAGGATATCTTACCTGGTGCAGTCGAACTATGGCAGAGGTTTGAGTGTCTGGCGCGAGAAGCGTGCCGCCGTTACAATTACAAGGAAATTAGGACCCCTATATTTGAGCATA